>Ga0209390_10009142_pt1 | contig 11985 bp, 11 predicted proteins | sample BON01_FD_187212 | JGI IMG/M metagenome (GOLD analysis project Ga0209390, IMG submission 187212) | Freshwater microbial communities from Lake Bonney liftoff mats and glacier meltwater in Antarctica - BON-01 (SPAdes) (version 2) | ecosystem: Environmental > Aquatic > Freshwater > Ice > Glacier... | reverse complement strand
TCAGAAAACATTGTTACAAACTCGCGATAAGTACGAGGGTAATCCTGGCCCGCTACAAGCAAGGTGTTCATCGGCCTATGTCATTAAATTCGCTCATCACTACATATTGACACAGGAGGAGCTAACCGACTACCCCGTTAGAATAAATAGGGTCAGAGTAAAAATACAGTGCTTTTCGATTACTCAATAAAGCAAAGTAAACGACCCTGGCCCTTAATTTTAGTTCCCTTATTTTTCGATGCCGATCACTCGGACTTATGCACATGAACGTCCCGCTGGGGGTAGGGAATGGTAATGCCCGCCTTATCAAAGGCCTTTTTCACCTTTTCATGCATGTCCCAGTAGTACGGCCACAGGTTATCGGTGGCAACCCAGGCGCGGAACATCAGATTGACTGAGTTATCACCAAGGCTGCCAACACAAATTCTTGGCTCCGGCTCTTTCAAGGATCGCTCGTCCTCGTCAAACAGGCGTTGGAGAATGGCCTTAGCCTTGTCGATATCGTCGTCGTAATGAATCCCAAAGGTCATGTCGCAGCGACGCTTATCGTAAATACTAACGTTCACTAAGGTGGCATTGGATAGGCTGCCGTTTGGAATGACGATACGCCGGTTGTCGAAGGTGTTCACTATGGTGTAGAGAATCTGGATCTCAGCGACAGCGCCTAGAAAGCCCTGCGCTTCTATGGTATCGCCCACCTTGAAAGGTTTGAAGATGAGGATCAGCACGCCACCGGCAAAATTGGCTAGGCTTCCTTGCAGTGCGAGACCTATGGCAAGGCCAGCAGCACCGATCACTGCGATAAATGAGGTGGTCGCAATACCGATCATCGAGGCGACCGAGATCAACAGCATGACTTTCATAATCGCGCTGATCAGTCCACACAGGAACGTGTTCAGTGTTGGGTCTTTGGCGCCTATCTTTTTGTCTAGAACCGAGATAAAGCGGTTAATCATCCACAGACCAACCACCAATGTAATAATCGCGAGCACCAACTTTGGTGTGTAAGTCATAACCAGTGCTATGGCTTGGTCTATTAGTTCCGAAGCATTTATATTAGTGCCTAAAATTTCTTCCACTCAGTGGCTCCTTGTCTATTTGGGTTACTTTTCGAGTATATAAGGATAAACGCGATACCTCATCGATACAACAGCATGCCCTTTTGATGCCGAAAAGGTCATGGCGTAAATTATGGGAAGAGTTCACAATTTTCCCACGTGATAGGTGCCTACGAATTCCAAACTGGTATAATGCTGGTTCATACTGGAGAGCTAGAGATGCAGCAGAGGTTAAATGGGGTCAGAGTAAAAACACAGTGCTTTCGGATTTTTCAGTAACACAAATGATGTGCTGTAAATATTTCCTTAGTAGCCAATTTTCTACATTACTCAAGAAGTTCTAGGGACGAAATTCTAGGGATAGTTTACTTAATTCGAGTCCTGGACTTTGGGCGCCACGGTCTAAAACTCAAGAAAATAAGCAAACTGTCCCCCTAATTTTACCCATTTGATCGCGCACAGATTATAACGTAATCTTGATTTTCGCCCATTCCTTCTATCGGGTACCTGCACATGGCTTCAATCACCCTTGCGGTTAACGGCTCTACCCGTACGGTAGACGTCGATTCTTCTACACCACTGCTTTATGTACTGCGCAATGATCTCGCCCTCAAGGGGCCGCGGTTTGGTTGTGGCCTAGCGCAGTGCGGCGCCTGCACAGTACTCATCGACGGTGTGGCTACCCGCTCATGTGTCACCCCTGTTTCTCGAGTGAGTGGGCAAATCACCACACTCGAGGGCCTTGCTCAGGGAGGGCAGCTCGATCCCCTTCAGCAAGCATGGATCGACGAGCAGGTACCCCAGTGTGGTTATTGCCAGAACGGTCAACTACTCACGGCTCGCGCGTTGCTGGATGCCAACCCCAATCCGACCGATGCGGAAATTCGCCAAGGCATGGAGGGGGTACTTTGTCGCTGCATGAGTTACTACCGGATCCAGTCCGCTATCAAACGGGTTGCACGGGTCTCGACGGCTTCCTTCACTGATGCCGCCATCGGAACTGGAGCCAAATCATGAATAACAAGTTCACGGCAGGGCTGCAATTACCGCCCGAAGTCGAAAGCGCCATACATAGTATTAACCCCGCAACATCGCGTCGGGGCTTTCTGCAAGCCTCCGGCGCGTTGTTTATCAGCGCCGGCCTGAGCGCCACTCTTGCTGGTCGAGTAATTGCGCAGGCCACTGCCGGCAATAGTGGGCCTTATCCACACCCCGATTTCCTCCAATTGGACACCTGGATCGTCATCCACCCTGACAACACCGCTACTTTTTTTGTTGGCAAAACAGACGGCGGTCAGGGCACCGGCACAGCCTTCCGCCAGATGATGTGTGATGAATTGGATATCCCCTATAGTTCAACCCGGCTGGTGATGGGCAGTACCGACACCACACCGGACCAAGGAGGATCCGGCGGCTCTGATGGCGTCGAGGTCGATGGCTGGCCCATGCGCTACGCAGCTGCCGAAGCACGGCGCACACTGCTTGAGCTGGCCTCCGGTCGACTCAACACACCAGTAGCAGGCCTAAGCGCAGAGAACGGCAAGATTGCGGTCACCGCGGACCCTTCCCGCACCATCACCTATGCCGACCTAATTGGTGGCCAGCGCTTCGACGTAATGCTCGACGGCCGCAACATCAACAGCACTCGCGGCGTGGCGGATGTGAAACCGGTACAGGATTTGCGCGTGATAGGGCAATCGATTCCGCGTTACGATATTCCAGCCAAGGTAGATGGCTCATTGACTTGGGCCGTGGATGTCAAACTCCCAGGCATGGTCCATGCCCGCAACGTACGACCACCGCTGGCGGGTGCTAGCTTGCAGAGTGTGGATGAAGCCTCGGTATCGAGCATGCCCGGTTTTGTGTCTGTGGTGCGTGAGAGCAATTATCTGGCCGTGCTATTTGAACGAGAGGAGCAGGCCATCAATGGTGCCCGTGCGCTGCGAGCGCAATGGACGCCGCCGGCAGAATCACCGTTCCCCGCATCGAAAGATCTGTTCGACTACATACGCAGCCAAAACCCAACATCCAGCAGCCAACCGGACGTGACCGGCGATCCCGATGCGGCCTTCGCCTCTGCCGCACGGATTGTGGAAGCAGACTACGACATCCCGTTCCAAGGGCACACCGCCATCGGCCCGGCCCATGCGCTGGCTGATCCGTCCGACGGCCAAATGACCATCTATTCTAATGACATGAAATCCTATGGCCTGAGGCTAGGCGTGGCTAGATTCCTGGACATGCCCGAAGACCGAGTGCGAGTGGTGTACATGGACGGCCCTCAGGTTTACGGCCGCACAGCCGCGGACGATGTCGGTTTCGAGGCAGCTTACCTGGCGAATAAAATCGGTCGCCCGGTACGTGTGCAATGGATGCGCGATGAGGAGACCGCGTGGGATACCAAAGGCCCGGCCTATGCGTTCACACTGCGTGGTGCACTGGATGCGACGGGTAATCCCACTGCCATCGAATACGACGCCCGCGCGCTAGACTTCAACCACGTTGGCTATAACGATCCTGATACGGTATTGATTGCCCAGCTCATGGGCCGTCGTCCCGCGCAGCCAGGCCGCGGTGGTGCCGCCAAGCCGTCCGTGCAATACGGCATAGCCAATCAACGTCACACTGGCCATGTGGTCAGCCTGCCCATGATCTGGGAGACACCCCTGCGCTGCGGCAACCTGCGCGACCCGAACGGCCCCCAAGTGACTTTTGCCTTTGAATCCTTCATCGATGAGATGGCCGCCGCCGCTAATGCCGACCCGGTCGAGTTTCGCCTCAACATGCTTGCCAATAGCAGCGAAGATAACGCATTCCGCAAAGCCCGCTCACTGGCTACTGTGCGAGCCGCTGCTGAAGTTTACGGCTGGGAGACACGGCCCTCCCCTAACCCACAGCAAAGAAGTGCGTCTGGCGCCTCAATCAGTAGCGGGCGCGGAATTGCCTACACCTATCGCAGTGGCACCGTCGTCGCCACCATCGCCGAAGTAGAGGTCAATCGCGACACCGGGCATATCTTCGTCAAACGCCTAGTGTGCGCCCACGACTGCGGGCTGGTCATTAATCCCACCGGCCTGCAGTACACAGTAGAGTGCGGCATGTTGCACGGACTGAGCCGCGCGTTGTGGGAAGAAGTGCAATTCGACACCGAGAAAGTCACTAGCGTGGACTGGGCCACCCACCCCACCATGCGCCATTCCGATACGCCGGAATCCATTGAGGTGGTGATTGTCAATGGCGACCCGAATCCCGATCGACCGGATCTGCCGCACTACGGTGCCGGGGAAGCTAGCCACAAGCCCATGATCGCGGCGATCGCTAACGCGATGTTTGATGCTACCGGGGTGCGTTTGAGGCGGGTGCCGTTCAGGAAGGAACGGGTTTTGGGGGCTTTGCGGGGGCAGTTAACTTAATTCAATCAAGGCAAGCAATCAACAATCAAGGGGTCAGGTTCCTTGATCCAGTCAGTTCAAGGAACCTGACCCCTTGATTTCTTGATTTGATAAGTAGCTCTAATGTTTACATAAAGAATAGGCTTCATTCCCTCCCAGTGAGGCCAGCAATGCCCTAGCCCTATCTGCCCAAAACAAGTCAGCTTGAATTAAGTAAACTGTCCCCGGAACTTCCAAACCAAAAACAAGCGCGATTGTTACTAACCTCTGCATCAATTCCCCTTACGCCACTTTAAGCGATTTTCCTACTGTCTATTGGAGCTCTAAGTTCTTTTGCGGCGAAGTGAATAGACAGCATGGTTGAGTACATTGTCTCCAATGCGCTCCTCATTGCTAATAATACCCTCCAATTTCATTCCTAATCGTTCGCATACCGCTCTGCTTCGGACGTTTTCTTCTGCTACTGATATCTGCACAACGTCTAGTTGAAGTGTCTCGAATGTATACGACGTCAAAAATCGGCAGATTTCATTGACAATGCCATTGCCTTGAAAACCTGCTCCAATCCAGAAACCAATTTCAACTCTACGTAATTTTCTGTCTATTTTGTTGAAGCCCGCGACACCAGCTAGAGCTCCCTTGTATCTTATCGCACAGTTCATTGAGTTACCGGCTCTATAGCTTTCAACTGAATCGATAACGAACTTACTAAAATCTTCACTAGTGACACAGAATCTTGGCCAATCAAGCCATTGAACCAAATAATCGAAATTTTCTCTTACGAGCCGGACATAATCGGGCACACAGGAATCGTTAAGCAAGTGTAGTCGAAGATCATCTGTTATCTGTGACTCGAACATCCTGATATTCTTCCTATGAAACCTAACACCCATGTTCAATGGATAAAGTGTGGAACTCTGGTGGCCAGCTTATAGTCAGAGGGTCAGATTTCTTGATTTTTATACTCTTAATCGGATCAAAGAACCTGACCCCTTGATTCCTTGATTCTGTGAATTAAGTAAACTGTCCCCGGAACTTCTAATCCAGCGCTCGCAATGCCTGCTGTCTATCAAATTTTGCCTGTGGATCATCGGTCATTGCTATGACGTCTTGCAGTAGCATTTTTTCTGCCTGAACTCTGGCACTTTCGGCATCTAACTGAATGTCTGGAATGACACCTACGCCCTCCCAACTTGAATTATTGATCGGCGTGCTCGCCCTGCCTGTCGATATCCAGATCCAGAAATTATTGTCTATAGCGAAAACACCACCGGGGTTTGCCCCCCCTCTGGTCACTTCGCCGATGATAGTGCCGCGCCCAGTTGCCTGCATAGCACTACTGAAACCTTCCGCGGCAGAAAAGGTGCTAGAACTTGTTAGTATGTATACCGGGCGCTCTGTGCCATACCAGGCGCCATCTACATGTTCTGTAGTTAAGAAATCTTCTGTCTTGTCTGTGTCGCGCCAATAAATAGAATTAGTATGCACGGGCTCAGGCCCGAGGAAGTAGCTCGCGAGTAGCGCCACGGTTTCGGGTTGCCCGCCACTGTTTCGGCGCAGATCTATAATCAAGCCGCCGGTATACTGCAAGAAGTTCATCACTGTAGCTAACATGGGCTTTGATGGCACTGCATCCATGAAACCACCCACTAGTGTCCGGTTAAATTGCTTATGCGTATGCTCAAACCCAGTGCTGACGAGGCTTTTCAGCCGATTTCATTTGGTGTCGATTTGAAACACAATGCATCAAATTCGTGTAGTTTTCCCCATTTGCTTCTGCTGGGGACTGCCAATGGATGTCGGCAAAACACTGTTTTCACAAATCATGGATTTTGTACCGTGGACGAGTTTTTCTCGCATAGTCGATCGCTACGCTGGCAATTCCGGCGTGCGCCGAATGACATGCGCCGAACAGTTTCGGGTGCTGGCTTTCTCGCAACTGACCTAGCGCGAAAGTCTGCGCGATATCGAAGCTACATTGGGCGCCAATTCGAACAAACTCTATGCCATGGGACTGCGTCACCGCGTGCGTCGCTCCACGTTGGCGGACGCGAACGAGTTGCGGGATTGGCGCATCTGGTCGGATGTCGCCGCCTTGCTCATTCGTCGGGCGCGCAAACTTTACGCGGGCGAGGACCTGGGTCTGGATTTGAACAACACCGTCTATGCACTGAATGCGAGCACCATCGACCTGTGCTTGAGCCTGTTCGACTGGGCGCCGTTTCGGACGACCAAGGCCGCCATCAAGCTGCACACCTTGCTCGATTTGCGCGGAGCCATTCCTGCCTTTATCCATATCAGCGACGGCAAAATGCACGACGTCAAAGTATTGGACATCCTGCCGATCGAAGCGGGGGCGTTTTACGTGATGGATCGGGGCTATCTGGACTTTGCCAGGCTTTATCAGATGCATCAGGCCGGCGCTTTCTTTGTAACGCGAGCCAAGCGCGGCATGAACGCTCGCCGTGTGTACTCGAGCAAGACCGAACGTTCCACTGGTGTGATCTGCGATCAACGCATCATGCTCGATGGCTTCTACACCAGCAAGCATTACCCCGAGCACTTGCGGCGCATTCGGTTCAAAGACCCCGAGACAGGAAAAACGCTGGTATTTTTGACCAACAATACGGCGCTGCCCGCACTCACCATCGCTGCGCTTTACAAAAGCCGGTGGCAGGTCGAATTGTTTTTCAAGTGGATCAAGCAACACTTGCGAATCAAAAAGTTTCTCGGCAACAGCGAGAATGCGGTGAAGACACAAATCTGGTGCGCCGTGGCCATCTATGTGCTGATCGCGATTATCAAGAAGGAACTTCAACTCGAGACCTCTCTTTACACTTTGCTACAGATCCTCTCTGTCAGTGTTTTCGAGAAAATCCCCATAAACAAGGCGTTTCTCGACTCTACCGACAGAGCTGAACTGGATGCCGATGGCAACCAGTTGAATTTGTTCAACTATTAACCGGACACTAGTGATCTCGACACTCGATTAAATATGTCCACTTCACTTCGGAGTTGAATCAGCGATACAAATATTTTCTATTAGCACTCGTATAGATGTGTTCACACTAATTTACCCTTTTTATCAGGTCCTATAACAGCTCCACAAATCGCTCAACTTCTTCTTCCGTGTTGAAGAAATTAGGACTTACACGAATCTGACCACCGCGCAGGGCAACATGAACGTCGTGTTCTCTCAATTTCTCATAACACTTTTTGTTCGCCGCTTCAGAACCCATCGTAAAAGAAATAATGGCAGAGCGTTCATTCACATTCTCAACCGGCGTTACAATTACGATATTCTTGGAGCGCAAACCGGAAATTATTTTGTCTGTAAGGTTAAGTACATAAGCATGGATATTGGACACCCCTATTTCCTGAAGGATCTCTAAGCCAGCCGTCCATGCATAGAAAAGTGAATACGCAATCGTACCCGTTTCATACCGACGAGCATCTGGAAAATAATGTAACTCTCGCGAATTATTCTCGGCAGAAAACATGCCTGGCAACACTGGTCTTATGTATTCCTGTGCTTTCTTTTTCACGTACAAAAAGCCTGTGCCTGGCATTCCCAATAACCATTTGAAACCTCCGCAGGCAAGAATATCAATGCTATCGTCGATCACATTCATGGGAAACACTCCAGCCCCTTGAATGCCATCCACCATCAAAAGCGCCCCTTTTCCATGAGCGATTTCGCTAAGCAACTTGAGGTCAGCGCGAAAACCAGTATTGAAACGCACAGCGGCTGTAGAGAGTATGCGCGTATTTTTATCCACCATGCTGGCTATCTTATCTGGGTCGACGCGCTGGTCTTCTCCTACCGGTACTAAACGTACTTCCACGCCCCGCTCTCGCAGCGCCAACCACGGAAATGTATTGTTCCAATGTTCATCTATTGGAACAACCACGTTGTCGCCTTTGCGCCACTGATAACCAGAAGCGACGGTGTTGATTCCCACCCCTGTGCTAGTAACCAGCGCGTATTCATCTGCTGTTCCACCAAAAATTCCAGGAAGCTGGTTACGTATGGCAGTACGGACCTCCGGCTTGTTCTGAGGCTCCTGTACTGCTAGCTGCAGGTATTCATTGAGCTTTTGATAAACACTAGTATTAAGAGGTGATTCTGCGGCGTTGTTTAGAAACACTGACTTTTCAGTAACCGGGAAAAGTGCGCGGTATGTTGATAGGTCCATTACCATCTTAATTTCCTTCGATTTGAATAAATGGGGTCAGAGTTGAATCTGCCAGTGCTTTTCTAATGCTCAATAAAGTAAACGAAGATCTGTGATCACAGACCTGAGCAGGTAGCATTTCTTATCCATTTACCCACTAAACTACTGTATTTTTACTCTGACCCCATTTACTCTCTATTTTTACTCTAACCCCATTTATTCGGCGTTAATATCTTGCAACGCCTTTACCAAAGTTTCGGGCTCTTGCGCTCCAGAGATGAGGTACTTGTTGTTGATAATGAACGCCGGCACGGAAGTGACACCAGCCTTTTGGTAAGTGGCTTCGTCTTCTCGCACCGCAGCAGTGTATTGATCGGATTCTAGCACCTGCTTGGCTTTTGCTGGGTCCAGCCCCAGAGTTTCCGCACAGCCTAATAAAACACTTTGCTCGGAGACATCCATTGCCTTGCCAAAATACGCGTCGAATAGTGCTTGTTTCATGCCGGTTTGCTGGCCCTGCTCACCCGCCCATTTGACCAAACGGTGGGCATCGAAGGTATTGCACGTAAATCGCTCCTGCAATTTATCGAAGTTGACGCCAAGATCTTTGGCAATAGCCATCATTTGACTCTGACTTGCGCGCATCTCGTCCTCGCTGCGCCCATATTTTTTAGCAAGCGCTGGCAAGATCGGCTCACCCTTGCCGCTGTGGGCAGGGTTCAGCTCAAATGCATGCCACTGAACTGTGCAGTCATACTCCGGTCCTAGCTGCTCTATAGCCCGCTCCAGTCGGGCATAACCGATTGCACACCATGGGCAGGCGATATCGGAAACAATGTCTATCTGAATTTTGTTCATAGCGTGTCCTGTCAATATTCTGAGCTTTGTTGCGCAAATGTTAACTGCAATTTGCAAGCAGTACTACCAACAAGGGACCCATCTTAAGAGCACCCTCTAAAATGCTGCTCCAAAGAACAAATACCTTGGAGGTATTGCCAATTTCCTCCTGTCCAACTAGGCGTAGCACATTACTCTGAGCGCTTGAGCCCATATACTTTTGGGGATTGCATCTTCGTCGGTGTATTCTTGCCATATATCTCCATCGACTCTTCATCAACGCATGACGCCAGAGAAGGGGTTCCACTTGTTCGACAACACATTCAAGACTCTTAAGAGGCTATCCATTCCCGTGATTATTACTGCCGCTAGCACTAGTGCCGCCGCCGACGACTATCAATGGCTTGAAGACGTATTAGGCGAACAGCCACTAGCGTGGGTAGAGGCGCAGAATAGTCAATCCGTGGCGCAGATCACCGCCTACCCCGGCTATCAGGAGTTGTATGAGAATACACTGGCGATTCTTAACTCGAATGTGCGCATTCCCGATGTCAGCAAGCGCGGCGACTACTACAACTTCTGGCAGGACGCACAGCACGTTCGTGGCCTTATGCGCCGCACTACACTGGAGGAATACCGCAAGGAGAATCCGGAATGGGAGACCGTACTGGATGTGGATGCGCTGGCAGCCAGTGAGGGTATGGCTTGGGTGTACAAGGGCATAGACTGTCTGTATCCGGATTACGAACTGTGCCTCATCGATCTTTCCGTAGGCGGCGCGGATGCGGTTGTTACCCGCGAGTTCAACATGACGAGTAAAGCGTTCGTGGAAGGCGGTTTTCATGTTCCCGAGTCAAAATCTAGAACATCGTGGATAGACAAAGACACGCTTTTCGTCGGCGCCGATTTCGGACCCGGTAGCCTCACCGATTCTGGCTACCCTCGCATCACAAAGATCTGGCAACGTGGCACGCCTCTGACTGCAGCGCAGACACTCCACGAGGGCAATACCACCTCAGTGTCTATCATCGGGTATACGTTGCGTGATGGCGACAATGCGCACTATGTGGTGCAGGAAACACCTACTTTCTTCACTACATTGCGTTGGGCTTATCGTGATGGCCAGTTGATCAGACTCGACCTTCCGCTCGATGCCGCCGTGCTCGGAATTTTCCAGGGCGACATTTTTGTGGAGCTTAAGAGTGACTGGCAGGGTATGCCTCAGGGCGCGATCATTCATGCGCCCTATGACGCGCTGGTCAGCGGCATAGCAGATTTCTCGCTTTTCATCGCGCCTGCCGAGCGTGCCTCTATTAGTGGCATCAACTTCACTGGCTCCTCGATTCTGCTCACCTGGCTCGACAACGTGCGTAGCCGCGTTGAACGCTACCGTCGCGTGGACGACAAGTGGCAGGCAACACCTGTAGAGTTTTCAGCCAATGGTGCCATCTCCATATTCAACACCGACCGCGACAGCGAAGATTTCTTTGTGCGCTATCAGAACTTCCTTGTGCCTCCTACAGTGTATCGTGTCGACGGTAGCAATCTGCAAAGCGAACGCCTCAAGGGTTTGCCTGCGATGTTCGATGCCGGTGGCTACGTCGTCGAACAGTTTGAATCCACCTCGGCCGATGGTACGAAGATTCCCTACTTCTCTGTGCACAGCAGGAACATCAAACTCGATGGCAGCAACCCTACGCTGATGTATGGCTATGGCGGCTTCGAAATTTCCTATGGCCCAAGTTACTCTGCGACGATAGGACGCAACTGGCTAGACCAAGGCGGAGTGTACGTGTTGGCCAATATTCGCGGCGGCGGCGAGTTCGGCCCAAAGTGGCATCAGGCTGCGCTTCTGCATAATCGCCACAAAGCATTTGAAGATTTCGAATCGGTGGCCGAAGACCTGATTACTCGCGGCATCACTAGCTCGCGTCATCTGGGTATGCAGGGGGGCAGCAACGGCGGGCTTTTAGTGGGATCAGTATTCACGCGCAGACCAAACCTGTTCAACGCTGTAGTGTGCCAAGTGCCACTGCTGGACATGCAGCGCTATAACAAGTTGCTCGCCGGCGCGAGCTGGATGGGCGAGTACGGCAATCCTGACATCGCTGAAGACTGGGCCTACATTCAAACCTACTCGCCCTACCACAATGTAAAAGCCGATGTGAAATATCCGCAAGTCTTCTTCGCCACCTCCACGCGGGACGATCGCGTGCACCCCGGCCACGCCAGAAAAATGGTTGCGAAGATGGCTGATATGGGACACGACGTGCTGTATTTCGAGAACACCGAAGGCGGCCACGCCGGCTCAGCGAATAACGAACAACGTGCCCGCGTCAATGCGATGGTATATGCGTATTTGTGGGGTGAGTTGCGCTGATCTAATAAATAGAATAAACGGGGTGGTCGGTTAGCTCCTCCTGCCGCTACCTGTAGTAATTACTGCCAAGCGTCTCCGCTTGTAAGATCAGCCTCTGTAATCGGCCCGGTTGATACAGCCTGCTCTATCAACCGTCGAAACAA
>Ga0209390_10009133_pt1 | contig 11996 bp, 7 predicted proteins | sample BON01_FD_187212 | JGI IMG/M metagenome (GOLD analysis project Ga0209390, IMG submission 187212) | Freshwater microbial communities from Lake Bonney liftoff mats and glacier meltwater in Antarctica - BON-01 (SPAdes) (version 2) | ecosystem: Environmental > Aquatic > Freshwater > Ice > Glacier... | reverse complement strand
CGATACCGAAGGCAAACGCAGGGCAGATATCCTCTGGAATCGCATCAGCTACCTCGCGGATATTTCCAATGTCGCCCCCATGCTCGGGCTGCTAGGCACGATCATCGGCATGATGGGTGCGTTCTTCGGTCTCGATCAGTCGAGCATCGATGTCCGCAGTAAATTCATCTCCAGCAACATTGCCGGTGCGATGGGCACGACCTATTTCGGCCTCATCGTCGCCATTGCCGCCCTGGTGTTTCACTCGATCATTAAGGGTCGCCTCACTCGCGTGCTCTCCGAGGCGGAGCAGGCGGTCCACGCGGTGACCGATCACATTAAGCGCGGAGAGGCTTGAAAGCTGTCAGCCATCAGCTTTCAACCTTGAGCCAGAAATGATTTGATTCTGTTCTGAAGCTGACTGCTGATAGCTTCCCCGCTGAGTGCTGCCTATGAGTTTTGCATCTCCACACCGTGAACGCTCATCGCCTTCGCTGCCTCTGGCACCGATGATCGACATGATGTTTCTCATGTTGATCTTCTTCCTTTGGACGGCTGCCCAGCGTGAAGAAGGGCGCGACATTCCCGTACAGCTTCAGGCCACCGAAGGCGGCAGCGAGAGTAAATCCGCTGTGCCGATTTACATCACAATCAAGGCGGATAATGAGATTTTCATCGGCCCTCGCTCCTACACTCTGGAGACGGCTCGCGATGCGCTGACCGCCTTGGGCTCGCCGATTCCCGGTGAGACAATAGCTCAGCGCGAGAACAGACTCAGCCGAACACCGGTGGTCATCCGTGGCGACAAGAGCAGCGATCTGGGTACGACGATTCAGGTACTGGGCATCGCCAGAAAAGCGGGGCTGACCAATGTCGTCCTCAAGGGACAGGAACCTAAGTAGCTTGGTGCCGCCTTATCCGAGCCGCAAGGCGTAAGCCTGCGGTGGTTCGGTGACACAAGCTGTTTCCAGACACCGCAGGCTTACGCCTTGCGGCTCGGATGGAGTTTTAGACGGTATGCAATTGAACGACCCTTGGCCCGCACCCTACCGGGTGGGGCTGAGGCGGAACTCAGATTTGAATGTCATCATGCTTAATCGCTTCATCGCCATCTTGATTCTGTTGCTTCTGTCTGTTGCACTCACATCGCAGGCACGCGCTCAGGTTTCCACCACTGCCGAGCAGCAGCAGTTTGTCTTTGCCTACCGTCTTCTCCAGAACGGCGACACCAAGACCAGCGCTCAGGCCTTCGACAAATATCTGGAAAACTTTCCCAAAGGTGAACGCCGTGGCGATGCGCTTTACTTTCGCGCTCTGATCGCCTGGCAGCAGGGCGAACGCGACAAGGCGGCATTGCTTCTGACCGATGTGCCGGACATGAAAGTGGTGCCTCAGCACAAGGTTTACTTCCTGCGCGGCCGCATTGATGTCGAGCTTAACCGCTTTGATCAGGCCCTCAAATCACTGGAGCCGATCAAACTCGAAGGCCTCGATGCCGGCGAAAAAGCTTCGGTGCTGTACATGCGTGGCCTGGCCTACAAAGGGGCGAAGAATTACACCGCTGCCGCCGAGCAACTGGCTGCCGCTGCGGAACTGAATTCATCAGTGAAGGATCGCTCGCTACTTGAGCTTGGTCGTGCTCAGGCACTTTTGAATAAGCCTGATGATGCGATCAAATCACTCGAGCAGTGCCTGGCTCTTGGCAACAGTGCTGTCGCTGCCGAGGCCGCAAGACTCGCGGGTGATCTGGCCTATGGCAAAAACGATTTCGACAAAGCCATCGGGTATTACAACGTGGTGCTGTCCAATCATCAGACCTCGCCCCATTTTTCGCCTTCGATCATGCAGACGCTCTGGGCCCAGCTTTATGCCAAGCAGTACAACCTGCTCGTAGGCACCTTCGATCAGTACCGCGCCAAGTTGGACATCAACGACCGCGCCACCGCCTGGTTCCTCGCCGGCCGCGCTCAACAACATCTCGGCCGACATCGCGAAGCCATCGGCCTCTTTGATGCCGTCGTCGCCAATCGCACCGTCGCAGGCATCGAGGATCAGATTCTTTATCGCATGGCTGAGAGTCAGTTCGCGCTGAGTGAATTTGATGCGATGGGTACCACGCTCACCCGCCTCGCCAAGGAATATGACAAGTCACCCTACAACGCCTCTGGCGATTACCTGCTCGCACAAGCTGATCTCAAACGCAGTCGCCCCACCGAAGCTGCCGCCAGGCTCACCGCCATCATCAGCAAAGGCGCTGAGCATCCTTATTACACGACAGCACTGCTTGAGCGCGCTCAGCTTTACACCAGTGGCAACCAGCTTGAACCTGCTGCCGCTGATTACGAAACGTACATCAAACTGACCGAGGCTCCAGATTCAAAACTGCAAGGCAAGCTCGAATCAATCGCTAAGCTCACCGATCTTTATTACCGCCTAGGCAAGAGCGACAAGGCGAGCGAGCTGACGCAGAAGCTGCTGGCTACGCCGAACCTGCCGCCGCTGCTCGAACAGGAGGCGATGTTCCGTCAGGCGCTATTGCTGATTCAGAGCGAGAAGCTTGCCGAGGGCGGGGCGATGCTTGAGTCGCTAACGAAGAAGCATCCGCAGAACGCATTCATCGGGCAGATTCACTATTACCGTGGCCTGCTCGCCATGAACGATGGCAAGGTGGAAGAGGCGGGCAAGGAACTGGAAGCTGCCGTCACCGATGCGAAGCTGCCTTCAGAACTCAAAGCCAATTCGCTGCTACTCATCTCCATGCGTCAGCGTGAAAAAGGAGAAGACGACAAGGCAGCAGAGTCGCTAGGTGAACTGGAAAAGATCATCACCCTTGAGCGCATGCGCGACAACGATCTGATGTGGCTGGGGCGATATTACATCGTCAAGGAGCCACGCTCGGTGTTCAAGTATGTGACGCCGCTGATCGATGGCAAACGAAAAGTGACCGATGCCCAGAAGACCGAAGCGCTGTTTGTCGTCGGCCAAGGCCTTCGCGCCATCAAGAAGCTCGACTTGGCGATTCAATCCTTTAAGGAAGTCGAAGCGCTGGGGCAAGGTTATGGTTTGCTGGCCCGTCTCGAAGTCGCGCGAACGCAAGCTGAGGCCGGCAAACTTTCTGACAGCATCGAAAGCTACCGTGGCCTGATGATCGCCCAGGATGCTGGCATCGCTTCCACTGCGATGCTCGAAAGTGCTCAAATTCAGCGGCAACTCGCAGTGAATCTCAAAGCAGCAGGCGACACCGAAGGTGCGGATCGCGCCAATCAGGAAGCCTATCAGTTGCTCTTCCGATTGACGGTGCTTTATACCGTGCCTGAGCTTTCGCCCACGCCGGAGCTGGCTCATCTTGAGCGTGCTGAACTGGCGGCGGTCATCGGCAAGCCCGATGACAGTGCGACCTCTCTCAAGGAACTGCGCGAGCGATTTCCCGAAGGGCCTTACGCTGCTTATGCGGCAGCGCTTGCGATGATTGAGAAAAAAGAAACCACCGAGGCGGCCACGCAGTTGCGTAAACTTCGGCAGCAGAAACTGGACAATCGACTGGCAGCCCGCGTCCATGCGAAGCTGCGCGAGCTGGAGGGCAACCCATGAGCTCGGGCAAGAAGAAAAATGAAAATATCAACCCCGCAGACACGGGAAAGAAACACACCGCCGGCGGCGGACGCTCTGAGCAAGGCGCGCTGGGTGACCTCTTGGGCAAAGGCAACGAAGGATCGCACATCTCCGAATCACGCGAGGTGCTCAATCCAGCGGCAGGAGCAGCTGCAGGCGCAGGCGCGAAGCCGAAGGTTGAATCCGTCAGCGCATCGAGCGTCGAGGCGGATGCTTCATATAGCCCCGGCCTTGACCGGGGTGAATCGCCGGTAACAAGCAACCCGCAACCCGCCCCCAAAATCGTCGCCGCTGCTTCTGTTCCTACTCTTACTTCTGCCACTGCTCCTGCCGCTGCCGCTGCTTCCCCGCGCATCGACATCATGGGCGAGATCCGTGGCACCACCAGCAACCGTTTCAAACGTCTGCCCGGCGAAACTTCCTCCAATCTCCTGATCACCATCGCGCTCATCATGAGCATGCTCGTACACGTGGCCATCGGCGTGGTCATGGCGAATCAGACGGCTGGCAAGCTGCCTGTGGCGCTCGTGGATGAAACCATCGAGCAGACGTTTCGCGTCTTTTCGCCGCCGATTGATGATCCGATTTACAGTGATCCAGTGCTTAATTCGGAGGAGGCCGTCGCCAAGCCAACCCGGCAGCCGGGCGTGGGTGAATTGAGCAAAATGCTGCTACTCAACAAACTCGAAGGCTCCACGGCGGCCATCGAAACGCCTGCGCCGCCCAAGGCGGCAAAAATTGACCATCCCGATTTTCAGCCGCCGTTGCCTACCGCAGATCTCTCCGCTTCTACCGCGAGCATGGATCTGCCTTCGGATATCACCTCCAAACTTGCTGGCGGCAGCGCGGTGGAATTGCCCATCGTCACAGGCTCAGCAACGAGTCCGGTCGCCGCGCCGACCACCTCCACCGAAGCAGGCCCATCCACCACTGCACAAGCGCGCTCACTCCTCAAGGGCATGCTCCCCAGCGCCAGTACCCCAGGCGCCCCCGCAGGCACCGGCTTCAGCTTCACCGACAAGATGAGTGTCCCAGCGCCAAGGACGCCGACGGTCGCTGACATCGGCCCAACCATCGATCGCGGCTTGCTCGATGCCACACCCACCGCGCCGCCCATCGAAGTCACCGCCATCGCTTTGCAGGAAGCGCAAAAGCTCGACATCCCCGAACGGCTCGATGACGATTTCGATTACGCCATCACCAAGTTCCGCCCTGAAATCGGTGGCGGCTTGTTTCAATCTTCCAAGCCCGATCGGTACACCTACTTTCAAGTCGCTGTCACCGCTAAGCGATCACTGCGCAAGCTCAAGACGATGCCCAAGGATGTCATCTTTTTGATTGATACCTCAGGCTCCGTGCCGCAGTCCTGGGTCAACGGAATCGCTCAAGGTGTGCGCGATGCTCTTTCCACGCTCAACGAAGGCGACCGCTTCAATATCGTTTTCTTCAGCGAGAAAACCATCTTTTTTGCCGATGACAAAATCGCCACCGCTGACTCACGGACCATCGCCAGCGCGCAGCAGTTTCTCACCGGCGCTGCAAGCAAAGGCAACACCGACATCAACCGTTCGCTCTCCCGGCTGCTTCAGCGCGACACCTCCGCGCAGCGCGCTTACTACCTGATCTTCATCTCCGATGGTGTGCCCACGCAAGGCGTGATGGACACGCGTGAACTCATCAACCTCGTCACCCGCGACAACGACCTGAATGCAAGCATCTACTGCATCGGCGTCGGCAATAATCAAAACAAAGAACTGCTCAACTTCCTCGCCTACCGCAACAAGGGCTTCTCAATTTTCGCCAAGCAGTCCGAGCAGGCGGCTGGCTCCGTGCGTGATCTGATGAGCAGGATTCGCTATCCGATCATCAAGGATGTGAACCTCAATGTCATCGGCTTGGACTTCGAGGAAGTCTTCCCGCACAACCTGCCCAACATTCATCAAGGCGAGACGTTCAACGTCTATGGTCGCTACGAAACCGCCGGAGCCTTCACCATGCGCGTGGGCGGACACAACGGCCACAAGGCGATGGATGTCACCTTCGGCGGCGACCTGCTCGCTGCAAAAACCGGCGAAGCATCCCTGCCTGAAAACTGGGCCTTCTGGAAGCTCCACCATCTCTACAGCGAAATCATCCGCCAGGGCGAAAAGCAGGAACTCAAGACGAAGATCAAGGAACTGAAAGATCGATTCGATCTGAAGGTGTTGTATTAAAAGTGAACACCACGTTTCCGCACGATCAATCGTTTAACGCCGTCCCGAAGGGACGGGCTCTCACCGAAACACACCGAAACAGAAAATATCCAATGACCATTGCAGATTGAAAATTGCAAAGTGCAGAGTGATGTCGGGGCGTCCATCTGCAATGGATATTTGCCATTTTTCAATGGCCATTGGATATTGTCTTTCTCTGGACTATGTCTTTCTCATGAACACGCCTCTTGTCATCTCTCCCGACACTCTACGCGGCTCTACTCGTGATCGTACGCCACCTGGGCAGCAGCTCACCACCAAGTGGCCGGTGCTTCACTATGGTGATATTTCGGTGATCGATCCTGCGCAGTGGTCGCTGCGAATTCATGGCCTCGTTGAGCACGAGATCATCCTCGATTTTGATCATTTCAATGCGCTGCCCAAGGTGCAGGTCAAATGTGATATTCACTGCGTGACGCACTGGTCGAGGCTGGATAATGTTTTTGAAGGCGTGGCGATCAAGACGCTGCTTGAACTCGCCAGGCCGCTACCGCGTGCGAAGTTTGTGATTCAGCATGCGACCAGTGATCCCGGTGATGACTGGACGACGAACGTGCCGCTGAGCGAATTTGCAGGAGAGGATTGTTTGCTGGCGACGCATCACGAAGGGCAGCCGATCAGTGATGAACATGGCGGGCCGGTGCGGGCGGTGGTGCCTCGGCTCTATTTCTGGAAGGGTGCCAAGTGGATCAGCGCGATCGAGCTGACCGATGTCGATCGCCCCGGTTTCTGGGAAGTCAACGGCTATCACATGCACGGTAACCCGTGGAAGGAAGAACGGTTTGGCTGGTGAATCATTTTCACTCGCTTTCTTGCCCGCTCCGTTCGCCAAGGAGAACGGCTAAATATTGGTTGTATCTCGTTTACCAATGATGATGGTGATAGCGCGGCGGCGGACAATAATAGTCGGGGGCTGACTGGTAATAGACGCGGGTCTCGTAATAGCTGGGAGCAGGTTGATAGTAGGTCTGGCGCTGGTAGTAGGTGGACTGATATCCGCCGTTGTAGCCTTGGTAGCCGTTGTTGTACTGCTGCGATTTATCCACTTCGTTGCCCACCGCATAGCCAGCGACGGCGCCGATGCCAGCGCCGATGAGTGCGCCGCGTCCGCGGTCACGATGATCAATGCCCGCGCCGGCGGCTGAGCCCAGTGCCGCGCCGAGCAAGGCACCGGTCTGGGCGCTGTTGCAACCTGTGAGGAAGAGCGCGGAAAAAACGATGACCAGTGGCGTGAGCGCTTTGATGCGTTTTCGCCGGGCCGGGGCGCAAGCGGGCGTGGTGGTTGCCGAGATGGGGTCGGGAAGGATGTTCATTTCTCACCTCCGAGCAGGTTGCGGTCGCATTCGCATCGCTCTGGCCTACACGCTCAGAAACGGGCGACCTATTTAATACTACGCATACATAGGATTGGCGGTTCCACTCCCGTTGCAGGAATTGCAGTAGAAAAGTGAAAAAGCTTGAGCCGCGACTCAGCGAGTCGCGGACGCCAGAGGCCTGAAGGAGTAATCTTCGCGCCTTGTCATTGACGGACCGCAGATTGACTCAGGCGCTGATCCAATGGACTGCTTGATAAATGAAAGCTCCATCAGGCTGTTCACGTCCGCGACTCGTTGAGTCGCGGCTCTGTCAAGGCTGCGCAAGATGCGGCTGATCCAATCGCGTCATCATTTTGAGGGCGCTGGCGTGGTCAGGATCAGCGGCGTGCCGCCGACCATCTGGGCGGGGGGCGAGAGGATGATGGGTTGGTTTGCTTCGAGGCCGGTGGTGATGAGGATCGTGCCATCTTCGCGATTACCCAGCGTCACGCGGTTCTCCACTGCTTTGCCATCGACCACGGTAAAGACTTTGTGGATGCCGGCGAAACTCGTCACCGCCGCAGCAGGCACGCGCACCACCGGTTGCTCCCCGGGTAACTGAATCGTGGCGGTGGCGAAGGCGCCGGGTTTGAGCTGGCCATCGGGATTGGTGATGAGAATCTCGACGATGAAAGTTCGGCTGGCGGGATCGATCTGCGGACTGATGCGCGAGACGATGCCGGTGAATGCGGTGGCGTGTGATTGCACAGAGACTTGAGCTTTGAGATTTTTCGTGATTTGGCCGACGTATCGCTCAGGCACCATGGCGCGAAGCTTGGCCGGGTCATCATCGATCAGCCGAAAGAGGGGTGTGCCTTCGCGAACATATTCACCGACGGAGACGAAACGCTGAGCGATGGCGAAGCGAAGCTCGGGGTTTTCTGAATTGGAATCTTTGTCATCAAACAGGGTCGTCGCTGAGATCGCACCACTACGTTCACCCCGAGTTGTTGAAGAAAGGGGAGCGCTGAGATCAAGCGTAGATTCAGATGATGGCGAGCGCACGTCCGTATCCGCCAGCCGTTGATTAGCGAGATCCAGTTCCGCCTGGAGCGTCATCGCCTCGGCGAGCAGCGCCTGCGCGTTGGCCTTTTCCACTTCAAACGCGCTGCGGGCCACCTTCCACTCCGTCTCCGCATCCGCATATTCCTGCTCGCTGATGAGCGGCGGCGTCTGATCGAAAAGTTTCTTGAGCCTTTCGTATCTTGCATTCACGTTGCCAAGCTGCACCATCGTGCGCTTGACGGTGGGCACCTCTTCGAGGTTTGCTTGGGGTGAAGGAAATTCGGTCATGCCCACTTTGGCGAGCGTGGCGCGGATGGCGCTTTCGCGTTCCTTCACAGCAAGCTGGTAGTCAGTGCGATCAATCTGCGCCAGCGTGGTGCGGGTTCTGACGCGATCACCCAGATCGTGCGGCAGGCTGAGAATTCGGCCGGCGACTTTGGCGGAGATGGTGACATCCTCGATGGCGTAAAGCGTGCCGGTGATGCGGATCGATGGGCGCGTGACAGCGGCAGTGGACTGAGCGGTTTCGACCTTAACGGGTTCCAGCACGCGGCCTTTCTTGCCTTTGCCGCTGGCGACAGATGTCTCGTTACCGCACGCGATGAGCATCGCCATCGCCGTCCCCAAAAAGAGGCGCGAAAGGAAGAGGCTTAACGAGCAGTCGGTACGTATACTCATTATTTGTGCGATCATTCCGATAGTGTATGCCGCCACTTGCAGGCTGGGAATGAAATTGTTGTCACCTTGAGTTATTCAAAGAATGATGCGATCAATTTTCCAAGTCGTCGTCTGTATCCTGCTTGCGGGGGGTTCATTGGCGGGTACGGGGTGCAACAGTGCTGCTACTTATGAAGAGGATGCGCAGCCTTATTTGCAGACGCTGGGAATCGACGACAAGGTGGAGCCGCTCGCCGAGGATGCTGCGGTTTCGCTGCGTGATGTGCTCGCGCTGACCAATCGCCACAACGAAAATCTGCGCGTCGAAGGCGAGAATTACGCCCAGGCATTGATCGACAAACAGCGCCGGCTTGCAGCATTCTGGCCCACGCTCACGCTTGGCCCCAGTTATACGCGGCGCTCAAGCGACAAGAGCGCTGCTGCGGGGCGCGATGAATTCGAGCTGCCCATCATCGGCGAAATCAATCTATTCAATGGCTACCGCGATACCGCAGCGCTCTACGCTAACGCCTCGTCTATCGAGCAGCGGCAGGCCATCCTCGAAGATCTCCAAGCTTCGTTTCTCCTCGAAACCGCTTTCGTCTTCTACAACGCCCTTCGCCTTGAAAGCTCCGTCAACGCTCTTGAAAACACGGGGCGCCTTCAAGAAGAACGGCTGCGCGACATCCGCACTCGCGAACAGAACGGCCTCGCTAAGCCGCTCGATGTGTCACAGGCTGATGCACAGGCCGCAGACACGCGCGTGCAGCTCATCGCTGCTCGTAGCGCCTTGCGCAACGCACGCACCGCGCTCTATCTGCTCACCGCCCATCCGATGGCGCAGCGAAGTTTCGTCGATACGTTTACGCCACCGGCTTCCATTGATGCAATGGAGGCGTGGCAGAAAATCGCTGCGAAAAAGAGGCAAGACATCATCGCTGCTGAGCGTGCGCTTGAAGTCGCAAGGCATGAAGTGGAAATCGCCTTTGGTCAGTATTACCCGACGATCACGCTGAATCTGGAATATGTGCTGACGGTGGACAACACTTCTACAGAGAATGGGTGGAACGCGATTCTGCGCGCGAGCGTGCCGATTTTCACAGCAGGGCGGATCGAAGCGGATGTGCGCACCGCATGGTCGCGCGTGAGACAGGCTCATCTTCGCTTGCAGCTTGTTCGCCGTGTGGTCATCGCGGACATCGAGCAGACGCTGCACGATTTTGAATCGGCAGGCGAGCAGATCACGCAGCTCAAACGCCGTGTCGCAGCGGCGGAACTGGCGCTCAAGCAGGCGGAAGCGAACTATGACGTGAGGCTGGCGACGAATCTGGATCGCTTAGTCGCGCAGGATGAACTGCTCAGCGCCCGTCTGGATCTGATCACGCAAGAGTATTCGCACAAAGTGGCGTATCTCGCACTGCTTCGTGCAGCGGGCACGATTCGTGAAGAGATGAAAATTGGCGTGAAGCAATAGAGAAACTCTCGCGCCGCATCAGCCCCACCCGGCAGAGTGCGGGCCAGAATGAGGGGCATCGCCGCCTCGGAACGAAATCATGAAAACCTTAGCCGACATTTGCATCCGTCGCCCGGTATTCGCCACGATGCTCATCATGGCTTTCGTCGTTGTCGGTTGTGCGGCACTGATGGGCCTTGGCGTGGATCGTCTTCCTTCAGTCGATCTGCCTCGCGTCACCGTGCGCTGTTCGCTGCCGGGTGGCACACCTGAGGAAGTTGAAACGGAGATCACCAAGAAACTCGAAGAGGTGATCAATACGGTCGAAGGCATCGAGGAACTTCGTTCGGTGACTGGATCGGGCACCTGTTTCGTCAGCGCGACTTTCAGGCTCGATCGCGACATCGACACCGCAGCACAGGATGTTCGCGATCGCGTGGCGACGATTCTGCGTGATCTGCCTGATGACACCGATCCGCCGACCGTTTCGAAATTCGATAACGATTCGCAGGCGGTGCTGACCTTTTCGCTGACCGGGCCACGTACCACGCGCGAGTTGACTGAACTCGCAGACAAAATCGTGAAGGTGCAGTTTGAGCGCAGCACCGGCGTCGGCGAAGTGCGCATCGTCGGCGGCCTCAAGCGAACGATGAATATCTGGCTCGATGCCGATCGACTGGCAGCCTATAAACTGCCCGTCGCCACCGTGCGCGAATCCATCGCCAGGCAGAATCTCAACATCTCCAGCGGCAACGTCACCGGCCCTGAACGCGAACAGGTCATGCGCACCGTCGGCAGGCTGACCGAAGAAAAACAGTTCAACGACATCATCATCACCCGCATCAACGGTGTGCCGATCCATGTGCGCGACATCGGCTATGCCGAGGATGGCACCGCTGAACAGCGCAGCAAATCACGTATCGAAGGCAACCCCACCGTCACCCTCGAAGTGCAGCGGCAAAGCGGCGCCAACACCATCGCCGTCATCGAAGGCATCAAGCAGCGCATCGAAAATGTCCGGGCCCAGCTTCCCGCCGATGTCGAACTCGCCATCGTTCGCGATCAATCGACCTACATCTATGCAGCCCTGCACGAAATCAATTTCCATCTCATCGTCGGCTCCGTGCTCGCCTGCCTCGTGGTGATGGCCTTCGTGCGAAGCTGGCGCACCACCATCATCGCCGGCGTCGCCATTCCCACATCACTGCTGGCAACCTTCGGCGTCATGTGGGCACTCGATTTCACACTCAACGGTGTCACCATGCTCGCCCTGGTGCTCATGGTTGGCGTGGTCATCGATGATGCCATCGTCGTTCTCGAAAATGTCTTCCGCTTCATCGAAGAAAAGAAAATGACACCCTTCGAAGCCGCCAAGCATGGCACCGCGGAGATCGCCCTCGCAGTACTCGCCACCACGCTGAGCCTAGTGGTCATCTTCATTCCCGTTTCGTTTATGTCCTCGATTTCCGGTCGTTTTCTCTATCAGTTCGGCATCACCGCCGCCGCCGCCGTGATGGTCAGTCTGCTCGTTTCTTTCACGCTGACACCGATGATGTGCGCCAGACTTCTCAAGCCTGCGAAAGAGAATCACGATGGCAACGATTCCAAGCGAGGCTTCTATCGCTACATTGATGGCAGCTACACATGGATGCTCAAGACTGCCATGCGATTCCGCTGGGCAGT
>Ga0209390_10009130_pt1 | contig 12001 bp, 10 predicted proteins | sample BON01_FD_187212 | JGI IMG/M metagenome (GOLD analysis project Ga0209390, IMG submission 187212) | Freshwater microbial communities from Lake Bonney liftoff mats and glacier meltwater in Antarctica - BON-01 (SPAdes) (version 2) | ecosystem: Environmental > Aquatic > Freshwater > Ice > Glacier... | reverse complement strand
TATATATATATATATATATAATATATATATATATATATATATAACTTATATTATAACCACTATATTATTACATTTACCCTAGTCCTAGCAGTAGTAGTAGGCCCTAGTCCCAGAGTCCTCGGGTTATATATATAGTAACTAATATTAGATAGTAGCCCTCCCCTGGAGTGTATTTTTGGCCATATCCCATTTACGAGGCAGTGGGATACGGTGAGATATACAGTGGGATACAGCTAGATACAGCTAGATACGTACGGATACAGCTAAGCTGGATACAGTGGGATACAGCGGGATACAGTGGATCTGCTGCAAAATGCCTAGATGTAGATCGATACAGGGATACAGCGGGATATAAGCTAAGGTGGCCAAGGATACGAAGAGATACAGTCGGGGTACATGTGAGATACAAGCACTTGACAAGCAGGAGATAGCCCAAAAATACACGCCAGGGGAGGGCGTATATATTATAATTTATTATGAATTTATAATATATTATATAATATACTCGTACTCGTATACACAAAAAAAAAAAAAAATCCACTTACCACTTACACCTTTTCCTACGTCCCCTTACACTTACACCTCCTCGTTGTACCTACCTAAACCAATGCACTATGTTTAATTATATCATATTATCGTGTTTGGGTTTGTGGACAACGAACAGCACATACTCAACAGCTTACGCGTGCGGTTCTCCACTGGGCACGGCGCCGTCGCCGGCAAGGGGAAGGCCGCCGGGCTGCTGGAGGGGTCTCACAGCAGGAGAAGAGGCTCCCGGCTCCGGGCCGCCGTAGGTCTCAGGTGGTTGTGGTTAATAACTATTGTGTTTCAACGGTGAAGGATGAAGGCTGTGGCGTCACCCGACAGGCGGTCAGACGAGACGGCCCTTTCACTACACTGCCCTGCTCGAGACCCTCGAGCCAATTGTGAGGTAGCCACGGGCGCCAGCCAGTGACACGGTAGACCCGAGGCCTAGCGGCCGGGCACGGTGCAAGCACGGCCTCGCGGGCGCACCAGTCGCGCGCCGACGCCCGCGCGCCCTCAGGGAGCCGTCCAGTGCTCGACAACGACACGCGGCTGGCGCGGCGCTCCTGAATGGCGCTGGCCGCGCACCCACAGCCGCCGCCCCTTATTAGTCCTCGTCGTCCGAGTCCGCCTTGTCTTCCCTGAAGCGCGGGTTGGCCTCTGCCGGCTCGTCGACCGCGCGGCTGCGCTTCGCGTCGCCACGCCCTTCGTCGCCGCCGCGCGGCCGCACCTCGCGCCCAAACTCGTCGGCATCGGGCTGCGACTCTCCTCGCGGCGGCGGCGGCGGACCGCCCCCGCGGTCGTCGCGCCGCCCCTCGCCCCTTACCCCGTGCTCCGAGCCGCGGCGTGGCGGTGGGAGCGGCGCGCGGTCGGAGGGCGGCGCGTCGGCAACCTTGCCCCAGCCGCCGCGCCCGGCGTCGAAGTCGGACCGGTACTCGTCGCGGACCTGCCCACCAGAGCGGCCGCGTCCGTACTGCCGCCCCTCCAGAAACCCGCCGTCCCAGTCAACACGCGCAACCCGCTCGTCGAGCTTCATCCCGTTGAGGAAGCGCACCGCGTCCTCGGTGTCGGGACGGCGGTAGAACTCGATGAAGCAGAAGCCGCACGGCGTCTTGGAGAAGCGGTCCAGGCCCATGACCACGCGCCGCACCTCGCCAGTCTTTGAGAAGAACTCGTACAGCTGCTCCTCGGTCGTGTAGAAGGATAGGTTGCCTGACGCGGGCGGGGCGCGGGCAGGGTCAGGAGCGCGAGTCCGCTGTATGCGCGGCGGGCTGCGCAGGCGGCAGTGGGGGGCACCAATGTAGAGCGTGGTCGACTCCTCGATGGCCTCCTGCCAGCGCTCGCGCCCGCCCTCGCAGTTCCGGTCCGTGTACAGCGACTTGACCGAGAGGTCGCGGTACAGGTGCGCCATTCAGCGCGGCGCGACGCGTGCGGGTGGACGGCGCGCGAGAAATCTATTTCTGGATCAGCAGAGCTGCTCGCGCGTTTTTTTCGCGGCGCCGTCGAAAACGCCGCTGGGGCGTGCCAGCCTTGCCCCGTGACGATGGCGAACGCGCAATTCCAGGGTGCGTGTCTGCGCACAGTGGCCGCCTCGACGCACTCGCCGTGCGAGCGCTGCGCTGCGCCGCGACTCTGCGCCGTGGGCCGACGCGAGCCGCGTCCCTGCGTGCCTCAGACATCAGCAAGGCTTTCGTGGCTCACTACTACGAGATGTTCGACACGAACAGGCCAGCGCTGCAGGGCCTGTATCAGGAGGGCTCGATGCTGTCATTTGAGGCGGAGCAGTTTATGGGGATCCAGGGCATCATGACCAAGCTGACGACGCTCAAGTTCAGCACGGTCCAGCACCAGGTGCCGGGCAGCCCTCTGGAAGCGCGGTGCCTGTGTCGCTGTGCCCAGCGCGTGCGGCGCGCCTGGTGCGGCGCGTTTGCTGCCTCAGTGTGCGCCCAAGGCGCGCCGGCGCCATCGACGCGGCACGCTCACGATGTTCTATCCGGGACGACGGCGCAGCGCTCGTCTGCTCAGCGCGCCCTACCTGGCTCTCTGCCTGCAGGTGACCACTCTTGACGCGCAGCCGTCGCCGAGCGGCGGCATTATCTGCTTTGTGACAGGCAAGCTCCTTGTCGACGGCGGCACCAATCCTCTCATGTGAGCAGCGCACGAGCCGCGGTGCTTCAAAGGCCCTGGGGCACGTGAAATGCGGCGCTGCACTCACGCTGCTGTCTCCTCCCGCACTCGCAGGTTCGGCCAGACGTTTCACCTGATGCCGACGGCCCAAGGATCGTGGTACATCCACAACGATTTCTTCCGCCTCAACTATGCGTGAGTGTATGCCGCAGTGCGCGTCCCCTGCCGTCGCCGCTAGGCGGGCGCCTGCCGCGATAGTCTGTGTGCTTGGCTCGGGGAACGGCGGATCAACGCCACCACGCCCTGGGCTGGCAAGAAACACCAACAGGGGTCCGACCGCGCCGCCGCAGCTGGCTTGACCTGCAGCTCGGCGTGCGCCGGCGAGGCGGAGGGTAGGATCGCACCCAACTTTAGGAGGCGCGCGGGTTCGAGGGTTATTTTTGCTACCCCGGGAGAGTACATACAGCGAGAGGAGAGGCGGGGCTCTTCACTTATAAGGCCGCAACGGGAGGCGCAGATCGCCCCGTCCAGTCTCTGCGGCTGGGGCCCGTGCCACGAACCATGCGGCGTGTGATGTGTGTGTGTGTGTGCGTGTGTGCTGGTTGTTTAGCGGCGTGCGGGGCCACGCGAGCGCGAGCCCGTGCCCGTGCTTTGTGCTTGGTGCTTGAGGCGCGGCGATGTGTGGGTGGAGCGTGAGTGGTATATTAGGGTATAGGGATAGCCGACATGTTCTCGTCTGCCATCTGTCGCCCCCGGTAGCTGATAGCTGACGTATGATACCGTATGACATAGACATAGTATGACACGCTATAATAATAATAATAAAATATTTAAATTTAATACTAATATTGAATACAAATACAAGTTCAAATTGGAGTTGGAGTTGGAGTTGGAGCTGGCTGGCAACTTACAACTTAAGTTGTAAGTTGGTTGGAACGACACAGTCACATTGAGTCGGTGATCAGTGATGACAGTGAAAGTGAACACACCACACACCACAGCTTGCAGCTTCTCAGTTTCAGTTTCTTTTTTTCATTATTCTCTTTACATCTCTTTCTGTTTCCTGTTCCTGTTCATTCACACACTCACACACTCACACTCGTCACACTATACAAACAGCACAACAACAAGGCGGGCGGTCAAGGTCAAGGTGGTGAGACGTGGACGTGAGGTCGGGTAGAGCTACTCTAGAGCAGAACGAAGGTCGGAGGAGAGGTTTGTTGTTGGTTTCTGACCAGCGACCTTTAGTTTCTACGAGTAGTTGCAGTCAAGTCGACAGTGAAAAGAAGAGCTCCCCCCCCCGCGGTACGAGCTATTTATATTCGTGTTATCCTTCCTTATTATAGATATAGGCCATGTCTTATCACAAATTCAATCAGACACTCCGCGAGATTCCTGGAAACGGTGAGGAAGGACGACTTTGAAACAAGGGACGTCATGTTTCATCTAACACCGATGGTGCTGTCGCTGCTCGGAGGGCCGGGCCGCTTGGGGCTCCCGATGCCCCGAGGCCTGACGCCACTGCCTGGCCCGCCCGCGCTGGCGCCGCCCACGCTGTGGGAGCTCACGTTGGCGCAGGCGTGGGACTTGGCGCGTGCTGTCGGAGTCGACTTTGTCGCGGAGGAGATGGTGGTGGCCGTGCCCGAGGCGGCGGAGGAGGTGGAGGCGCACGCCGATACCTACGCGGGCATGCTTGCGGCCTCGCTCGTCTCCGAGCTGTGGGGGCCCGCCTGCCTGTGGATCACGCTTTCCGTCATCGCGAGCAGCCTGCCCCTCGACGAGGCGCTGAGCGCGCTCCTCCACGGCCCGCTTGTCGACGTGGGCGGCCTCTTCGCTCCCGTCGCCGCCGCTGCCGCTCCGCTCACGACGGCCGCCGGCGCGCTCGCCGGCGCGCTGGCCGACCCGTCACGCTTCGCGAGCCCAGAGGCGCTGAGCCGCGTCTTCGCTGCCACGGGCGACGCCGCCACGGGTGCGGCTTCGACGCTCGGCGCGGCGGCCGATGTGGCGTCCAGCCTCCGCTGGTTGAGCTTTGCGGCCACGAGCGCCGCCGCCGCGGGTGCGGCGTCCACGCTAGGCGCGGCGGCCGATGTGGCGTCCAGCCTCCGCTGGCTGAGCTTCCCGTCGGAGGCGGCGGCCGCCGCGGCCGCTGGAGAGAGCCTCCGCAACGGCATCGGCTCCGCGTATGTGCTGCTCGAGAGCTCCTTCTACGTGGCGTGCATGTCGTACGCGGCCACCGTGTCGACTTTCCAGCAGGACTTCGGCTTCACCCCGGAGCGGAGGAAGCTGCTGTGGCGGCGCATCCTGGATGACGCGTCCGTCTCGCCACAGGAGCTCGCGCGCGCCTGGTTCTACGACGAGGGCGGGCTGAGCGAAGACTACGGGATCGACCGATCCGTGTCGATCCTCGCGGACTACCTCGCCGCCAACGCCGCCCGCAAAGCCGGCGCGCTGCTCCGCGACGAGCCCGCCACGCAGCCAGCTGCCGCTCCGCCTACGCGGGCCGGCGGCGGCGGCGGGCGTGGCCGGCGCCCTTCGCACGTGGCGGACGCCGAGCGCGTCAAGACGCTGCCGGCCTTCTCGGCCCTCTCGCGTGGCGACGTCAAGGGCTGGCTCGCGCGCAACCTCTTCTACAAGGAAGTCGCCAGGCTCAGCGCGCTGGAGGCGGTCGAGCTGGATGGGCTCGTGGACGAGCTAGAGGCTTCGGCGGGAGAGAAGTTGCGGCCGACCGACGCGCCGACGCCGGGGCTGCGCTCCATGTGCGCGGGGACCGACGCGGTCCGCTGGCGCCACCGCCCCCTCTGGTACTACTTCATCACGCAGGGGGTGGGCAAGAACGTCTGGACGCCTGCAGTCATGGCGGCCGCCGGCTACGAGAGGAGGACGCAGGAAGAGCTCGTCTACTGGTACCGGCCAGCGCAGCCGACCGGCGCTCCGGCCACCGCGCCTCCGTCGCAGCAGGAGGCCTTCGTCTTCATCCATGGCGTGGGCGTGGGCCCGGCGCCCTACGCACAGTTCCTCGAGGCCGCCGCTCCCGACCGCGCCGCGGCTGTCATCGCGGTTGAACTGAGCGCGCCCGCACAACGCATCTTCCCAGACGCGCCACCTCCACCCGAGCGCTTCGCTCGACTGGTTGCCGACGCGATGGACTCGGTCGGCATCGAGCGCGCCGTGGTGGGCGGCCACAGCCTGGGCACAGCCTACGCATCCTACGTGGCTTCCGCCGACGCAAGGGGAGAGCTCGCCAGGCGCGGAGGCTCCGAAGCTGCGGCTTCGGCCGCGGGGAGCGCGCCTTCGGCCAAGAGCCGTCGGATCAGCGGACTGGTGCTGATCGACCCGATCGCCTGCCTGCTGCACCAGTCGCGCGTAACGAACCAGTTCGTCTACACACCCGCCTCGAGCCTCAAGGAGGCTGCCGACGACTACTACTTCAAGAAGGAGCTCTTCACGGCCACGGTGATCGCGCGGCAGCTGCCATGGCACGACGCGGCCGTGTGGCTCGACGAGCGGACGCCGCAGACGCCGACGCTCGTCGCGCTCTCTTCGCAGGACTCGATCGTCCCCGCAGTCAACGTGCAGAGCGTCTTTGGCTCGTGGCAGGCGAGTTGGCCTTTACAATTACGAGCGAATCATCCTTTTGTTGCCCCTCCCCATCTGCATTGCCCGCCCTGGTGCAATTCTATTGCACGTCTATTGCTCCCCCTCCGACCTCCCGTTTGTATGCCATACACCATACAATAATGGTACTAACAAAATCGTGTAAATGCCAACAGGCGAGGCTGCGCGGAGTCAAGGTGATATCGATGCAGGGCATCGGCCACGGCGGATGGCTCTCGGACGCGGCGGCGGGAGAAGAGCTCGCGACTGCCGTGCTGGCGCTGCGCCGCGAGTCGAGTGGCGTGACGGCGGTCGCGGCCTCGGCTCTCTCAGCCGCCTCCGCCTACACCAGCAGCGCCGCCTCCGCCGTGGGCGCCACCGTCGGCGGCGCCGTGGGCGGCGCGGTCGGCGCGACCGGATTCTTGGGCAAGCTCGGCTGGGGCACCAACGGGACCGCCGCGGCGCCCCTAGCCATTCAGGAGGAGGCGCCCGCGCTGGTGGCGGGCAGTACGGAGGTGGATACCGGAGGGGGCCGTGTGGACGTTTCGTGGGTCATCGGGCGGCTCGGCCTCCCGGCTTCGCAGCAGGCCGCCAAGCCGACCAAAGCGGCGGGCGGCAGGTCAGCCGCGCCCCTGCGTGCGGCTCGCCGCTCGGGAAAAACCGCAAACGACTTCAGCCCCTAAGTCTTCGCAAGCCGTAGGCCTGGCTTATTCTTCCCTGGCAGATGGGACCGTCCCCTTGCCCACCCCGCCCGCCACCGTGCCCTCCAGCCATATAGTTGTAATTCTTTGGTGGTGCTATCTGATTCAGCACGACTCCTCGTGTACTCTCTCCCTCTCTCGCATGCCCCCCCTCTCGCCCCTGCTGCTCTCGGGCTCGTAGGCTATTTGTAGGTTGCGTCCAGGTTCTCTGCGCTTCTCTACCTCTACACTCTCTCTGCTCTCTCGGGCTCGTAGGCTATTGTAGGTTGCTTCCAGGCTCTCTGCGCCTCTCCACCTCCTCTCGCTCCTCGGCTCTGTCCTCTCTCTGCTCTCTCTTCATTGTGTTGCTTGTCCGACTCTCGCGTGCATGTGGTCAGTAGCAGTAGTGAATTTCTGTGTACGAATACTCGGGCTCGGGCAGGATGTGCGATGTGCGTGTGCGTGGGGGGAGGGGGGGCAGTAGAAGCGCGTAGACGTCGGGCCGTGGATGTTAATAATAAAATCGATTCCAAATCAGCATTCGGATAGTTCAACCCCCTCCCCGCACAAATGCAAATGGACATAAATAAGCTAAGCGTCGAGGCCCGAGAGCGAGAGCCAAAAGGCCAAGGCGGGGTCCACAGCCCACAGCCCACAGCCACAGATCATATTCCAACACACACAGCACACAGCCTGACACAGCTTCTGCCATTGCTAGCGCAGCGAGCATCACCTAGCAGCTACCGATTGATCGCAAGCCATAGATGATCAAAGATCGAGCGACGTGGCGGCGAGAGCCGAGGGTAGTCGACACGCGACGAGCGACAGATCGTGCGCGTCTGCCTGGACGCCGACCGTGTACGCGCCAACCGCCCTGCAACCAGAAACCCCATCCGGATGCAGCGGCGCACGCTCCTTGTACAGCGCGCGCACCAGCGCCCATTCACTGCGCCCCCGGCGAGCCAACCAGTTGGCCCTCGCCTCGTCATCTGCCTACGCCAGCCGCCGTCGCTGCCCCTTCTTCGGCTGGTCTGCCCGCCGCCTGCTGCCCAGCGGCGCCGTAGACTCGGCCCAGGTGAGCGCACGTCTCGGCGAGCCGAGCGTCGCTCACGCCGAGCGCATCCCACCACCGCTCGGGCAGGCTGCGCGGCGCGAGCGAAGGGTGGAGCAGCGCGGCGGCCAACGCTAGGGCGGCGGCCGCGACGACACCCGCAGGCGTGTCACCACACTCGGCAGAGCACGCGCTGTCGTTGAGGATGGCCGCTGCGAGGGCGGCGAGCTGCGGCGGCGCGTCGAGCGCGTGGCAGTAGTGATAGAAAAACGGGTGCGGGTGGGCAACGGTGAGGTCGAAGCCAAGGCCGCGCAGCAGTCCCTGCTCGTGCGAGAGTAACGACTCCTTCTTGGCCCAATACTCGTGCGAAGAGCGCAGCAGGCCGCCGTGCACGGCGCGGTGCACGGCGTTCACCACGTCGCGCGCGCGCCGCGGCTGCTCGCACACCTTGGAGGCGACGAAGAGGCAGGCGCCGACGCGGCCCTGCTCGTCGGAGGAGGTGGGCCCCGCCGCCGCAGCAGCCGCCGTGTACTGCGTGAGGTACGCGGCGGCGGCGTAGGCAGTTGCATCTGAAAACTCCAGCCGGATCGCCGCGGCGCGCAGAGTGACGTGTGGCCTGTGGCACGGTGGCATGTCACCGGCGCTACAGCGCCTGCGGGGGCCGGCACTGCAGTGCGAAAATAATGATCGTCGGCGCGAACGACCGCTGTGAATTCACAGTCGTCGGCCATGCCAGCATTACTCGCTGCGGTCGCAGCCCTGCTGCCTGGCCTGCTGCCAGACGTACTGCGCGGCCGACAACAGCAGCAGCCTGCGGCGACGGTCTGGCGCCGACCGCATGCGCGGACCGCTGCGCCGCCGGCCATGCAGCTGGGGTTTGACGAACTCGGCGAGAGCTGGACCGAGGAGGGTGGCTCGTCGGTTGGTGTGCTGCTGCTGTCCGTCGGCTCGCCGGAGACGCCCGACGACGTGGAGGTGCGTGCGGCCGCGCGGCGCAAGCTCGCACGGTGACGGATTTGAAACGGGCCAACCCGCGCGGGCGCCACAGCCCCTCATCATACGTTTGCTCGCAGGAGTATCTTTACAACGTCTTCTGCGACCCGGAGATTGTGACGCTTCCGCAATATCTGGGGTTCCTCAAGTCGCCGCTCGCGTGGTTCATCGCCAAGTCGCGCGCCGCCGAGGTAAGCGTGTTCAGCCCCAGCCCGCGCCCCGAGACTCCCCCCTGCCCCGGCGCCCCCCACCCATGAGCACTTGCCCCCACCCCGCTGCTGCCCTACAGGCACGTGCCGCGATGGTCGAGGCGGGCGGCCAGTCGCCGCAGGTAGCGACGATCCGCAAGCAGGCGGACGCGCTGGAGGCGACTTTGCGCGAGCGCGGGATTGACGCGTCGCTCTTTGTGGCGATGCGCTACTGGCGGCCGTTTGCGGAGGACGCGGTGGAGCAGATGGCGCTGCAGAACGTGACGCGGCTGGTCATCATCCCGCTCTACCCGCACTTCTCCATCTCGACTTCCGGCTCGGCGCTCCGCGTGCTGGAGCGGATGCTCTACACGACGCCCGGCTTCCCCAAAAAGTCGACCGTCGTCCCCTCGTGGTTCAACCGGCCGGGCTATGTTCGCGCCTCGGCGCGCGCCATCCAGCGCTCACTCGCGACGCTGCCAGAGGCAGAGCGCGCCGAGGCCCACATCGTCTACTCTGCGCAGGGCCTGCCGCGCAAGTACGTCGAGTACCTGGGCGACCCCTACCAGGGGCAGGTGGAGCGCGGCGTGGCGCTGATTGCGGCCGAGCTGGCCAGGGAGGGCGTGGCCAACCGACACAGCCTTTCTTACCAGGGCCAGGTGGGCATCAACAACAACCCGATCTCGGGCGGTATATATATATATATATATATATATATATATATATATATATATATATATATATATATATATATATATATATATATATATATATATATACACACATACATTTATACAGATGCATATACACACATATATACATACTCACCCCAGTCCTGCTCCCTCCCCAGATTGGGCCCGACGCCGTGCCGTGGACCGAGCCCGCAACGAGCGAGACGGTGACACGGCTGGGCGAGGAGGGCGCGCGCGCGCTGCTGCTGGTGCCGGTAAGCTTTGTGTTTGAGCACATGGGGACGCTCAACGAGATGGACCGGGAGCTGGCCGATGTGGCGGCGCAAGCGGGCGTGCGCTCCTTCGTGCGCGTGCCCACGTTGGGCACCGAGCCCGAGTTCATCGACTCGCTCGCCTCTGTGGTGCAGGAGGCGTTGCCCGACCTGAACCAGCCCTCGATGCAGGTGCGGTCCTCAGCCCACAGCCCACAGATCATATTCCAACACACACAGCCGAACACAGCTTCTGCCATTGCTAGCGCAGCGAAGCATCAGCCTAGCAGTTTGCGATCGTGTATCGCAAGCCATATATCATCAAAGATCGAGCGACGTGGCGGCGTGAGCTAAGGATACTCACAGATAACGAACATATTTAATCGATATTTAGTGGCGCCGAAGGCGCAAAACATAGATCGATATATCGACGATATTTAGTGGTGTGAGCGATCAACATCAATCAACATTTAGCAGCGCCGTAGGCGTCGTTGTGGACTGATATATCAAGTCAATATATCGTCGATATTTACTGTACAACTCTTAGTTGATCAACATCCAGATTTAGTGAAGTGTCAATCGACATCTGTTATGATCCTTACCTGGCAAGTAAATATTTTTGCGAGTGCATTCCGCCTGTATCTGTATCTGTATTCTGTATCCTGTATGTTTATTACACATTACACCTTCACCTTGTACCTGTCTGTATGTCTGTATATCCCTGCCTGTACCGGTATTACACAGCCACACACGCAGCCTGTATATGTATATGTATCTCACATCGCACACCGTGCAGGTGATCAACTCTGGCGAGCCGGTCGCGCTCAACGTGGTCAACGAGTACGTGACGCTCTACACCAAGGACCAGCTGCAGCTCGTGCCGCAGGAGCGGCCGTGGGGCTTCACCGAGCAGGCGGAAGTGGTCAACGGCCGCCTCGCCATGGCGGCAATTACGATCTCACTCGCGCTCACGGCCGACCCGTATCTCAAAGGACTCGTCGCTATGTTCAAGGCGTCCAACACGGTCGCCTCGAGCTGAGGAGCAGCGGGGCGCAGACGCGCCCAACGCATATTCCGCTGCTGCTCGGTGGAGTGACGCCATCGAGCCGTCGCTCGCACCGCGGCACGCAACGAAGGAGGCGCGACTGCTGCCAGTCCCCACTTCTCCTCCGGATGGGCGGCGCCTTGAGCGAGCCGCAGATGCTCCTCGATTTCTTTAACGGAGGAAGCGACGAACACTTGCTTGCCGATGGCGTCCCTGGCGCACTGCTCGAGATATTTCCTGGGCTGTGTATAGCTTATTACCGAGCTCCGGACTCTCCTCCGGGTCTGCTCGAACGGCAGCGTGGGGGGGCGGCGGCGGGACTTGCGAATCAGCGAGGGCGCGGGGACGTTCGAGAGTCTTCGAAGGTGGCTGCGTTCAGTACGCGCGCGACAGAGGCTTTATCCGCAGGGCGGGATGGTCGTCTCCTCGCACGTCGCCCTGGTTGCCGCTCTTCGTTCTGTGGTGGTGTGCCTTGAGGCGTGAGGCCCTGGCCAAGGCTTTGCCCCACCCGACTACCACGCCACGCGTGGCTGTTTGCCATATTATAAACTGTGTAGCTGCGTGCTCGTCATTTTCGTTTTCTGGTTTCGCTTTCGGTTTCTGGCCTTTGCCTCTGTGCCAGCCTAAGGGTAAGGGGATGTCGCGAAGGGCCAGCCTCTGCCCCTGCGCTCGCTCTGCAGATCTCCGCGTGCTCTGCTCGCGCGAGCGCGAGAAGCAAGCGCGTCTTATTTATTCTGCTAGGGCTAGGGCATTGTGCGGAGTGAGTGGGCTGTGGGCTCTCTGGCCGCTCCTCCCGAGCCCGAGCGCCGAGCGCTGTCCCCCCCCCCCCCCCCCCCCCCCCCCCCCCCCCCCCCC
>Ga0209390_10009129_pt1 | contig 12002 bp, 13 predicted proteins | sample BON01_FD_187212 | JGI IMG/M metagenome (GOLD analysis project Ga0209390, IMG submission 187212) | Freshwater microbial communities from Lake Bonney liftoff mats and glacier meltwater in Antarctica - BON-01 (SPAdes) (version 2) | ecosystem: Environmental > Aquatic > Freshwater > Ice > Glacier... | reverse complement strand
TCCCGTGCCGACGCCTAGGACAAGGGAAAAGGGGGGAGGAGAGACTGTGTTAGTGGTGGGAATGAGGTGTGTAGTGAGGACACGGGAAACAAAACTAATGGCAAAGGGCAAGGAGGCACAGGAGGTCGCATGATGCTTGCCGTTGCTTGCTCATCATGCGCAACCACCCCGACACAGGCCTCCCCCCTTTCACACACTCCAAGCACCCCCAAAGCGCTCACACACTCCTAATACACTCTCGCACCACCTCTGTACAGCGCGTTGGAAGGGACTACGCCAGCCTGTGCTGTTCGTGGTGGAAGGCAAGGGCGCTCCAAGGCGGCACACACATTCCCAAGCCACGGCATCATCACACATGGCCAGCCCGCCAGCAACAACGTCCATCGTCCTCCTCCTCCTAGTCCTCCTAGTGCTCTACGCCGCTGAGGCTTTTATGCCCTTGTCCTTGTCCTCGTCTTTGCCAGTCCGGGCTACGGCAGCATCGTCCACGGCGTGCTGGGCAAGAGAGGCAGCCGCCACCAAGAAGGCGGCGGCAGCAGCAGCGGCGGCGGCTGCGACGGTCGTTGCCCCTTCCGCCCCTCCCAGCCTCCACGAAGCACCAACACGAATTCAGGACTTGGTAAGGTTGCTGCACGAGTCGGAGGACCCTTTGTGGGAGCTGGTCAAGTTTGAGGCGGAGACCTCGGCGGCGCAGGACGAAAAGGCGGCGGGCCTCATCCAGCAGCGAGTTCTGGACCAAGGGGGCATCCATTCAGCTGCCCGGGACTTTCTGGCCAACAAACTGCAAAGCACCAATGTGCCGGTACGTTTATTAGTGGGTGAAGGAAGGAAACACGCTGTGAAGAAGGCTGGGGCAAGACACATACTTCTTGGCCGTCAACCCTGCCTCCTTCACCTCTCCCTTGAAGACACAAACCCAAAATCTCCCGCATACTCATATGTCCTCCCTCTATTTGATCCTACTATACCAGACAACCAAGATGAAGCTGTTAATCGACTCGGTCTTCCAAAAAGAACCGGACATCATCCAGGACTTTCGAGAAGACCTGCTGGTAGCCACCATGCGAGACTCGAGCATTCCCTCCCTCCTCGCCGCCTTCCTCTTCTCCAAAGGCTATCACGCCGTCGCCACCTACCGCATCGCTCACTCCATTTACTGCCAAGGCCGCGAATCGCTGGCTCGTTACCTTCAATCCCTTAATTCAGAGCTCTTTGGCGCCGACATTCACCCGGCCTGCAGCGTAGGACGGGTACGTTTTAGTGTGGTTAGGTTATGTGGGGGAGGCTTAGGAAGTAGGGGAAGGGGCTGATGAAAAGCTTTCGAGCAGTAAAGTATCTTCTCAATTTTCAACCAAACGTTTTCACCTTGATTCTGACTTGCGTCCTTCCTCCCACCAACATCCTCATCACCCCACCTTTACCCCTTAATCTTATTAGGCGCTGTACCTCTCGAGCGGGACCTGCGTGGTCATCGGCGAGACGGCCAAGCTGGGCGACGACGTCATCCTCATGCAAGGCGTGACGCTTGGTGGGAATGGTAAGGAGCGCGGGGACCGGCACCCTAAGCTGGGCAGCGGTGTGCTGGTAGCGGCGGGCTCGACCGTCTTGGGCAACATTCCGATTGGCGATGGCGTCATCATTTCTGCGGGCTCGGTGGTGCTGCGGCCCGTGCCCGAGTACACGCGGTGCAGCGGCGTCCCGGCCAAGGTTACCTCGGTCCTTCGCAAGCACAAGGAGAACGTTTCGACGATTAGAGACAAGGGCCAGAGCCATTTTGTCGAGATTTTCCAGGATCCGCAGCGAGGAGGCTAATAAAGTCCGAGGACGGAGAGGATGGGGAAAGGGCCCAAATAGCACCAACAAAGTACCACACACATTTGTAAAAAGAAAGAAACGACTTGAAATTGGCAAAAGAATATCGTGCCGCTTCTGCCTTGCTTTGTTTTCAAGGCTTTGGCTTGCAAATTGTGTGCCAAATGTAACCTCCCCACAACGGCCTTGACGTGCCAAGAGTGCTCCTTCGCTGCGTTTCTGTTCTGTCTCCCTTTCTCTCTGCACACGCTCACTCATTTCTACCCACCCCCACCACAGGCAGAGGTGGCTGTGACCTTGGGTACGGCAGCGGCGGTAGGGAAGACGCAGCAGCTCCGCCTGGCTTGAGACCCCCGTACTAGCACTATCGGCATCATCAGCAGCACGACTAGAGTCCTCGGAGGAGGGCACAACATCCTTAGACGCAGCAGCTCCGCCTGGCTTGAGACGCCCGCACTAGCACCATCGGCATCATCATGGAAGCAGCACGACTAGAGTCCTCGGAGGAGGGCACAACACCCTTACGCCCCTGCGTGTCGAGGCCCTCGTTGTTTCGTAGTCATGCGACGGTGCCTTGCCTGGTTCGCTACTGGCTGCCCTTGCTTTTCCTGGGCAACATGGGGCTGCTGCTCTACTCCAACCTGACGCTGGGGGCGTCGGTGCACGCAAGAGTCTACGATGGGCAAGGCAACGCCGTGGATCTACCCGTCCTCTACAACGTCAGCTTGGCGGGATCAATCGACGACATGTGGCGGGGTGGAGCGTATATTATGTCGACTCTCATAGCTGTCTGTTCGGGCGCCTGGCCGCATTTCAAGCTCGTAGTCTCCCTCTTGTGCTGGTTCCTAGATGAAGGCCACCTCCCACCGAAGGTCCGTGCACGTGTGTTAAATTTGACGTACGTTCTACAAAAGTTCAGTCACGTAGAGACGATGACGTTGGTGATCCTCATGACGGCATTCGAATTTACGGCGCGACTGCCGAATCACGAGGATTGGGGTGTGTGGGCGTATGTTACTCCGCAACCAGGGTTCTACGCCTTCCTCGCCGGCTTGATCCTCTCTATGGTTTTGAGCCGAGTTGCCCTGCATTACGACCATGTCACCCGCAAGGCAATTGCAGCTGCGACGGCAAGCACGCGTGCCCCTTCTTTTCTGCTGCTGGCGGAGAGTGATGGAGAGGCGGCGGTGGCGGATGTGGTCGACATCGACGAAGCGTCCGACGCGCTGTCATTGTCATGGGCGTCGTCCTCCTCTGTGGGAAAACTCTTGCACGACGACCTTGAGAATGACGTGGTGGTGCGCAAGGAGGAGCCTTCCATTTGGTGGGAAGTTTTGAAAACATACAGCGTGCTAGGCCTGGTTGTGTGCTTTGGGTTGGGGCTGGTTTTGCCTGCCTTTACTTTTCATTTCGAGGGCCTCGCAGGCTGGATACTGGACAACGTTACGGAGACGTCGCCGGACTCGTCCACCTCCATGCGGACGATGTCCGTCTTGTCCTTGGGCCGAGGAATTCCCGGTGCTTCTGACACACCCAACGGCGCCGGTATTCGCTTCCTCCAGGCGTCTTTCTTCTTCTTTGTTGTGGGGGCACCATTAGGGTGCTTGACATTGCTCCTTGCGCTGCTGTTGCTGCCGCCAAAGTACAATCAGTGGTTGAAAACGCCCGCTAGAGTTTTATATGCGTGGAGCGCTCCGGACGTGCTTTTTGTGAGCATGGTGGCCGCTACGCTGGAAATGCATTTGTTTGTCCGTTTTGTGATTGGTGACCGCTGCGATGGGTTGAATGCACTCCTCCGAAAGTTTATGGACGACGAGCTGGCGGGGGATGACAAATGCTTCGATGTCGTGACTTCTTTGAAGCCGGGCTGCTTTGTACTGGGGGCTAGCTCTTTGCTCTTTTTTGTCGGTGGCTTTTTCATCATCCGCAAGGCGACGCGAGAGACCGCGGAGTACTTAGATAAGGAAGGCTTGGGGAGAGACGGTGGTTACGATGGTAGGGACGACGAGGAAGAAGAGCGCGCCTGGAGGCAGCGCCGTGAGGAGCGAAATGGTGGCACTGCCTCTACTCATTCGACATCTTTGTCGCGGTCATCGCTGGAGGAGGATCGTGAGTCGCAGCAACATGGGGCATCATCATTGTTGCCGCTTTCGCGCCCGTTGTTGCCGAGCGACGAGCTTGCAGGAGGAGTGAGCGGGATGATGGGACAGGAAGACGAGGAAGAGCCACCACGAGGCATGCGGGGGTGGTTTCGAGGTTGGGGGGCACGACACGAGCGGCCCCCACTTAGATCAGCACAAAGCCTAGCCGCACCCAACGACGCGGCGCAATGAGAAAGAACATGTCGAATAAAAAAAATAACGACAGTGATTGTACAGGATAAATATATTAGTTTCATGCTCCCCTTCTCTATAACATAGGCAAAAGTAACATAGATAAACGAGAAAGAGGTTCACGATTTTGATGCGCAAATGCCTTCTATTTGCTTTATTACTTTACATTAGTCTTGTCAATTTTACGAGAAGGAGAAGGGGCGCAATGACCCAGAAGTATAGGAGATAGAACGGCCAGGCAAGGACCTACCTATTATGAAAAAGGCAGCTGCTGCTCGCTTGTGCTTCTTTGTAGCACTTCCACCAACCAAACCACCTCGTCCCCAAACCGGGCACGCCACGTCTCGGGCAACGGGGCATGCACCGTCATTCTTCGGCGTTGGGGCTTCTGATCTATTTTCTTCCCGACAGTGTCGCCGTCGCCCTTCTTGTTGCCATGTCCATTTTTATCACGCGACGCTAAAGATTCCACCGAAGGGTGGCGGAAGGCAAGGCTGCAGCAATGCAATGCCAAGAATTTATCTCGGAAGCGAGTTGGGGCATTGTACTTGACGTCGCCGACGATGGGGTGTCCAAGGTGGGAAAGCTGCGCTCGGATCTGGTGCTTCTTGCCTGTGACGAGGCGAATCTGCACCAGCGTTTGCGCTCCCGCTTGCGGATGTTGGAATACTCCGAGAGTTTTATAATGCAACAACGCCTTTTCCGACTCCTTCTCCTTTTCCACTCCAGCCCCCAGCACCCTGGTCACATTATCCTGGCTTTGCTCGAGGTTGTCCGCAAGCATGCCCGCCCCACGCCATTTGCCCACGACCATGGCTACGTACGTTTTGGAAACAAGCCTATGCTTGAAATCGTAGGACAGACGCGCCGCCGCCTTACTCCGCAATGCAATCACCATGCACCCCGTGACATTCCTGTCCAAGCGATGCACCAAGCCCACGTACGCGTCGCCAGGCTTGCCTGCCGTGTCCTTGATGTGCGCCCGCACGAGACCAAGTTGGTCCGTCGCCACGCCATCCGTCTGCCGGTCTGGCTGGGAGAGGACGCCAGCGGCTTTGTTGGTCACGATGATATGTGTATCGCGGTAAAGGACGTGTAGACGACGGTGTTGCGGATGGAGCCAACAAGGAGCAGCTTGCGATGGCGGCGAAGGAGAGGTGATTGTCCGCAGCATGGAGAGGCATTGAGACGCCGGTGCCGGCTGCTGCTGCGGAAGAAACCACCCCGCCGCTCGTCTCCCTGCCCGCGGCACCCACGCCCGCAGCATTTAAAGGCCGCACCACCGACGCCACCTGTGCAAGGCATAATTTTTCGGAGATTGTAAAGAATAAGGGAGAAGTTGTCAGTGCGCCTCTTGGGCTTTTGATGCCGTGACTATTGAGCATGACGTTGAACTTCAACTCTCGCAACTCTCGCAATGTTCCGCCATTCGTCAAACCTCCCCCCAATACATAAACGATGCTCAAAACAACAAAGTAAAGGATGCTAGCTCTTGGTTTTGGGATTCCTGTTGCCTTTCTTCTCTTTGTACTGTGCACTAGAACAGTTGTCGTCCCTCTCTTTCCGCTTTCTCTACACTCACTTCTCTTCTCTCATTCCTTCAGCCGCGTACACGCTTCATCTTTTTTCACACTCAGCGCGATGCACACGCGCAACATTCAGTTGACAAAGCGGGGTGGGAGATAGATACGAAGATCAAGCAAAGGAGACCAGACCAGGCGCTCCACCTCTCTATGTACCTAAGGACGCATCGCTTGAGGGCTTGCTACAGCCTCCATCGTGCGTCTCCTACCTCACCTCCCCCATCACCTCAGTCTGGTCTCTACCCGGCACATGGCTCGAGCACGCTCTCTCATTCTCACTCTCATTCACTCGTATTCGTACACTACACACAAAGACTGTCTATTCAAACAACATATACATATTTTCTCTACGGTCTCTACAAAAAAGACATCATGTATTTTCTTTAACTCACTCTCACACACAAACAAAACACACCTACACAAACGAACCCGCTCCTCTCACGCTTACACATCCGCCACCCCGCCGTCGGTGATGCAGAACTGGGCTTCGGCCTCCGGCATGGACGGGGAATCCACCAGCTTGGCGACGCGGGCGTTGTCCCGGCCCTTCTTCAAGTGGAGACGCGTGCAGGAGGCGTGGGCAAGCACGTTACCACCCACGGGCTTCACGACGGGCGCAAACAGGCTCATGGCACCAGGATCCGCAGTGCACTGATTGATTAGGAGACAAGCAATATTAGCATCCTCCGCTAGGCGCGTCAGCGCGGAGAGGTGCTGGCCCAGCTTCTGTTGACGCTCGGACAGCTCTTGGAGGGAGGGAAGGAGGGAGGGAGGGGGGGTGAGTTAATTACAAGCGCAACAGCTCGTGGGAAAAGGCGGGAGGAACGGAGAGAGAGTTGTTGCCCCCATTTAGAAAGAGACACGCTCAAGCAATGCAGAGGAGGGAGGGGGGAAGGGAGGGAGGGAGGGAGGGAGGGTAAGGGGGAAAAATGAAGCACTTACCTCCGCGGCCGGAGTAGTCCACGCGGAAGAGGGCGATAATGGAGTCGATGATGAGCAGGCGGAAGGGGCCGTGCTCCGCAATCAGGGCTGCAAGTGGCTTGATGAGCTCGCACTGCTGGTCTGTAAAAGGAGAGTAGGGAGGGAAAGGGAAGGGAGGGAAAGTGAGCTTCTTTGTTTTTGCAAGCAAAAGAACATCTACAACGAAATCAAATCATTCAATCCAGCTAACCCCTCCTCTTCTCTGCCCTCCCTCCCGACCAAACAAACGTACCAGAAGCATACGCCCGGGCCACAATGATATTATCCAAAGTCGCCTCCGGGTCTAGTCCAAATCGCTCCGCAATTTTCTCAATCCGCTCCGGGCGGAAATTCCCCTCCGTGTCCAAATAGATGCACTTCCCCTGCCCCCCGCCCTGCTCGAACCCGAGCTGGCACGTCACCGCCAAAGTGTGCGAGAGCTGCGTCTTGCCCGTGCGGAACTCCCCGTAGGCCTCGGTGATGGAGCCCGTCTCCACGCCCCCGCCCAGGATGGCATCAAACGCCTGAGGGGGGTGGAGGGAGGGAGGGAGGGAAGGAGGGAGTAAACAAAAACTGAAATCGGTTGGTGTGAGGTGGAGGGAAGGAGGGAGGGAGGGAGGAGTTGCATACCACGCACACACACACACACACACACACACACACGCTTACCTTGGCTCCCGTGGTGATCTTGATACAACGCTTGCGCTGCTCTCGCACTTCTGTACCCGTCTTAAAAGTGCTAGTATTCCCGCCCGTGAGCTTGCGCGCGCTGGAGCGGATCTTCTCTACCTTGGCCTCTGAAAATCCCTTGATCGCCAGAAGAGTCTTGATTGGCACCTTGGTCACCATGCCGCACGTGCTAATGCCGGCCTCCACCAGCTTGGCGATGTCTGGAAGGGAGGGAGGACGTGTGGGTGTGATGTGATGGGATGGGATGGGAAGGAGGGACGATGAGGGAGGGAGGAGGGGGGGAGGAGGAGGTAGTGAGATACGGACGCACGTACGGCGCCGCTCATCCTACGGCTGCGTCGTGGTGATGCACACGGATGGGTGGCATGTGGGTGTGGTGAGACAGGAAGGAGGGGGGAGGAGGAGGCACGCCCACACAAGGAGGGAGGGGGGGGCACTCACCTGCGGCGTTCACGATGTGGCTGGGTCGTAGTGATGCACACGGACGACGAGGAGGAGGGAGGGAGGGAGAGGTAAGGCGAGAGAGGAGCGTACGTACCGGCTGCGTTCATGATGTGGCGGGGTCGTGGTGATGCACACGGACGGGGGCATGGGGGGTTGATGGCATGGGAAGAAGGGGGAAGGGAGGGAGGAGGGAAGGGAAGAAAGGGACACACGTACCGGCGGCATTGACCCCTAGCTTCTGGATCTCGCCAATTCCCACCATCGTGTCGTCCCCGTCCATGTCGTGCTGGCCGGCGGGGGCTTCAGAGGGGCGCTCGGCTTGTTGTTGTCCACCACCCATGTTGTTGCTTGCTTGCTTGGAAAGAAGAGAGAGTTGTCTGTGCGAATGTGCAGGCGAAGGGGAAGCAAAGTGAGGGTGAGAGCATGCAACGAGGACAGAGAAGGCGCATGGCGTGTGCGTGTGTGTGTGTGGTGTGCCTTTTGTGGTGAGGCAGGGGGCACCGCAAAGCATGAGGCATTCAAGAAGGGAGGGAGGAGTTGAGAGTGCGGGACGGGGGAAACGACGCCAAAACGCCCACCACAAACACACCACACACCCCGCCGCGCACCATGGCAAAGGCAGCATGGAAGCGGTGTGTATGTGTGGGGTGGGGTGGACAGACAATGCACAGAAGAAATGAAATGGTACCATGGTATGAAGGCAATGACGGGAAGAAAAGCAAAGCGTGCTTGGCGGCATTTCTACCTCCCCTCTCCCCCTCTTCTCACCAACCAAACCACAAACACAAAACAACGCAACAATCTTATGGCAAATCTCGTCGCACACATTTCTTTCATTGCTTTACATTTTCCTTTATTTGCTCCAATTTTTACCTTTGCTCCCACGCCCGCAGTCCTTTTTTGCCCTACCCCTCCTCCTCTCCTCCTTCCTTGCTGCCATCCACGACCTTGGCCAGGTGCCTGTTCGCCGCCTGTTTGACAATGGCCGTCCAGTGCACCACCTCCTCACACAAAGCCTCCCGCCTTGGCATGCGTGTAAGAGAAAAGGGGATTAGAAAGGAGGTTCTTCGTCACCAAAAAGACGCCTGCCGCAGACATGCCTTCCTATCCCACCCTTTCCACCCCAAACTCCCACTTTCTATGAATAGTCACTTACCTTGCATCAAGGGCGCGTACGTCTTGGTCCAATTCGGTGTTGAGGGCCTCAAAGTCTTGTAGCACGTGCAGGCGCTTCAGCTGCTCCACCTGCGTCAAGAGTTGCTCGCTGCTTTGCAACTGCGCATGCGAAAAGGAGGGAGGGAGGAGGGTTTTATGAGGTTGATTGGTTGAATCAAGACGTGGAATAGTATATGCACAGCGGCAGATTTATGCTGCAACGGGCAAGGCCGGGGGTATTCAGGAGGAGTGGGGGTGGGCGTTCTTGAGGGCTCAGATTTTCGATTCATAAAACGTAGTGGTGATGGACAGGAGCTGAGTGTAAGGACGGCATCCGACCACCAAATAATTGAGAAACGTTGTGGACTCCCTTTTGACAAAAATAACAGCTTTTAATTCGGCAAAGAATGTGAGGACAGCGAAGGCATATCGAGCAGCGGACTAAAGTCATAATTAGGCCAAGAGGCATTTCCCTCTCGCCCCCGTCCCTCCCTACTACTTACGATGGTACCAGTCAGGGCGGAAACCCGGTAGGCTTCCAGGTAGGCATCCTCGCGTACAGGGCCCATCTATTCGTATAAGCGCACGTGGGATAGAGAGGATGGTGGATAGGCAGGGAAGGGGGGAATTAAGAATCAGATGCTTGCGACACGTGCCAAACCTAGCCAGGCAATCCCACCCCAATCCCACCACCCACCTTGGCCGTCTTGATAAGCTGAGCCATGGATTCGACACATTTGCCTGCGTGTAAATGTGGTATGGAGAAAGCAATGAGTGAATGTTGGCTTGAAAATCTGTCCCTGCGGGCCGGGCCTCCTCTGCGCTCCCTCCTCCCCAAGCGACGCACCAACATTGGCGTCCACCTGCCGGCGGAACTCGCGGCGCGGGTCCATCCTGGCGGCAGCGGCGGCCGCGGTGGACGACAACATTTGTGGTGGGGACGTGGCGGTGGTGTGGTGGATGACGATGTCGGGCTCGACGGGCTCGACCTTCTAACCCCCTCCTCTGGCTGCTCTCCTGGCTGTGTTGTTTGAATGATGGCGGAGTGGCGGAAGAGGAGTGGGTGCTGTGCTGACGGACCATTATCAATCTCACGCTTAGCACATAAACAACACGCATACACACACACTACACACACACATAGGGACTCCCAGTCCAGAAGCCAAGAAGCTGCCGGCCGTTTCGGTCGTCGCCCAAACTCAACTCGACGAGCTTCCTCGTCTTAACACCGCAACCACTTTAGCCTAACAACCTGCCGACGGACACACACAAACTCACTCCACAGGACAAGCGCAGCTTCGTGGCCTACAGCGTCATCGTCTCCTGGACCTTGGCGGAGCCGAGCGTCACTACGGACTGAAGCGGTGGCCCCATCATCATCACGCCTCTAGCCCTGACCCTCCTCTTGCTCTACACGCCCTCCCACTACTCCTGCTAAACCATGGGCACAAATCTGCGACAAAAGCAGACGGCGGCATTGAACCGGATGCTCAATTTCAACATCCCGCTCGCAGATGGGGAAGGCGGCGGTGGCGGTGAATGGTCAGACCATGTACGTACGCTGGGGATGAGATGATGGGTGCGGCGCCGCATCGTCGTGCCGTCCGTGGCTCCCTTCGTTTTGGTGCTCATTCCCTTCCCCATTCCTTCCTTGGCTCATAGTGCTTGGCCAATGAACTCTTCCCCATCCCTTCTCCATGGGGTCCTGTCCGTCATCCGTCATGCACAAGAGGCACACGCAATCTCATTCACTCCCTCCTCCACTACACCCCTTTACCCAAAACCTTATGAACCGCGTTTTCATTTGTTCTTGGTCATTCCCTTACCGAATTCTTAAGTTTATCACACACACACACACACACACACACACACACACACACCCACACACACACACACACACACACACACACACACACACACACACACACACACACACAACCACTAGTGGAAAGTCCTGGTCTACGACCGCAAGTGCCGCGACATCATCTCTCCCCTGCTAAACGTGAGCAAGCTCCGCAAGCGCGGCGTGACCCTCCACCTACTCCTCGAGTCCGAGCGGGAAGACATCCCGGACGTGCCCGCCGTCTATTTCGTCGAGCCCAGCGAGGAGAACATTGCGCGCTTGACCGAGGACTTGGGCAAGCGGCTCTATTCGGCTGTGTACCTCAATTTTGCCTCCAAGCTCGACCGGTCTCTGATGGAGCGTCTGGCCAAGAACGCCATCGCCGCCAACGCCTACTCCCTCGTCGCCAAGGTCGTGGATCAATACGTTGATTTCGTCACCCTCGAGCCCCGCCTCTTCACTCTCAACCAACCCAACTCCTACTTGGCCTACAACAACCCTGGTGCCTCCGAAGCCGACATGGAAGCGTACGCCCGCGCCGTCACCTACGGCCTCTTCTCCGTCCTCGCCACCGTGGGCACCGTCCCCGTCATCCGCTGCGCCAGCGGTGGGCCTGCAGAGATGGTGGCCCGGCAGCTGAATGATTTGGTTTCGGAGCATTTGTTGGGTAACACGCCTTTCTTTGCGCGGGGTTCGGGTAGCACTGCTGCGGCTTTCCACCGGCCGTTGCTCATTTTGTTTGACCGCAACGATGATCTCATCACGGCGTTGCACCATACCTCGACCTACCAAGCCTTGGTCGACGACGTGTTGCCGCACAAGCTTAACCGGGTCACGATCGAGAGCCGGCCGGAGGGGGAGGGAGGGGGGGTGAAGCAACGCAGCTACGACCTGGACGTGGAGAGCGACCCTTTCTTCGGTCGGTACGCCGGAGCCCTCTTCCCCGAAGCCATCCAAGCTAATGGCGCCGAGCTCGCGGAGGTCTCGAAGAAGGAAGACGAGATCCGCTCCAAGACCATTCACCAGCTGGGGGTGGGTGGAGGAGGAGGGGGGGGAGGGGAGGACCCGACGCAGGACGGGTCGGCCAAGGAGCTGCTGTCGGCGGTGGACAGTTTGCCCAAGCTGCTGGAGCGGAAGAAGAGTCTGGAGGTCCACACCAACATTCTGCAGGCTATCATGAAC
>Ga0209390_10009128_pt1 | contig 12003 bp, 15 predicted proteins | sample BON01_FD_187212 | JGI IMG/M metagenome (GOLD analysis project Ga0209390, IMG submission 187212) | Freshwater microbial communities from Lake Bonney liftoff mats and glacier meltwater in Antarctica - BON-01 (SPAdes) (version 2) | ecosystem: Environmental > Aquatic > Freshwater > Ice > Glacier... | reverse complement strand
CCCCCCCAGGGCGAAGCAAACGATGAATGGCCTCGATATATTCAATTACTACAGGTGCGGTATCAAGGAAGAAACACGTGACCACAGCATCCCAACACCCAATTTGCTCGCCATACACCTCGAGAAACTCACCAGCAGTCATACTGAAATCTGGTGGTTGTAAGACGGAGGAAGGGGAGGAGGAGAAAGATGGGTGGTGCTGCTCGTTCTCCTTTTCTCCTCCATTTTTTTCTTCTGCTGCAGCCCCTCCCTCCCCCCCTTCCTCCCCCTCTTCCTCCCCCCACAACAATTTCGCGGGGCAGACATCTGGCACTTTGACCTCTCTCACATTATCCCCAATTTTCTTGATATTGTTGCATTGTTCCACAAATGGATACAAGCCAAACATCCCTGCTTCTTCGACGTGATTAAGGAGGAAGTTGGAGGTTAAGAGCATGAAGTACGAGAATTCATTCCCTTGGCAGGCGTACCCACGGTGCACAATCTCAAGTGGTAAACGACCTAGTCCTGCCCCAGGCACAAGCACCTTTTGTTGGTGTTTGTTCGTCGACGTAACAGGCAGAAGTTCAGTGAGTGCATCCAAGATGACGTCAAAGCAGGCGGCGCGTTCCGTAGCACCATCTTCTGACCATTCCCGCGTGCATGAGTGGAGAGTAGCGTGAATTTTGCTGCTGTTCGCCCGGCTTGTTAGGACCTGACGTGGGGCTGCTGCGGCGTGTTGGGCAAGCTGCTCCATGGCCAAGGCCACCATGCCCTCAGCGGGCGCGATTTCGTCCACTCCTTGCACGACTGCGTTTAAGAAGGTTTGGTTTGCTTGGATGGCTTCCCGGTGCTGCCGCAAGGAGGGGGCCAAGGACTGGGGAGGGAGCAAGCGTGCGTACCGCTGCGGGAGCCGGCATAAATGGAGCCAACGACGCTCAATCTCCAACCCTGCGAATTTGCTGTACTCGAGGAACGCCACCACGACCTCGAGCAAGTGCTGCCGCTCTTTCAGCAGTCCCTCCTCTGTCTCTAAGGGTGAGGCGGAGGAGGAGGGGGGAGGGATGCTGCTGCTTGTAGAATGGTCGTGGCTATGTCCACCTCCTCCATTGCAGCAGCCGCCTCTACCTCCACCACCATTGCCACCTCGTCGTCGTCCTCTCTTCCCACCTCCTGGCATCTTCCTGTGTGGGTTGTGGGCGTCGTGGTTTGGTGTGAGACTCGTGTATCATTCGCCGACTCTGACCCGCGTTGGCGAGGGCGTCGATGGTGGATAGTATCATGCCCCAACCACACTCACGCTTTACGCAACACACACAACACGCACAACGCACAGGAAGCATGGCCAGCACCGTCGCTTGGTCCAGCGGCCGGCGGTTGCTGGGACGGAGCGTGAAATGGAGCGTGCCCAAGCAGCCAAGACGCGCACTGGCGGCTGCTGCGGAGGGGGAGGCTGGCAGCGGGGCTGCTGGTGCGTCTTCTAGCAGCAGCAGCACCACCACGGCCACGTCTCGGGAAGCACGCCGTCAGAAATGGATGAAGGAAAAAGTGGCTGCGGGAGAAGCGTCGGCAGCCGGGGCGGCGTCGGCCAAGGTACGAGTTGTGGAGGTGGTTGGGTCGAGGTGGAAGGCATGCGAGAGGGAGGGGTCGAAGGGGAGGAGGGAGGGGACCTTTACAGTAAGCGCCCACGGATGATTTTGCTGTTTTACTATCAAATGCAAGGATGTTAAGACTCATCATCTCCCATCCCTCCCTCCTCCCTCCCACCCCCATCCAACAGACGGCCACCGCACCACAAGCCTCTGCTGCAGCTCAAGCAGCCTCCTCGACCACCGCCACCCTCCCCCCCACCCCCAGCAACCCTGCCTCAACCGTACTTAAACTCCTCGGCGGCACTGTAGCAGCCACCGGGGCCTACATCATCTATCAAACCTCCACAAGCGACCAAACCACCGACGACGTCCTCAGAGCCTCCCCCCTCGGCCGCCCCTACGCCTGGCTGTACGACTCAGTCTTCTCCCCCTTCATCAACCCCTCCCGCGAAAAACTCCTCCCCGACTGGCACTCCATCCCCAACATCCCCCCCGATGCCCCGTGCCCTCCCACCCTCGTCCTTGACCTCGAAGACACCCTAGTCCACGCAACCTGGGACCCCAAATTCGGCTGGCGCTACGCCAAGCGGCCAGGGGTCGATCGCTTCCTCCAAGACCTAAGCAAGTACTACGAGATCGTCCTCTTCTCCCCTTCTAACTACGGAGTTGTCGACCCCATCACCTGGACATTGGACAAGCAAGGATTAATCATGCACAGGCTTTACAAAGATTCCACCCGTTTTCATCAAGGCAAGCACGTGAAGGACCTCTCCAAGCTCAACCGAGATTTACGTAAGGTCATCATTATCGACGACGACCCGGACGCGTTCCAATTCCAACCTCAAAACGGCATCCGCATCAAGCCCTTCAAAGACCCCAAGGACAAGTCTGATCGCTCCTTAGACAAGCTTCGTTCCTTCCTCCTCGCCCTTGTCATGGAGGGTGTGTCCGACGACATACCCTCCGTGCTGCAGCAATTCAAGGGTTTATATGCTGATCAGATAGGAGACGCCTACCAATCAATGCTCCGTCGAGCCCAGGTCAAAGAGATGGAAAAACACCAAAAAGGCCTCGGTGGCCTCCTACGCTCCCAAAAAGCATTCCAAAGCATCGGACACCCTCTCTCTACCCCACCAGCAGCAGCAGCAGCACCCGCCCGGCTCTCCGCTAAGGACATCGTTGGTCAGTACGAGGGAGGGACGGAAGGAGGGAAGCCAGCAGCAGCAGCAGCAGCAGCAGCAGCAGCAGTGGTGGTGCCTGATGAGGTGAAGCAAAGCGCGCCCCCGCCGCCGGGGCCCGTGAAGAAGGGGAAGGTGTGGGGGTGGTATCAGGAGTATATGAGAGAGGCGGAGGAGGATCAGAGGAGGAAGTTGGAATTGTGGAGTAAGAAGCAGCAGCAGAGGGAGGAGGAGGCGAGGAGGCAGGCGATGGCGGCGCAGGCAGGAGGGCGGTGAGAGGGAGGGAGGGGAGGAAGGGGGGTTTGGGCTAGGTGGTGGAGGGGACGTGAGATGTGAAAGGAATAACGAAAGAAAGAAAATAAAAACTAAGGTTTACTTAATGGAGTGTTTATACTTGTCTTTTCTTTGGACATTGGACATTGTTAAATTTCTCCCTAGCTTTCAGGTATTCCTCAATTCTTCCTTTTTCTGCTATTCTACTCTCGCCCTCCCAGCCTGGCGCCGGGCGAACGCTCTTCTCTTTTCAATCTACAAACCTACATCCATCTCCACCCCCCCCTGCCTCCCCTCACCGGACAAACCCCAAATAAATCACCCCCCACAACAGACCCATGGCACGCCGTCCGATCCTCCGCATGCTGCAACAACACCCTCGTCCACCCCACCCATCCTCCCTCCCTCAACGGACCAACCCCAAATTAATCACCCCCCACGAGTTCCCATGCCACACCGTCTGATCCTCCGCGTGCTGCAACAATACCCTCGTCCAGGCCATCCAGGCCTCAAACGACACGCGCTTATCCCAATTCGTCCCCCATTGCAACAACAAGTCCACCGCTTCATCAGCTGCTTTTAATGCAGCTGGAAAATCGCCCTTGATCAAATAGCATTGTGCCAGCAACGTGTGTGGTTCGGCCAGGTAAGGATTGATAGTCAGAGCTTGTGTGAGCTTAGTGATGTTACCATCTACTTTACTCTTGTCCCGCGGGTCTTCCGAAATGACCTCCCAATACAGATCACGCGCTTGGCGCTCCGCGGTACGATTGAGGAGGAACCTCCCTTCGTCTAAGACGGGGGGACGGACAGACATAGGACACGTGCGTGCTAAGGCGGCGAGTTGGCTGACGAAGTACATCCATAACCCGGGCTTGGAGAGACCGGGCCAAAGCGTGTAGGGGTACATGACGGCTTCGTGCTCTTCTTCTTCGTTGTTGTTGTTGTTGTTGTTGTTGTTTGCCACGTCATCGGTAGCCTCCGTGTTGTTCTTATTGGTGGCGCTAGTGGAAGCAGGACGCGGCCGCCACTGCGCGTCTCCAAACAAATCATCTTGCCACCCATACTGCTGGTCAGCCACGTCTGCCATCGTCATCACTAGGAGCTGCCCCAGCAACTCACTCGACAAATGCACGGGCTCCCCTGTGTGGATATGCGGCACTGTCAACCCCTCCGCAGGGACCCGCTCCATAGGAAATAGGGTATCAACAATGATATTCTGCCGGTCCACCACGCAGAACTTGTAGATGAGCTCCTCCGCTTCCGCCCCGCAGTCGTCTTGCACCAAGCCCCTGTCTGTCCCAGCCTTAAAAATGGCCAGGTTGACATACGAGTTGGAGTAAGCCGAATGAAACAATCCACAGCGCGCCAACGCCTGGGGCTGCTCCCACAACGCCAATACCTTCCAAACGCCGAGCAAGTGCTGCTTGAACGTTCCGTGCTTGTGCCAGCATTGGTGGGCGCCGCGTTCCGTGAGGCGGGCCAGGAGATGGGGCACCCGCTTGTCGACTCGGGCCCAATCTTCCGCCAGCAAGGCCTTGGCCACCTCGGTGAAGCGCGACGAGGAGATCAGGGGAAGCCTTGCTGCTGCTGTCGCCGCTACTGTCGCTGCTGCCGCGGTTGCGGCCATGGTGAGACAAAGGGGAGGGCCTGCGGAAGGGGGTGATGGGTGATGATGCTGATGAGCGAGTTGAAGGCAAAATGGCGGGCGGAATGAAGCAAGAAACCGCGCCAACGTCAAGGCGGCGTGGTGCATAGGGTGTGTAGGATGCATGGGTTGCCTGTAGACGAGGGTGGAGGGTGGTTTAGGCGTGTGTGTGCGCGATTGCTTGTTTTGCGTCGCTCCTGCTCCGTCTTGCATCCGGGTAGGAAAGCTTGCTGGCTTGCCTGGATGTCCGAGAAATTGTCTGGCCTGCCTGGATGTCCTGTTTTTTGCACAGACAGCAAGGCGATCACACAAAGCCAACACATCCAAACCCTCCGCGACAAAGACAAGAACCAAGAACCACTATGGATTTTTCAACAAGAAAGACCTTTGATCAACGACCCCTCCCTTTTCTCCTTCTGCCTTCTGCTTGCTGACTGGAGAGGAACAAAAAAGCTTCAAGGCAACCAGCTGTTCGGCGGCTTGAGCCATCGAGGCCACGCACCCCCTCCCCCTCCTAAGGCAACCTTGGGACTGCAAGGCAACGACGGAACGACCGATTCAACAGGTGCTACAGGCGCCACGGGCGCCACGGGCGCCACGGGTGCCCCAGGCAGCGCGGCGGTTTGACGCTAAGGGACGCCAGCAAGGTGGTGCTCGGGAAAGTCACCACTGTCAACAGGAATAGCATCGTGTTAAAAACGCCGACTGGTTACTTTATCACCATTCATTGAACGGGCGTCTTTGCGCCCAGATCTACTACACTTCTTTCTCAGCCGGCCAACCTACGTGCAGCGGAACTGCATACTTGAATGCGGGGACTAATACTGTGCAATTCGCCTACGTCAAAACCCTCTCCTGGTCCGTGTCCCCCAACACCTTCATGTCGTTCGCTTCCAGCCCTCTATCTGATATGACGGTTGCATCGGTGGCGATGAGTGGTATCCAGGGTCTTGACACACCGCTCTGCATTTCTTCGAGCGCGACTAGTACCGGGTGGCTGCTGACTCCAATTACCAATAGCGCCGCCGGTCTGCCTCCCGTGATCTTTCCCCCGCTCACACTGGTGTAAAGCAACTGGATTGGGATACACCACAACAAGAAGAGACTAGTACTGCTTGTCGTTTCTCTGCCTATGTACTTTACACCTTTGAAAGCCAAAAGGGACAATACAAACTTCCCTTTTCTTTCTTCTCGATTTTTATATAATGTTGTCCAGGACCATCACAACCGTCTTAAATATAGTAAGACGACGCGAGAAAGGCCTGCTGAGAATCAATTCGTCACCTGTTTGGATATATGGCGCGTGTTTTTTCCATTGTCTTCTGAAGACTCGATTTTTGGTCTTGACCCGTACAAGTCCTTTTTAACTCCAATGAACACATTATTTCTCGCATACATTGGCCCTTGAGCATTGCATATTGTTGTCGGATTTCGATGCTGCTAATAGTTACTTACTGTTTCTTTTCTCTCTCGACTCCCTCAAAAACAACTTTGAGGACAAGCAAAGCACCCACCACTACTCACACCGGCCTCCTCCCCACCACCCATTCCAGCAATCAGACCCTGCACACACATACATGTAGTCTCACAATTTCTTCACAAACCCATTGCTTCGCAAGCCTTTTTCGTGCCACGTGCTTCTCATCCGCGCGACAACAGAAGCAAAGCCCTCCCACAAGCACCCCACCTACTCCGAATCCGGGGAAGCCATGTGATTCCATCGCGGGAGCGATTCGATCATCAACCTCAAAGCGGGCTTCAATCTGTCTGTGAGGGCGTGCGGTGTATTTTCCCCAGCCAAAGCGCTGCACTTTTGTGGCCACCAAACAACCCGTCACACGCACCTTCGATAGCTGCATGCTTTTCTACCCTGCGCCGACAACCCAAAGCCCTGTCCAGAGCCTCTAGAGGTCCCTCTTTTTGCCACCCCCCCCCAAGCTCAAGCAGAGCGCTTGCGAATCGCGAGACGTCATCGTGTTTCAAGTGATTCAGCCAATAGGAGAGCATGCTTGCTCTTACAGAGCTGCTTTTCAAAATCCTAAAGTCACGCACTGCTAACGAAGTATATGCGACGTTGCGTCGCCGCACACATTCCCTTTGACCCGCAGGGTCAGAGAATAGCATGACACGACACTTTGCCCCCCCCCCAAGGTTGCCTTAGGAGTGGGAGGGGGTGCGTGGCCGTGATGGCTCAAGCCGCCGAACAGCTGGTTGCCTTAGAGCTTGTTCCTCTCCAGAAGGCAGAAGGAGAAGAGGGGAGGGGGATCGTTGATCAAAGGTCTTTCTTGTTGAAAAACCGATAGTGGTTCTTGGTTCCTGCCCCGGTCACTTGTCTTGCCTGTCCACACCACTCACTTTTCTCTCCCCACATGACAGTCGTGACCAAGTCCACGCCGCGACGCCCCAAAGCCCACCCGGGAGCCTGAAGTCGAGCAGCAGCAGGCCCGCACACGCCCGAACCCACCACATACCCCCTTCCTTCGCCCTGTTTCGCGGGCCCTGCCCCCCGCCGGCCATGGCCTACCCGATGCCCCCTGGCTACCCACACATGCCTTTGGGCATGCATCCAGGCTACGCGCCTCTGCCCCCGCCCCCGCCCCCTCCCCCTGGTCACTACCACCACATGCAGCCTATGCCGCGCCAGGACGCGACGGGCGTTTCGAGCCTGGGCAACATGCCCCCTGCCTGTGGGGGGGTCTCTCAAATCATTGGCGGCCCTCCTGGGTCAGTCCACCACGCCCACCACATGATCCGCACGGGGAGTGACGAGAGCGGGAACACCACCACCACCATGTCCTCCTCCACCTCGTCCTCTTCTTCCACGACGTCCTCGCAACAGGCCCGGAAGCGCATGCGCCTCACTTCGGAGGAGCGCCTGCAACGGAGGTGAGTCATTAAGGGAGGGTGGGCAGGGACAGGGGCAGCAAGGAGGGCATGAATTTGTATGTGGGTGTAACTGTGCACGGCACGGGCATCACCGCCCGGCCGGTGTCTGACTCGGCGGAGGGGTGTAGGGAGGAAAAGATCAAGCGGCAGCAAGAAGATGATCTTTATGCTGTCCACGTACTCATTTTTTGTCACTTGACAGTCTAACACGCACAATTTTTACACACCACAAGTCAAGAAAGAGGAGGCAGAAGCACGCCGGCACGCGCACGACCCCCCGCCGTGCCGTCCCCTCCTTAAATTTTGAAAACCCTCTTTCTCCCCAATCATCACTTTTCAACTAAATCCCCCACCCAAACACACACACCTTACTCAATAGCAAGAGCTACAGTATACCTTATGCGCAGCCAACGCGTCTCTCTCACCTTCCCTCTGCTTTACTCACAACCCCATACTGACTCACCTCTCCCCTACCCCACCACCACCACCCCCCACACAGCCGCGAGCGCAACCGCGTCCACGCCCGCAAGACCCGCAAGCGCAAGAAGGTGCAAATGGAAAGCATCCACACCACCATTGAGAATCTGCAGGAGGAAGGCCGTCGTATGCGCCTAGCCGTCACAGAATGGTACACCGCCAACATCCTCCTCGTCATGCGTGGCCCCGAAGCCGAGAAGGAGGAAGCCGCCGCCAAGGAAGCAGCAGCAGCAGCAGCAGCCGGAGGGAAGGAAGGTGGTAGCAGCAGCCCTGTCCCCCCCCCTATCATGACCACCAAGACCGAGACCAGCACCAGCACCAGCATCAGCAGCAGTGCGTCGGATGGGTTGCTTAACAAGTACATGAACGTGCAAGCGTTTTTGGAGCGGACTAATGCGGCCGCTGCTGCCAATAGCAAGGCTTACGACGAGGCACAGAGCCGGGCAGCGAGCGAGAATGGGTTTTTGGATGATACAGGCAGTTTGGGTGACTTGGAAGAGGAGGAGGGGAAGGCGGGAGGGGTGGGAGGAGCGAGGGGTCGATGCAAGTATGCCCCAGAAGACCGTGAGCGGATCCGTCGGGAGAGGAATCGTATCCATGCGAAGAGGACGAGGGACAGGAGAAAGAAGTTCATGGAGGAGAGCGAGAAGGTGATGACGCGGCTGATGAAGGAGAATGAAGAGTTGAGGCAGATGCTTGATTTGATCTATGGTGATCGAGCGCCGCCTGGTGTAGGACAGCAGCAGCAGCAGCAGTTTGCGGGGGGGCAGATGTTGTCTTATCACCACCACCAGCAGCAGCAGTTGATGATGATGCAGCGGGGTGGTGCTGGAGGAGGAGGAGGGGGAGGGGGGGAGGGAGGGTCGGTGGCGTCGTCTTCTAATTCGACCTCGTCTGGCTCGTCGTCGGCGACGGGCTCGGGAGGGATGAAGCAGCGGAAGCGGCCAGCAGGGGCGAGCAACGGTAGCGCGGCCAAGAAGAAGAAGCAGCAGCAGCAGCAGCAGCAGCAGGAGAATGGGGGGAGTGAGGGCAGCGAACAGGAGGGGTTGGGGGAGGAAGAGGAGCTGGAGGACGACTTGGACGAGGAGGAGGAGGATGACGAGGGGAGTGATGATGACGACGAGGAGGAGGGCAAGGCCCCGGGTGGGAGTGGATCAAAGCAGCTCTCGCCTCGGTGGTCGGAAGTGCCTCCTTCTCAAGTAGGAGAGCATTGGGCGACATCTCGGCCACACCTCGCCTCTTCCTCCCCCGGTTCCTACTTTGGTGGCATGGCTGTCGGTCCCCTCCCTGTCCCTCCCTACCCTCACCCTCCTCCTCACCTGGGTTTGCTTAGTGGCCCTTATCACCACCACCTCCATGGAGCTATCCCTCCCCCTCCTCCTATTATGCAGCAGCAGCAGCAGCAGCATTGCACGAGCATGATGCGGGCGATTGGGCCGATGGTGGTGGGAGGAGGGATGGGGATCTTACCTGGTGGAGGAGGAGGGGGAGGAGAGTCTGAGATGAAGGTGGAGCCTTCGGGGGTAGAGGCGGTTTAGAAGGAGGAGGGGGAGTGATGAGATATATGGTTGATGTGTGTGTGTGCGTCATGTGGTGTGTGGGTGGGTGGGTGTTTATTTATGTGTTTGTTTATTGTTTTCATTCGATGTCCTCTTGTCCCCATTTTCTTCTTTCAAGTGAGTGAGTAGGATAGTTTGCGGAAGAGCAACAACAACAACAACAACTAAACTACAACTACAACAACAACAACAACAACCAGCTAGATAGAGAGAAAATAAGAGCACACGAAAAGCGGAAAGCGATCATATATGATATCTTTACATACAGACATTACAAGACATGAACGCGCGCGCCACAGAGCGAGGAGTGCGAGAAACCGAAGAAAGGAGGAGGATTAAATGACATTTTATTATAAGAGGGGAAAGCGAGACATCAAGATTGAGGAAGAGAGAGATAGCAGAGACAGGCATCGTCCTTCTCTACGGATGGCCCCTAGTCCTCCTTTTCGTGTGTGTGTGTGTGTGTGTGTGTGCGTATATGTGCTTTCCAAACAAAAACAAAACAACACAAAAAGAGAATGGATAAAAACGCAGAGAAGGCGGATAAGCAAAGCGTCCGCCCAAGGGGAACAGGCGAAAGACAAAGAGAAAGAAAAGGGAATAAAACATTAAAACAATACAGGAGCTATCAAAACAACAAAATCCATCTGATTAAGGCGAAGAGTAATGGTAGATCGAGAGAGTTAGAGATCAGTCTAGAACGTGTGTGTGTGCCACGGCAATAATCGCAATCCAGAAGGGTAGGTAGCTCTACATGTGTATATGTCAGCGCCCAGCCAGCGCTTTCCTTCTCTTAATTACATGTTAGGGGGGAAAGGAAGATGGCACACGGGGAATGGGACCAACAACTAAGAAGGGAAAGGGGGTAAAGGAGGATAAAGGAACAGGAAAACGGCAGAGCCGGAAAAAAGAGATGGAAAAAAGGAGCAGGGCACAGAGGGGAGAAAAGACAGAGAGGTCCACGAATATAGAAAACGAAGTAACTTGTAAACGACGAGTAAAAACCCTTACGATCGAAACGCTGAAGCCGAAGTTCTTTCTTTCCTTGCCTTTCTCATAAAATGATAGGAAAATACATGCGTTTTTGCCTTGTAAAAGGCACACACACACAAGAGGCGGGAGGTTGGCCTGCGGACGCTCGCTGATTATTTGATGAGATGGGGTGTCTCGTTTGTCACACAGCAACAGCACACGCGCTCACACACCACCACCTACACAGAGGCAAAGGATGCTCGCCTGCTTCATCTTGGACGTGCACCCCAGCATGGGGAAACGCAGCCCTCCCTGCGGGCCGCCAGCACAAGCATCAAGGAACCTCCGAGGGAGCGGCCTCAGCTCCTTGGAATGGGCTAAAAGCAGCGTCGAGTACTTCATCAAAGCACGCCAAAAAGCCAATTTCAAGGACCAATACTTCCTCTTGACAACGGAGGAAGGGCCGGATTGCGTGCGGGCGTCGTGGGGGGACAACTTGCAGCGGTTCGATGATCAATTGCGCCTCCTTGCCCCTCTGCCCGCCGACGGCTCCCGTGGCGGCACCGATGTCGGCCACGCCCTGTCCACGGCCTTTGCCTTACTGAATCAATACCGGCTGCAAAATGGCACGGACAACTACGGACAAGGCCGTTGCCCCTGGCTGGTCGAGCCTGGGTGCTGCCTCCTTTTCTCAGATGGCGAAAGCTTGCGCCCTACTCCTCCTCCCATCCCCGCGGGCACGGCAGTGTCGATGGTAGCAGCAGCAGTAGCACAGGCAGCCGCCGAAAAGGCATCCGCCGCAGGTATGGCCAAGCTGCAACTTACGTGCTCGGCCCAGGATTTGACACGCGATCCCTATCGATGGGACCATCGCTTCTTCCCTTTGGTCGTTCAACAACCCCCAGCTTCCTCCAGCAGCAGCAGCAGCAGCAGTGGCAACAAGGACAGCAGCAGCAGCGAAGTAGCCATGCAACCACCACCACCCCCACCTCCGCCATTAGCCGTGTACAAGGCATTGGCAGAGGCAACGGGAGGGTATTACAGCGTGAGTGATAGTTTGATGGGGCTCAACATAAAGATAGACTTGATTTTACACAAGCTCAGTTTTGCCGGCCCTGTCATCGTCCTCGCTCCTGACACCAGCACCGAGGCAGGAGCGACGTCTTTGCAACAGCAGCAGCAGCAGCAGCAGCAGCAGCAGCAGCAGCAGCAGCAGCAGCAGCAGCAGCAGCAGCAGCAACAACAGCAGCAAGAACAAGAGCAATCAGGCTCCAAAGACCAACAAGGCAACACCAGCCTCCCCCCACCCTCCTCCTCCACCAGCACCACCTCTTCCTCCTCGTCCTCCTCCGACGTCCCTCCCTCTCCCACTGTCCGCGCCATCCTTTCCCTGAATCAAGAGTCCGCGGGTTTTAACTGGCCTATCCCCGAAGCTTTCT
>Ga0209390_10009122_pt1 | contig 12007 bp, 8 predicted proteins | sample BON01_FD_187212 | JGI IMG/M metagenome (GOLD analysis project Ga0209390, IMG submission 187212) | Freshwater microbial communities from Lake Bonney liftoff mats and glacier meltwater in Antarctica - BON-01 (SPAdes) (version 2) | ecosystem: Environmental > Aquatic > Freshwater > Ice > Glacier... | reverse complement strand
GTGTGGGTGTGTGTGTGTGCGTGTGTGTGTGTGTGTGTGTGTGTGTGTGTGTGTGTGTGTGTGTGTGTGTGTGTGTGTGTGTGTGTGTATGTGTGTGTATATGTGTGTGTGAGTGTGTTGGTGTGTGTGGGGCGGTGTATGTGTATGTGTATGTACCTGTATGTTTGTGTGTGTGTCTGTTTTGTTTGTGCGTGTGTGTGTGTGTGTGGGTGTGTGGGTATGTGTGCGTGTGTGTCTGTGTGGAAGACAGAGAAAGAGAGAGAGAGAGAGAGAGAGAGAGGGAGGGAGAGAGAGAGGGAGGGAGAGAGAGAGAGGGAGAGAGAGAGCGAGTCTCTGTGTCTCTGTCTTGTCTGGAGAGAGAGAGAGAGAGAGAGAGAGAGAGAAAGAGAGAGAGAGAGAGAGAGAGGGAGAGAGAGAGAGAGAGAGAGACAGAGAGATTCTCTGTGTCTCTGTCTTGTCTGGCAGCTCATCGTCCTCCGACAGATCTGCAGCAGATAACCCTCCCTCGTGTGCTGGCACGTCGTAGAAATAGACATCGGTTTGGATTGATAATGCAAAAGCAATCCTGCTGGCAAGAAGGTTGTGTTCGCATGTGCCGTCCCGAAACACACTGCACATTTCGCCCATGTCTCTGGTGGATCAGATTGTTCCAACGCAATCGTGAAGTTGTGTGCTTCTTTTTAATTGCACGGAAGTCCCGCCTCCCAGAATGTGGTATTACTTTGTATTGTGCCGCGGCAAGCTGCAGATTTGCCAGATGATACGATGCCCTGTAAACCGCTCATATGCACGCCGACTTCGCCCGATCTGCTTCTTCTTCTCACAACAAGTTAGCAGTGTCAGTCTCAGGCCAGCTTTTAATTTAAGAGTGTTTATGAAGGAGTAACCTCAGCAAGAGGAGCAAGAAACATTAAGATCCAAAGACACCCAGTTCGCAGCTATTGAACTCCCCAAATGTCTAGAGGGGCCCCGCAACATCTACAATAGATCCACCAACAGCAGCAGATTGCAACACAGAAACAGAAGCAAGAGTGGGAAGGGCACAGCCACACTCATGACATGCGCGAGGGCAGCAGCCAAAAACGCATTCACGGAGCCACCATCAACGGCATCCCCTTCCCAGCTAGCTGCCCCCCCTTCACCTCCCCCCAAACCCCCTCCACCTCCCCTTCCTCCATCCCCACCCCCTCTTCCCCCCCCGCGCCCGCCCCAACCTACACCCCATCCCCCTCCCCGACCCCTTCCCCCTCCCCCGCTCCCTCCACTCGTCCCTCCCCCAAACCCCCTCCCTCCCCCACCACCGCCATGGGAGCCATCAACCGGACCCGAGCGAGGCATCGCAAGACTGTGCACAGACAGAGGGCAGCGGGTGGCGCATCCAAAGGCAATGGCCCTACCAACTGAAGTCTTGTTGCAAATGAATACCTTGGCCCTCGCCCAACGAAAAGCCTCAATTCCGATCTTATCCTCCTTGCCCATGCTCTCATAGTACGACCGCGTCCATTTGTTAGCAAGAACCCATGGAAGCCGAAGAAAGTCAGCGTGGATCTGACCGAACATACCCATGATGGCAGGTGAAAACGCCTTGTGCACGATGCCATCAACGTCCTTATATGTGTTGTTCTTGACGTTTGCACGGGCCTGTAGGACGTCATTAGAATGGCGCACACCGTTATTCCACCCCCCAGGGGCACGACTGCTACCCTTGAACTCACACACAAAGAAAACATCAATGACAAGACCATCCCGGGGAGAGATAGGAATGCTAGAGATTTCGACGTCACTCTGCTTGCGAGTGCCATCACCCGTCGTCGACACCTTGTGATTGACACGCACAGGACCGATCTTGGAGTCACGCGACAAGGATGCCACCACATCCATGAGATGGTTGTGACTGCGAATAGAACCTGTGTGCTGCTTGCAAGTGAGGACATGATCACCCAAAAAATCGATGCACATCTTGCAAGAGCAAAGCGTGCGACTGTGAGCGTGGACAAGCATCTGGGGGATGGGCGCTCCGAAACTCCTGCAGAAAAAAACCTGCCAAACGTCCAGTGGGAAACGAGTTACAGACTTTTGCTGAGAAAGTTCCGAGAGAAAACTTGTTTTCCTTTTAATTTAAGAGTGTTTATTAAGGAGTAACCTCAGCGAGAGGAGTAAGCAACATTAAAATCGAAAGACACCCAGTTCGCAGCTGTTAAACTCCCCAAATGTCTAGAGGAGCCCTACAACACCTACGACAGATCCACCAACAGCAGCAGAATGCGACACAGATGCATCAGCAACAGCAGGGATGGGCACAGCCGCACGCATGACACGCGAGAGGGCAGCAGCTAACAACGACTCCACGCAGCCTGCATCAACAGCACCCCCACCCCGTCCAGCCGCCCCCCCTTCACCTCCCCCTCCCCAGCCACCAGACCGACCTCCACTTCCCCCTCCACCCCCGCCTCCACCCGCCAGCATTCCCGCAAGACGAGCTTGGCTGCCCTGTACGCCCATGGCGTCATCTCCCAGTCGTTCGCCACATACAGTCATGTTAGAGACTGGACGAGGTATACCACAAGCAGTCATTTACCTGTACGAGTTTGTATCAAACGGGGAGAGAGTCGTGGGAGAGGGTTGCGCGAGCCAGCCTTGCTGGGAGAAGCGGGGGAGAGGCGCATGAAAAAGTCCACAGCCGCATCCAGCTGGTGGAGGGTCTCCATGGGCGCCCGTGTACTTGAAAAGACCGAACGGATTCCCCCCCAACCCCCGCCTCCACCCGCCAGCATTCCCGCAAGACGAGCTCGGCTGCCCTGTACGCCCATGGCGTCATCTCCCAATCGTTCGCCACATACAGTCATGTTAGAGATTGGACGAGGTATACCACAAGCAGCCATTTTACAGACTGTACGAATTTGGATCAAACGGGGAGAGAGACCAGGCGGGGGTGAGATCCCGGTGCCAGAATCCGTTGCAGTAGAAGAGGGAAGGGGTGCATGCCCTTCACCCCGACCAGAGCGGCGGACAGTCCTTACCACTGTGTCACCGCCCTCCGCCATTCAAAACTGAGATCCAAGAGGTTTCCAGGCCAGTTGCCAAAGAAGTGAAAAGTGACAAAAAAACGAAATTTTTTGGCGAAATGATTATATTTGAATTTTTCGGTGACGGCTCGTCGTTGTGAACACAGTAAAGTACAACTTGTTTGAAAATTTCGCGGACTTTGCTGCTGTTTCAGATTTCAAGTAGGATGGACTTTGTAAGTTTATCTTGTCCTGCGATGAATAACATTTTTATACCTGATTACTTGAATGATAAGATTGTAGTAGACAGTTGGCAAGGAGACATATAAAAGTTACTATGAACACAGAATATTTTTAGGATTTGAACATCTTCTGCTTTCTGAAATAAAAAGCATACGTCACATTACTTAAAAAAATCCAAAGTAGAACATGTTTAAGAAAAAAACATTTTCAACTTAAAAAAAACAGTAGCTCGCTGTTCCAATGGAGGCTATTGCAGGTACAACCATGTTACAATAGATCAAGGCGGCGGTTGCCCATGTGTTGCATACACTCGCTTGCACAAAAGTGGTTGATTTTCTTGCTGTGATCCTTGGCCTGTTGTTTTTTTCAATCCACTGCCGTCATCTGCACGTATGCACTCGCTATCACGTTCTCAAAATTTATCCTTTGAGTTTCGTTATTTCAACTCTTATGTTTCTGAGGCAGAAGAATGGTTCTTCCGCTCAATAGGACAGTGCCTAGGTGCCACAAAGCATGCATAAGGGTAGTCATGACGATGCACGCATCTTTCGCTCAACAGGACAGTTCCTTGGTGCCACGGACTACGCATGAAGGTAGTAATGACAGTGCTCGCATCTCAGCGCCATTTTGTGGACGTACCACGATGTGGTTCAGGCAGACGAGGTCCCTGCTTAGCTGCCTCCGTCAAAGAATGATGGCTTTCATTGTCACGACCACGTCTTCCAGTCCTACCACAGCAAAGGACGATTGCATCCAGAAAATGGCCTGTTCCGACATCAGTGGAACTGCCTTGACACCAAAAGAATTGAGCGAAGAACGAACGCTTGACAAATTTGTTCAAAAACTAGAACAAGGCTTCACTTTTGCATCGTTGATGTTGCATCTGAATTCCAACTTCTCAACCACGGTGAATTTTAGAATTGATTTCATCTTTCTTGTTAAAGTCACTGTATTGTTGTTCCCTATCTAGGTGCCTTTGAAACTTACAGTCATGCACGGTGAAGAGCCAGGTTTGAAGGGTAGAAGCTGACCTGATAAATCGATTGTCCTGATCTTGGTAGGTTTCTAAATTATACCATCATACCCTCACAGTCAGGTTTGATCGGTGAAAGTGCCAAGGATGTCCTTAATCGGTTAAAGTCCCACAAGAACTTCCAGGGCCTTGCGCAATACATCACTCGTACTCAAATCCTAGAATTATGCAACAGAATGTCGATGGATCAAGGCGCATCAGAACTGGTAAGTTTGACTTGTCACTGAAACTCGGATGATGTGATGTTAAAATTACTATTTTTTCATGGGAGTGTAAATAACGACAAACACGGAAATAAATACAGGGCGTAACAAAGAAAGATCTTCAGGATGTGCTGGGGCGACTTGGAATGGATTGGCGTGCTCCATCTGGTCGGAAGTGGAAGGTTTTAACGGAAGATCAAACCCAGGCATGCAAAGAGGATATGAACTTAACAACGATTCCTGAATTTCAAGTTTTACAAAAGCTTCTTGGGAAAAAAATATTGAATTCTCGTCACGGTTCTTCTCGCGTACAAGTCGAACTCTCGGAAACAGAATTCGAATCCTGTCTTTTGTCGAATGCATGTATACGTACAAAATCCTTTATCCAAGTGATGTGTGTCAATAGCCAAGGAAAACAGATTAGTGTGACCACTTTTAAGCCAATGTTCGATACCGCTACAAAATCACGTGTTGATCTCGAGACCGACGGGCAAGACAAATACTTTCCTCTCACTAAGACGCCCCATCGAAATGGCTCAGATATGTGTTCAATTCTGAATACAGGTCCAAGGACAATCAATATGAATCCAAACGCAGCTCTCAATCTTTCCGTACAACCACACGCAAGGAGAAAACGTGGTACAAATTCAATGTCCTTTGTTCCGACAGCATTTATGCAGTACAAATCTGCTGCTGAACACAACTTTGCTGATCTGACTTCCAATCATATTGGCTCTTCATGTTTGTTGGATCTGTTGGATATTTTACCTCTTTCTATTGCCACAACTGCACAGGAATGTAATAAGCCAGCTTCTGTTACCATTGGTCAAGTAGTGGAGATGAAACAACATACCAGCAAGAAGAATTGCTTACATAAGTTTTGGAGATTGAAGTTGACAAACAATTATGGGTCCTTCATAACTGTGTTTCTACATGGGAATGCATCCGATTGTTTGAAAACACAGCCCATTCTCAATACGAGTGTAAAGATTGTTGCGATGAGAAATCTGAATTTTGTTGGTGCACCTGGTTCGAAATTCAATTATTCAAGTTATTCATTGAATAGATCACAGGACATTACTGTACTCTTAAGGAGTTCAAATACAGAAGGTTCCCAGACAAGATCACCAGAGAGGAATCGAGGAACAGGACCTAGAGCCATCAATTCAGACATGCATCTTGGTAACGCACAGTCCCACAAGATTGCAACAACGTTACGTCAGGATTCAGACAATCCTACTTTTTTGCCTGCGCAATTGCATGAAAATATTTTCCAGGATGATTTTGGGTTTACTGATTGTTTTGAAAGTAGTGTGAACTGTAGTGATGAGGACGCTGATTCCAGCACTACCTCGCAATTGAATTTACAAGATAAAAACGAAACGACAGCCCTCTTGAATGGTCAAAGCCAGATTTTTGGATTCCCAAAAGCGGTGTGCCTTTTTGGGAAGGACTGTGTTGAACATTCATCACATGTCAGAAGCGAATGGATTGTTTTCGATTACGAGACAAATACACAAATACAAATACATGGGAAAGCATCGAAAGACAGATTTTCAAACCTGGATCTTTACAATCCCATCCTGACCTCTTTTCACCACATCAACTACAAGGATTCAACTTCACTGCAGTTGCAAAGTGCGGGGTTTGCTTGTTGTAACACTTGTCACCAGGAACATGAAAGAGATATGATTTGGCAGCGAGCCTCGATCCCCATGGACCATTCAAAGTTACCAACAAAACTTTCCGAATGTGTCCACATTCGAACTGTGCGCGCTTTTTATACAGCCGGACTAGAATATCAGTCGTTGTCAGATGTGTATAGTTTGATTGCCAGGGAAGCAAAACAGTTTAAAGATTGTGACGTCAAACGTACTCACATTTGGAGTTGTATGAAGGCTAATGTTATTGACGACATACACATGTGCGATGCTCCTAAAAGAGATATTTTTCAATTGTGTTTAGACAAATTCATACCAGATGGACAAAGATTCCGGTTATTGCAGATTGGTTACCCAGGGACTGACTATTTTGGATTGGTACTGAATGGACGGATGGCCACAGCTCAACAGGCCCACTGTATAGTGTGTGACTCCAACAACTGCCCTCATGCTCAATATGTTAGAAGTTCTGGCGGTTTAAAGCAAATTTGGACTCGACCATCCTCGGACGATTTCATTGACGTAATGAACACGCACTGTGACCCCTTTCACGGTGAAAGTCTGAAAGTATATGGCAGTTCGAAGGAACGTATCCCTGAAATGATTCCTGCTGCAGTTCGGTTGAAGGAGAAAACAACAACAAAGCTGCGTGCTAAGCATCAAAATAAGATTGCGACAGCTGAAAAGAGAACTCGGGAGTATGAAGAGAGTATTACTTGGTTGTCGGGGTATGGGACAGATAACGATGATTCAGACACGGCAAGTATGGTAAGTGTTGCAGGAACAGGGACAGACGTGAGTTCTGATCTGGATGGTAGGGGTTGTCTCGAATCTCTCAAGTGTTCTTCACAGAAGGAAAATGATTCAAGTGCAAATAACTTGGAGTCTGTATCCAAGTCATCAGAAAATCAGGAAGAACCAGAGGATACGGCCAGTCCACAATATTTACGATTCAAACAGGACTGGCACAGGATGCCTGATGGATCTCGGCGAGTTTTGGGTTCAAGACTGAATGCTCAACATACAACTCCGTGTAATGAAGGATGTGAAACAATTCCTTCGACGAATGATGCATCAAGTAAACAAGAATCAGGCCATGTTCCCACGCCTACGTTGTACAAAGTTTTCCATGTATCAAGTGTATTTCTCTTGCCAGTCCAGGGTGACATTAATTCCTACGATGGAAGTTCTGATGACCTGATCCATGCCCGAGGAGATATTTTCTTTACTTACGAATTTTTGGCAGTTTTCATCCAGATGCTACTTGTCAGCAGCACTACATTTCATGCCTACATGCGTGTGACGCTTTCACACTACGTTAGTTGTTTTCAGAAGCAGAAAACGCTGACTGGGGAGGACACGGGACTATATGTATATTTGGCTTCTGCTTTGGAAGCAATAGAAACCAGAACTTCAGTTCCAGCAGTCCTCGTGCACTTTCGAGAAAGTGTTTTGGATTTCATCACATTGCAGGTTAGTCAGCGAATTATCTTTGATTACCAACCTCTCACTTCATTTGGTGTCGAGTATATTTTCTTGGATGTTGATCATTGTTTTGCAATTCGCTCTCTGTTGTTTTGCTTTGTTCATTTATTTGTATGACAAAATCTCATTTTCAGGTATATGTCTTTTTTCAAGATAAATAATTACGAGCTTACTCCACTGCTTCAGACTAACATTTTCAAATAAACACAGAGAATAGACTATGCAGATGGATTCAAATGTGCATGCCAAAACTGCTCTATTGGGTCAAGTATAGGAGGAGCCACAAGACTGATCTATGACAACGCCTGTACGTATCACATGCGCTTCTGCTAATGCACCCTGAGTTTCACAATGCTAGAACTTGACTCTTCTTACACATCCAATTTATCCTTGTGTTTCACTGTCCCTTTCGTTATCACACTAAGATGTCAGCATAGTTGACACGCTAATGTGCACTCGTATTTGTATACTGATGCTTGAGAATGGTCATGGTTCATACTTGAACTTGAGCGTGATTACGCCAGCAGACACAAATGGTCGTATTTTAACGCATTTTATAATTTACTACACAGGTAACCTCTTGGTTTTTTCACTGACTAGGGAGCCATCAATGGTCAAACGATATGCTTTCTACGTCGACAGCTTTCACCATAAGGGTCACACAAATTGTTCCCCATTTCTCAGGCACAGTAGTGATGTTCTCACTGGATTCAGGAACAGCTCAACCAACGAAATTAAAAATCGACTTCACAAATATATGAAGAGGGTTTCTGCTTTTCTCAATCAGCCCCATTTCTTGGTTCTGTTTCGTCATGTTGCATACCTTATCAACCAGGCGCAGAGAGCTTTGAATGACATTAATCTGGCGAGTGCTCCAGACTCTGGCAGACAAGAATCATCTGTACAAACTATTGTTTGTGATGGTGTGACGGTAAACCTAAGTTCGAAGCATGTCAGACTGAATGGGAGACCACACACTGTGCCTGATATTCACGCATCCACCAGGGTTGCACGTCTTGTGTTGCAGGATCAGCGTTGTCTGATAACCCTCAAAACAGCCAGAAAGGGCTTGCATGAGATTTTAAGTGCGATTACCCTTCCCCTGGGCTGTATTGCTAAGGATCATAAGAACGCCAAAAACATTTCAAGTCTCGTCGATTGGCTGCTAAGTGCGGATGGTCAATTCATGTCACCATTTATTTCAATTCAGGTACGTGCACACCAGTATGTAGGCAATTTGAAAATGCATTGCAATCACACATGTCTTCTTCTTTTCTTGATTTGCCACTTCATTGATCCATAGTGTTGTTGTCACGTTTTGCAAATATGTCATGAGACAATCATAGATTGCATTGACCTTGCTCTTCGTTCAGGAATGCGCCCATGGAGATACAGATGATGGAGCATGGAGTCTTTTTTTCCCTGAATCAATCAGATCTGGATACAAGAACGAATACGTGAAAGTTTTGAGGTCCTGGGCCACGCAGACTCCAGAAGTTGGAATCATGAAACCAGAAGGCCATGCAAGCATTTCATCATTTTTAAATTCTATTCCTCAAATGAACGAGGACACTCTTTTCACACCTGAGCAAGAAAGTCAGATGGGAAATATTCATGATTTAAAGTCACATTGTCCTGCAATATATTTTCTGCTACATTCTGGTGCGGCGATCTGGAATAACGACTTACTCAAATTATTACGCCAGATGTTACAAATTTCACGCCCAGAATGGGTGGAAAATGAGGAATGTGAACCTCGCATGCATCCACGGTCTGACACTCATCAGGAACCAAAAAAATCAAAGAGGAAAGCGTGCCCTACGCTTGAACAGGAACACAGAAATATTCCGGTTTCGAGTCCATGTCCTCAGATGAGTCCACTTCAGGAAAGTGGCAATCAGCGAAACGTCAATAGTTTTAGATGTCCAACTACGTTTGAAGATTTCATATGGGTAAGTACCTGGCAGAAACTCGTCCCGACATGTATGTACTTTAAAATTTGGTCTTTGTTGTATGTTACTAATGATTTGTTGCAATACATACACAGAATGGTGAATATTTCCCAAATCATCCTGTTGTGCGGCATGTGAGGAGGTATGCGATGGACGAGGAAGCGAATGGGCGTGTCAAGACTGCTCGGAGTCGCAAGAAACAAGACGGTTTATGTACAAAACACGCTCCAACATTTCGAGGTTTTTCTCCAGGAGTTTTCACTGTATACTGTGCTGGCTGTAGTATCATGTTGGGTTTCAGCTTAATCGACCAATGTGAAAGTGTTCGTACAGCATTTGAAATTTTTTTCTGCAGAAACTTCCACTATTCACCGCTGTCACCTTGATTGTTGGAGGGTTTGGTTGTATTGTTTATAATTGACCCTGTGCTTGTGAGTTATTTAGCGGGCATAAGTGTGTGACTATTCTTTGGTGCGTGTTTAGGATACGAATCCATAAAAGTTACATTGCATTGTGCATTTCCTCATATTATCAGAGTACGTATTGAACCTGTACTCGAAAAGTCGATCATTGTAGTGTTTTGGGGTGGTAGTACTTTGATAATCACATTTGTGGTATATATTAGTCTAATCACATAAAATCTATATCCATCCTGAAACATCATTCAAGTATCTCAGGAACCCCTATTGTTTTTTAATCCAATTAAGTTGAATTTTTTTTGGTTGTATTATCTTATTTATCTCAATTATCATGAAATGTATATCCATCCTGAAACATCATTTAAGTATCTCATGAACCTTCATTATTTTTAAATCAAATTAAGTTAAATTATGTTTTTGGTGTATCATCTTATTCATCTCAATTATCATGAAATCTATATCCATTCTGAAACATCATTTAAGTGTTTCATGAACCTTTATTGTTTTTAAATCAAATTAAGTTAAATTTTTTTTGGGTGTATTATGTTTGTGGTATATATTAGTCTAATCACATAAAATCTATATCCATCCTGAAACATCATTCAAGTATCTCAGGAACCCCTATTGTTTTTTAATCAAATTAAGTTGAATTTCTTTTTGGTTGTATTATCTTATTTATCTCAATTATCATGAAATGTATATCCATCCTGAAACATCATTTAAGTATCTCATTAACCTTCATTATTTTTAAATCAAATTAAGTTAAATTATGTTTTTGGTGTATCATCTTATTCATCTCAATTATCATGAAATCTATATCCATTCTGAAACATCATTTAAGTGTTTCATGAACCTTTATTGTTTTTAAATCAAATTAAGTTAAATTTTTTTTGGGTGTATTATGTCATTCATCTGTATTACATATTTTTATCTGATTCGCGATGTTCGTGGACTTTGCATCTTTATTGTTTTAATAAAATTATTTGGTTTGAGTGTGTTATCAAAGTAACCTTAATTGTATGATTTGTGTTGGACTCATTTGTGGGATGCATTATTGTACCCAGATGCCATTTCGATCCTTCATGAAATTGGATTCAAATATCTCACAAACCTTTATTGTTTGTAAATGATATGAAGATATTTTTTTTTGGTGTATCATACAATTTATCTCAATTATTATTTCATGTTATTCTTTATGTTTGAGGTATTTGGATCTTTATTGTTTTAATTGAATTTTTGCTTTGAGTTTAATCAAATAAACATCAATTTTTGTTTTGTATGTGGTTCTCTATGTTGGTGGCATTCGAATTCAACATATTAGGAGGATATACTGACTACAAGAGTTCTTGTCATAGATTGAGTGGGTGATTGAAATGCGTGGGTGTACGGTTATGTATTTTTGTGGTTTTGTAGATTTGGAATCAAACCCACTTGAAAGTTGGAATCAAACCCACTTGAAAGTAGAATTTGCACCGGCATGATCTGCAGCAACTGCAAGCACGCAGGCCACGCCGAGCCCACAACAAAAAATGGTCTGCAAAAGAGACAAGCATTAGCTGCAAAAAATAAAACAGAGTGAAACATAGTCCTCAACGCGGTGGCGTAAACTGCAAGCGCAGAGACTAAGAGTCGAGAAGATGGCGAATATTCGACATGGATTTGGAAGAGAATGCCTCTTGGGATTTTACGGGGAACACAATAGTAAAAATAGAAAAGGGTCTTGTAGGGACGTGACGTGAAGGGGTCTTGTAGGGACGTGACGTGAAGGAGTCTTGTAGGGACGTCACGTCTGATTCGTGACTGAAGTTATCTACTAACTTTCCGTGTCTCCCTCGAGAAACTGGCAAGGCCAGAGCACTCGAAATAGATCCAAGTGAGAAAGAAAGATTATCAAATGAATACATGCATAAGAAGACACCACATAGAAACAGATACTACGCGGAAACAGAAAACAATACGCTCCCATAACAAACTATATCTGTAGACGACTGTAGGGACGTAACAAA
>Ga0209390_10009120_pt1 | contig 12007 bp, 13 predicted proteins | sample BON01_FD_187212 | JGI IMG/M metagenome (GOLD analysis project Ga0209390, IMG submission 187212) | Freshwater microbial communities from Lake Bonney liftoff mats and glacier meltwater in Antarctica - BON-01 (SPAdes) (version 2) | ecosystem: Environmental > Aquatic > Freshwater > Ice > Glacier... | reverse complement strand
ACAAAGGACCACCCAAAAATTTCGTTTTCGGTTTTGTAGCCCGTGGCGTTGATGAAGCGGGAGAAATCTCTATTCCTCACCTGGAGGGGAGGGAGGGAGGGAGGGAGGGAGGGAGGGTGCGGTATGGTGAGTGGAGGATGAGGGAGGGAGGGAAGGAAGGAGGGAGGGAGGGAGGGACGTACCGCGTAACGATCGATGTAGAAGGAGGAAAGGCTGATCAGGCGCCGAGGACCCTCACCGTCCTGTTGAGTATTTGAATAAAGGAGGGAGAAAGAAAAGAGTTAGCATGCGTGTGAGGCCGTATGGACGTGCGTGGGCGTCTTTCAAGCCTCCCTCCCTTCCTCCATCCCTCCCCTTCCTCCTTCGCTCACTCACCCGTGGTAGCATAGGTTGATCTGTGCCCATGTAGAAGGTGCCGCCTACAACAACAAGAAAGGGAAATAGAGAGAGAGGAGGGACAACGTGAACGGGTGTGAAACAATGACAAGGCCTTTCTACCCCCTCTCCTCCTCCTCCACCTCTCTTCACCTCCCGTCGTGCCTGCCCTCTCTTCTCTCACCTTCCACAAACACCATATCGTCCCTCACGCCCTTCTTGCCATCCGTCACGCCAGTTGTCGTCGTCGTCGTCGTCGTGGAGTCCTTCCCTCCCTCCTCCTCCTCCTTCTTCTCCAAAACAGCGCCCCGCGAGGGCACCTTGCACCCACAGTCGCCTCCTCCTTCTTGTCCCATCGTCGTCGTCGCTGCCGCGTCTGCCGCAGGGCAGCTTTGGGCGTCGCTTGCATCTGGGGGTGAGGGCGAGTGAGAGGGAGGGGGGGGGAGAATGAATGAGTGCCCCGCTGTGTGTGAACCCTGCGTGCTATCATGACCCTCCCTCCTCCTCGTCCCCCTCCTCCCTGCCCTCCTCCTCGCCCTTGTCCTCCTCCCCCTCCTCCTCCTCCTCCTTCCTTCCCTCCCTTCCCTCCCCCTGCTGCCCTTGCCCACTTCACTCACCGGCAGCCGCGGCCAATAGCTGGAGGAGGAGGAGGAGGGGGAGGAGCAGGCGGCAAAGGGAAGTAGGGTAGGAAGGGCGGCTTTGCGGCTTGGCCCACCGGCGTGTCATGGTCCTCATGCCGGAGTTGTCGTGGTGGGGATGGTGCTTGTGTGAGTGTGCGGGCGCTGGTGATGGTGTGAGGAGGGGAGGGAGGGAGAGCTGGGGGTGTATGCTGCCCCACCATTCTTCTTTGCTTGCTTCTCTGTCTTGGCACAACGCATTAGCTAAGCTACACTCTCAGTCCCACACCGCGTCTCCTGCGTGCCTAGCTTCTCGACCACCTCATGCATTGACATCACCCGCTCATTCCGCCTCTCATCCTCTCTTCCCATCACAGGAAGCTCTCATCACAAGCCTTCCTCGCCTTCTTATCATCACCTCAGCAAGCAACTCTATCTCCCCAATCGAAATGGCATCACCCAGCAGCAAAGGCACCGGCGCCACCGGCGGCAACAACAACAACAACAGCAGCAGCAGCAGCAGCAGCAGCAGCAGCAGCAGCAGAAGCAGCGTCTTGTGGACGTCAACCTGCTCCCCTCTCGCCATCTCCAAGGCTGCTGCCGCCAATAAGGGAGACAAAGAAGAAGTCGATGCAGAATTGCTCAACCTCTTGGGAGACGAGAATGAACTCCTCCTTCGCGGCCGACCTTTACGTCTTCCCTCGGCAGCAGCCACGGCGGCCACAAGCGGGACCAGCCCTCATACACCCTCCGCAGAATCGATAACCACCGCTGGCACCACCACTAGCGGCGGCGGCGGTGGCGGCGTCGAAGAGTCCAAGAGCTCTAGTGGCGATGGTGGTGGTGCTAGAGGAGGAGGACCGACAACCGCAACCTCAACCGCAGCAGCAGCAGCAGCAGCAGCACCTGCACCACCAACACTGACGTCCTCCTCTACCTCGTCTTCCTCCTCGTCGTCCTCGTCCTCCTCTACCTCCGCCGCTGTCCCTGCCTCCTTACGAGCTTGGGGTCCGTCTTTTGACATGAAGGAGCCTTCGGGCTTTGCCTCTCTGCTTCTCACCAGCACGAGTAATCGAGCCTCCTTCTTGCCCTCCTCAGTCCCCTCCGCTCCTTCTCCTGCCTCAGCTACACCAGCTGCAGTAGCGACAGCAGCAGCAGCAGCAACATCAGCAGCAGCAGCAGCGGGTAGTACCGCATCCCCGTGGTCCTCCCTACGTGGTTCCCCGACCTTTGGAGACGGACGGCAGGAGCAGCGGCTGAAGCGGCCGGCGGCGGAAGAGTTGGAGGACGCCACGAGCGAGTTGATGAAGCGCCTTAGGTAAGTGTGAGAGGAAGGGGTGGAAAAGGCGAAAGTTTCATAGATATTATATAGGGGGATGGAAGTGAGGAAAGAAGCATGCACGCATTCTTCTCCTTGTATTTGAAAGCGCTGAAGCGGCCGGCGGCGGAGGAGATGGAGGACGCCACGACTGAATTGACAAAGCGACTCAGGTAAGTGAGTGAAAGAAGAAGGGGTGCGGCGGGGGGGAGGGAAGGCAAGGACGGAATGATCGATAGGAGAGGAAGGAGGCATGCAATGCGTGTTTTCCCTTCTTTTTCTGTCCTAACGCATGCTCAGAGATGCTCGGTAAAAACTCAACCATACCTAATGCATTTTAAATTTTGAATGAGCAGTGGTGCAAAACGAAGGGGCGCAAACCATCATAGAAAGGGTTCTCATTTCTTTTCGTCTTACCAGCACGCCCCAAATCACCTTTCGACCTCTCCACTTTTATCGTTGAAGGCTTGAAACCGTAGAAAAGGAGGTGGTACTTCAAGCATTATGTTGCCTTTCCAGTTTTCAGCTACTCATTCCCTGCCCTCCCCCCTCCCATTACCCACCACTCACCCAACCCACCAAACACAGGCTAGAAAGTGGGGCCTCGGCACGGCTCCGACAAGACATGCTCGATTTACTCAAAGGGCCGGCGCCACCAACAGGAGGAGGGAGTGGAGGGAGTTATGACGCACCAACAACAACAACGTCGTCCAGTTGAGGACGATGGGCCAGAGGCGTAAGCATGTACAGAGATTCCTAAAGGCCAAAACCAAAAAAGAAACAAAAAGAACCTAATGACGAGGCACATAAAACAAAGATCGGTGTGTGCCAGCCACATGGTGTTCCATCTCGTTGTTCGACCCGACAAGCAGAACACAAGATGTCAAAGTGCTCGGTCTCCCTCGGGCCGATGCATCAACGAAGGACGGCGAGGTAAATTCGTGCTAGAGGCCTCTAGAGAGGCACTCTAAAAGAAACAAGACAAGACAAGACAAAAACGAGATATTTTTTTGCCAAATACCAAAATCACTCCAAGCTTATCGGGCACTGTAGACATGTCTTTACCTGGGCATTTGTATGTCCTTTCCGCCACAAAAGAGGGCGTAAACCCGTCGGGTTGCTCGTTCGTTTAAGCAACGTTTTCCTCGGGCCTCGCACACGATAACACAGTTTGTGAACCAATTGTCTCTCTCTCTGAACCATCTGTGCGTCGTGACGTCGCCCCCTCCCCAAAAAGATGGTGCTCGGTTCCTCGTCGCGTTCTTTTGCCGGCAGCCAGCACTTGCACTAGCACATTTGAGCCAGTAGCTACTTTGGGCATGTCCAACCCCCAAGTAAAGGCAGGTAAACCCACGCACCCCACATGTTGAACGTGTATCATGCAGGATACCTTGATCGAGGTGACCATCTGGGAAGGGTTCTTGCGGAGAATTCAGAACGGCAACCCGAACCCGATGACCGTAATTGCCCCAGGCAGGTCCTGGGCTCTCTCGGTGGGCTTCTTAGGACCGACCACCTTGATCTTTGCCCCCGCCCCTTGTTGGCATGCCCCTCTCACCACCCTTGGATGGGGAAGGGAGAGTACAGGCGACGTGGCCGGGCCGTGTTTGTGAAGGGGCCGGATGTTCAATAGCAGCGACTCTCACTCCGGAGCAACAAGGGCAAGAAAGAGCAAGAGCAAGAAGCAGAAGGCGAGCAGAAGAAGGGGGACAAAAACAGGAGCATTTTGGTGGATACGCGGACACGCCCAAACAACCCACCAACTATGCCAAGCACCCCCGTCACACGCTCACACGATCTTCCCTTTCCCCTCTCCTGACAGAAGCGCGGGGCGTCCTGTGTTGCGTCCATTACTGCGGAAGCGGGCCAAGAACCAAGAGGGGGTAAAAGAACGCTTTCGGGGAGGAAGGGAGGCGACCCAACTTGTCCTGTTGCGGTAGACCTCTCTTTTTTGTACGTGGGCACCGTCTTCGCTCGTGTACGTGCTTGTTGTTGGCAAGTGTACCAGTGTGTACCCGTGGTTGTGTCGTGTGTAGTGCCCGTCCCTCCCCCACCTACTAAGAGACAAGATCGCCTCGTCTGCAGTACGGGCCTTGTTTCACTTTCCTCTTGGTGCGGGACTCGACGGACAAGCAACATTCAAGCCCACAACACACACACCGTGTCTTTCCCTGCTTTTTGTTGAACTGCGTGTCTAGTACGTGTCAAAACCGTGTGCGGGTGTCTCAAGCGTTTAGGTGACTAGCGCTTCTCCACCCCCTACATTCCACCCCCTACACTTCGTCTTTTTTTGATCAAGAACCTTCGTGTGCTGCATCTTCAGACATACCTAGCGTCCATGTCTACACCCAGCAGCATTCTGGTCTCTGCAAGCCTGTCCTTGAACAATAACAACAAGCCCAGCCACGACCTCGGCAGCCTCAAGGCCGCCCACCACCACCACCATGGCCTGCACCCGCAGCACCAGCAGCACCAGCAGTACCAACACGCCCACGTCCTCGGGGGCCGATCAGCAGCCGACGCCAACAAGATCCTTTCCTTCTCCTCCTTCTCCATGGGCGGGGGGAAGTATGCCGTCAAGCCCGGGATGCTGGGTCTGGGCAGCATGCTCTCCACCCCCTTAACCCCGTTGACTTCTCCTATTGCTTCTTCCGTGGTGAAGGCTGATGCCAAGCAACAACAACTCCTTAAGGACTCCCTCACCGCCGACCTCAAGTTGCTCCTGCACGAGTTCGAGCGCTTCCAACAGGCCACCGCAGCAGCGGCGGGCACGGGAGGGGTGGGCGAGGAGGAGGCCGCGGAGCGATCGACGAAGGTGGAGTTCTTTTTGGGGTACATTGAACGAGTCCTTCAAGACTTGGCCGGGGCGGACGCAAGCAAGCTGCAAGAGCTCGAGGTGCAGATCAAGACGAGCCTCTTGCCCCTCAAGGGGAAGGTCGTCAGCCAGCTTGCGGCGCAGAAACCCTCCGCTCCTCCCCAACAGCAGCAGTCATCGTCCTCCTGCTGCCACCCTTCTTCACCCTGCTCCTCTCCCCTCACTTCCTCCTCTGTCTTGGTCTCCAGCGTCCACACCATCCCTCCGGGCTTTCTCCCTCCGCGCTCTCCTTTGTCAAGGGAGAAGATGATGATGCTCAGCAGCAACGGCACCTACGCCCACACCCACGCAGCAGCAGCCTCTTCCTCCTCTTCTGCTGCCTCTAGGCTGATGCCTCCCGGGAGTGTCGAAAGGGATGAGAGTGATATTAGTGGGATTACCTCCTGCTCGGATGCGTCTTCCTCGTGCGAGGGGGATGGGGGGGCGGGGCACTTAGATGATCTGGACTTGGAGTGTTTTAGTTTGATTATGGATGATGATGCTGCTGTTGCTCCTGCTCCTACTGCTGGTACTGAGAAGGAGATGCCTCGCAATGGCTTGTTTTACGACGATGACATGACGGATGCCGGCTCTCTGAATTCAGAGGAGAGCAGCTTGCTCGTGCCCTCCCCCCGTGAGTCTTCCTCCTCCTCTTCCTTGCCTCTGTTCAGCACCATCAGCACGGGCTTGAACAACAGCAGCGGGAAGAAGCGGGCCTTGTTCTTGGAAACGCCCAGCAGCAGCAGCAGTTTGACCAGCGTCAGCAGCCTCTCTCTGGCCACTGCATCCTACGCCTCCATCGACACTCGGCAGCAGCCGCTCAAGCGCGCTCGTAGCATCATACTCCCCACCACCTGCAGCAGCAGCAGCAGCAGCAGCAGCAGCAGCAGCATCCACACACCTTCATCTTCCTCTTCTTCAGCAGCAGCGGCAGGAGCAGTAACAGACGCGAGCAAGCCTTTCCTCCGTCAGGTCGAGTATCAATGCGGTGCCTGCGCTGATACCTACACTGCTGCCTCCTCCCTCAATCCTTGGTGGGCTCTCGAACGGCAAGAGTGTCCAAACTGCAAGAAGATTCAGATCCCACGCATTGATATTACGTTGCCTGCCAACACCATGGATTACCACCCTGCCTTGCTCGCGGAGGAGGGAGACGATGACGATGATGACGAGGTGGGGGGAGGGAGGGAGGGAGGGATGGGGGGAGGGATGCTGATGATGCCTGGTGGTGGGGAAGGGTATGGACATATGGAGGAAGGGGAGGAGGGAGGGGTGGGAGGGGTGAATGGTGGGGGGATGTGTGTGCCGGAGGAGGATGAGGAGGCGGCGTTGAGCCCTGCGCAGGCGTCGCAGTTGTTGAGGTTGTTGTCGCATGCGCGGACGTGCCCCGGGCATCATGTGTCGGAGAAACACCAGGCGGTGTGTAAGAGTGCCAAGTACTTAATGTTGCACGTGAGGGATTGTGATGGCAAGACGCTGGACGGGGAGGCTTGTGGATTTTCTTGGTGCAGGCCTTGCAAGCACTTGCTTGGGCATTTGGTCCGGTGCTACGAGGCGGAGAAGTGTCAGATTTGCTGCTCCTCTTCTCACCACCTGAAGCACGAGGAAGGGGAGGAGGAGGAGGTGGTGAGTGTGGAGGAAGAGGAGGAGCAAGGGATGGAGGAGGAGGATGAGGGGATGAGGTTAGAGAGCTACCGGAGCTTGACGAGCTTGAGCTGAGGCGTGTGTGATGACAGGGAGGGAGGGAGGGAGGGAGGAACTATCCATATGTACGGACGCATGTTTTGTGTTCGGAAAATGAGCGTGCCTTGATGTGAAATGCAGGAGTGAGTGAATGAGTGAGTGTACGCATGTGTGTATGTGTGTGTGTGCGAGCGAGTCGAGTAAATTGGATGCCCTTGTACCTGCAGCCAGCCTGCCTGCCTGCATGCCTGCCTGTCTGACAAGAGGGGGGGGAAACATCATTCGAGAAGGAGAGATGATGTAAAGAACCAAGCAGTAGTGACGACGGCGTTGCTGCTGCTTGTGGTTTCAAAACGAGAGAATGATTGATGATTGAATAAGTGAATGGGTAAAAATACACGTGTGCGTATTTTTGTGTGTGTGTAGGGGTCCGTGGGAATTGATTACATTTGCATGGTGCGTGAAAAACAACAGCAACAACAGCAGAAGAGACGAGCAGCAGAGAAAGAGAGAAACCCAAGAACTGTCCATGTTCCCCCAACAGCAGCAGCAACAACAGAAGCACCAGCAACAAAACCAACAGTGCAGCAGCAATCAGAGAGAGAGACTTTTCTCACTCTTTCACTTTCCCATTATTTAAGCATGTCTTTTTCCCAAACGAAAAGACATCGTTTAGCAGTAATTTTCCGATTTTAAAACACCCCTTTTCTCCTCCTCGCCCCCGCGTCTCTAATCGTATTCTTACCGAGGCTCGAAACAAAGAAAAGAAGATTTTTGGTCAGTGCTATCTTTCTCTATTCGGGAAGGAGGAAATTTGTGTGTAGTGTGTGTGTGTGTGCGTGTGGTGGTATTTGGGGGAGGGGTGGTGGTGGTGGTGGAGGAGGAGAAGGAGGGCCTATATGAGAAAGAGAGAGAAAAATGGAGTGGAAAAACAATTATTTATTTATTTATAAATAAAAGAAAGATATACTCTTCTATTCTATCTATTCATTAATCGAAATCCATAAAGGCCGTCTGTTCATGGTGTGGATGTGATATTTGTCTCGGTGTGTCTGTGCTTCCAAATGTATACACGATTACTAGATAGAGGTCAGCAGCAGCAGCAGCAGCAGTGTTGAGAGGGGAAAGAGAGAAAAAAGGCCTGCCTGTCTTTTATGTGCGTGTAGTGTGAAGGAAGGAAGGAAGAAAAGGGTCTTTTCCTGGGATAGGGGAAAGATATGAGAGAGCGAATCTAAGAATATGTGTCAGCGTTGAGCCGAGGGGAAGAGGGGGATAAACCCGGAGCGAGACGACGACGACAAAAATCACTCTGCGTATCAATATAAAGACAACGAGGAAGAGGACGAGGAAGAAGAAGAAGAAGAAGAAGAAGAAGAAGTAGAAGAAGAGCAAGACATAAACACGAGTAGTAGACCAAGCAAGTAGTAGTACTAAAAATAAAAACAAGAAGAGAGAGGATCGACGCCAAAACAAGCCTATGACGACGAGCAGAGAGCAAAAGAAGCAGGAGCAGCAGCAGCAGCATAAGCACACACGACGACAACGACAAGAAGAACAAGAAGAGAGAGAACCCGAAAACCAACCAAGCCAGTCCGCCCCCTAGAAACTCGAGGGCGACGGCGCCCGCAGCAACATCAGCGAGTCTCCTTAGAAAAGGCAAGAACACATAAAACAACTAAACCTAAAAAGATGAAGAGTTGACACCACGAGGATTGATATACATCACTTTCTGCTCTTTGTTGATTTGATTTCGTTCATTTGCTTCATTTACATTTATTTGCATTGCTTTGGTTGCTGTGCTTTCTGTCGTCAAGCTCAAGCTCACGAGGCACTGTACTTTGCTGGCTAGCGGACTAGGAGGGGTAGACGACAATTACGCCTTTCCTTCCTCTCTTTTCTCTCTCTCGAAAAGGTTTTTGTTTCGGGGGAGTATTTCAGGGCCAGAAGCAGGAGGAGGGCCGGGAGGAAGGAGGGTCGAGAGAGTACAATCGTGCTGCCTTCCTCAAAAACCTGACGGGGCATTCAACAAAAAGAAGGCCAGCAAAAACACCATACACAGCACCACAGGCAATTTATGTCTGTACAAGACCGACAAAAGGCTACCTCCACCCTCCGCCGCCATCACCACACTATTACCCCCTCCTCTCCCTTCTATCCTCCCTCTTCTTTTCCTCCTCCCAGCTGTTGTTGCTCCCTCCTCATCCCCATCCCCCACCACCACGCCCGCCGCCGTTGACACAACCACCTCCCTCTCCTCCTCCTCCACCAACGCCGGCAGATCCTCAAAAATCTTCCCAGGAAAGCCCGAATGGTCTACCCCACAACCCCTACACTGAAAGCCCCTCGACCGCTGCGCCAGCAACCGCCGTCGTCTCGCCGAGCATTCAATCCCTCCCACCTCCACAGCCTTGGTCGCCATGTGACTCCTCAACGCACTCACCAATGTCCTTACCGTCCACACCGGCTGCCAGGTCTCTTGATGAAACGCCGTTGCTGACAAACAAATGTCCGCGCCTACCTCGAAGCGGCCGCTCGGATTGAGCATCTGTAAGCGCGGGGCGGAGGAAGGGTAGTCAGCAGGCAAGAGGACACGACCATGGTATATCCCTCCCTCATACACACTCCCCGGTGGCCCCGCAATGGAGAAATGCCACTCATGCAGATTACCACGGCACGGGGCCAAGCGGACGTGTTCGGTGTTGTTGCTGAGGCTGCAATTGCCCCCGCCGTGGTTGAGGAGCACGAGTCCTTCCGCCATGACGACGCGCCATTCCTTCATCAAGCGTTTGACAGACAAGTCCAAGGACCGCGGGAGGCTTGGGGGACGTTTGCCGCCTCGGTTGGCCGAGGCAGTGGCGGTGGTGGTGAGAAGGAGGAAGAGGAGGAGGGCGTAGGGGAAGAGGAGGAGGAGGCGGGGACGGCGGGGGGGGAGGAGGTCGATCATGGGTGATGATGGTGGGAGGAGGAAGGAGAAAAGCTAGGGCGCCCGCAGCGCAGGAATGAAGGGTATAGGCCGTGGTGTTATGGACGTGGCATGCTCTTTCCTGTGGGTGGCTGTGGTGGCTGTACGTGTAAGAAATGCGTCGATGAATTGAGGATTATAATATTGTATAATAGGGCCGTGTGCGTGGAAGGAAAGCGAACCTCCTCCTCCTCCCCTCCTCTAACTTTGGCTAGGCGGATTTTACAAGCTAAAGCCATGCCACCCATACCACCAGAAGCACCACGACAAGGAGCAGGACCTCAAGCTTGTCGTCGTACTCATCGTCCTCCCTTTTCCCCCCTTTCATCCAACACAGGACACATCACCCGTCGCTCTCCCCTCCATCCGACCTCCCCACCCCTTGCGCCTCTCCACCTCTACCCCACACCAACCAAAGCAACCATGCCCGCACAGGTCAAGGCCGTCCTCTTCGACATGGACGGCATCCTTGCTGACGTTGCCCAGTCCTATCGGACCGCCATCGTGGAGACCGCCGCGTTCTTCCAAGTCCAAGTGACTCAAGAAGACATCTCGAGGGATAAGGCCAAAGGCAACGCCAACAACGACTGGCTCCTCACCCGACGCCTACTGGCCAGCCAAGGCGTCACGGCCAGCCTAGAAGACGTCACGGCCAAGTTCGAGGAGCTCTACCAAGGAACCGCCACCACAGAAGGACTCTGGGCGAAGGAGCGTCTCATCGTCCCCCACGGCTTGATAGCCGAGATCGGCCGTCGGTGCCCTCTAGGCCTCGCAGTAGTGACCGGCCGCCCTCGCAAGGACTGCGACAAATTCCTCGAAACCCACGGCCTCGCCCACTTGTTCCGCGTCTGCGTCTGCATGGAGGACGGGCCCCCCAAACCTGACCCTTTTCCTGTTTCTCAAGCCTGTACCCTCCTAGGTGTGGAACCCCAAGACACTTTAATGATCGGTGACACAGTCGACGACATCCGCGCCGCTCTCGCCGCCGGCTCCATCCCCATCGGGGTGCTCACCCCCGAAGAAGAAGCGAAGCTGACCCTCTCTCCTCCTTCCTCTGCGAATGGTAATGGTGGGAAGAATGGTGGTGCTGCTCTCGGGCCTCACCTGTACGCAGCAGGCGCCAAGACCGTGATTCGGCCGGGGCTGGCCGAGCTGTTGGATTGGGTGCCTACTACTGCTGCTGCTGCTTCAGCAAACGGAGGAGGAAGAGAGAAGAAACGCAAAGCCCCAGCAGCAGCAGAGAGCGGCAGTCGAAGGGCAGCGACGGTAACGAGGGTGACGAAGGAGACGTCGATTAGTGTTGAAATTGACTTGGATGGGGATGGGAACAACGTGGATATTGCTTCGGGGATTGGGTTTTTGGATCACATGCTGACGGCGTTGGGGAAGCATGCGCGTTTTGATTTGATTTTGAAGTGTAAGGGGGATTTGCATATTGATGACCATCACACGGCGGAGGATTGTGCTCTGGCTTTAGGGGAGGCGTTTGATAAGGCACTAGGGGCAAGGAAGGGAATTGTGAGGTTTGGTTCTGCTTTATGTCCGCTGGATGAGGCGTTGAGTCGGAGTGTGGTTGATATTAGTAGCAGGCCACATGCAGAGATTCATTTGAATTTGACAAGGGAGAAGGTGGGGGGTTTATCGTGTGAGATGATTCCGCACGTGCTCGAGTCGTTCGCGACGGCGGCTAGACTGACTTTGCACGTGGATGTTTTGCGGGGGTTCAATGACCACCACAAGGCGGAGAGTGCGTTCAAGGCCACGGCGGTGGCGCTTAGGATGGCGGTGACGAGGGATGATTCGGCATTTATTCCTAGTACGAAGGGGGTATTGTAGGGTAAGGAGGGAAAGAGACTTTTGAGCTTGCCCACGCAAAAGAGCGATGGGGCATAAGAGGAAGGTGATGACAGACGAGATCGATTGTTTTGTTGGGGGGGTAGAAGTAGTAGCAGTAGTAGTAGTGAGTGAAAGAGAGAGCAACATGCGTAAAGAAGAGGAAAGGAGCTTCAAGATTCGAGAGAAGGAGAGGAAGGGGCATTACCAACAGTGTGTGGCACAGATGATCAACGCAGGAAAGAGAGAAATAAAAGGACCAAATACACGTCTTCCCTTCCTTCTTCGCTTTTATTCTTTATCCCTGAAAATACAAATTTCTCCTTTTCCTTCTGCTTCTATACACGCGACGACAACAAGCTTTA
>Ga0209390_10009119_pt1 | contig 12008 bp, 12 predicted proteins | sample BON01_FD_187212 | JGI IMG/M metagenome (GOLD analysis project Ga0209390, IMG submission 187212) | Freshwater microbial communities from Lake Bonney liftoff mats and glacier meltwater in Antarctica - BON-01 (SPAdes) (version 2) | ecosystem: Environmental > Aquatic > Freshwater > Ice > Glacier... | reverse complement strand
TTAAATGATTTAATCTACCCTTTAAATAATAATATTAATTTAAGTTTTGTTTCTTCTATTGTTTTAGGTGTTACTACTTGAATTATTATTACATTCTTTTTCTTCCCAGATACTCTATTATTTACTACATTTATTTCTTTAAATCATAGTTTTATTTAATAATTAAATAGTATTTTCGACCATTAAAATAAATCGAAAAAAGAAAAATTATTGTTTGAATGGTACAATATTTTTCATAAATAAAATTTATACATAGCATATGATGGGAATATCATTCCCCATCTAGGAGTCACAAAATTATTGCTCACTTATTTTAAAATTAAAATAGTAAGGGTAAAAAAGTAATTGATTTTCAATAAAAACTAGTGTCATTTAGAATATCACTATAAGAAGTATATGAAATAATATTTATTATTGATTGCAGAACAAAAAAGATGACATCCGTAAATCATGTACACATCACTGCATCAGTAGTAGTGTAGGTTTAGTAAGTGGGGGTTGTAAAGAATATGAGGTGTATTTATAAAATATTAAGAGTGTGATGCTAATGAATTGATACTACTCTGTAATATAGTATAATAAAGATAGGTAGAGATAAGATAAGTAGAGGTAGTAAAAAAGATATTATAGTGTAAGAAGGTATTAAAGATAGAAATAGACTGAAATTATTATGAAGAGTAAAAAGAGAATGAGTATATATTAAGAGTAAAAAGGTTATATGGGAGTCATGTAATTATAAAATAAAGTGAATATTAAAAAATAGTAAAGAGTGTAAATATATTCTGTTTGTAGAATAGAATTAATTATTATTAAAATTTTGAAATCATCTTAATTGAATGATCAAAATAATTACCAAAAAATGATTAAATCATTAGAACTAAAAAAAAATATAAGTATAAAAATCATATCAAATAAAGAAATAAAAGTAGTGATAGTAAGTTTAAAAAAGATATCAGAAAAAGATATGTTTCAATATTTTGTAACAAAATCGTTGGTTTATATTTCATTATCAGATAGAATAATAGTATCGGATAAAAAAACAATAAATAGAATAAAACAAATAATTGTAGATTTAAGTTTGTGAAATAAAAGAAAATTATTATTGAAAGGAGTAGGATCACGAGCAGAGTTAGAGAATGGAAAATTAAGAGTAAAAGTATCAAACACATTAAAAGTATTTGATATAGTATCAGATATATCAGTAAAAATAATAAGTAATCCATTAACATTAGTAATCTGAGGAATAAATCAGAATAATGTGGATAAATTTAAAAATGATATATTAAGAGAATATCCAAAATTAAAAAAAGATGAAATCGTATAAAATTTATAAAGACAGTAGTTTACTAACAAAAGAAATCTACGTTAAAAGAAGTCAATTAGGAAAAAAAAGAAACAACTCAACATTTAATGTAAAAAAAGTATTAAAAGATAGAGAATTAGATGTTTCAGGGACATTATTAAATATAGTATTTAGTAGTGGATTCGCAAATTCATTATGTGAAGGGAAACATATAATTTTAAATGGTCATATAGAATTAAATAATAAAGTAGTATTAATTCCAGGTATAAAATTGAAGTCAGGAGATATAGTGACATCAAATTATAATAAAACATTATTGAATTATTATAATAGAAGATGAAGCATGTTAAAATTTAACATACGAAGAGATTATATAAAATACAAATATTTACTATCAGATAAAAAAGTTCATAGACTATCATTTAATAGTATTTTATGGCTTTAATAGTATAACTTCATTTGCTGGAATTGGTAGACAGGTCAGACTTAAAATTTGATGTTATTATATGACGTGTGAGTTCAAGTCTCACAATGAAGATATAAAAGCACCTGAAGCCAATCAGACCTCAAAAGTGTTAAAATTGTTTTATTAAGAAACAGTTTATTTACCCGGGTTAGCTCAGTTGGTTAGAGCGTTTCACTGAAAATGAAAAGGTCAAAGATTCAAGTTCTTTACCCAGGAGAATTAATTTATTGTATGTAAATTAAAATTATGGTAGCAATAACTCAATTGGCAGAGTAGCTCTTTGTGGTAGAGTAGGTTGAGAGTTCGAGTCTCTTTTGTTACCCTGAGTAAATGCTAATAGCATAATGGTAATGCACAAGATTCATGATCTTAAAGATGTAAGTTCGATTCTTACTTGGCATATAAAAATCGCGTCATGGCATCATTAAATTATATAATAAAAAATAAAAGAAAAAAAGTTTCAAAAAGTTCAAGAGTTAGAGCGTTCAATAAGCAACCATTTGCAAAAGGAGTATGTTTAAAAGTTTTTGTAAGAAAACCAAAAAAACCGAATTCAGCAATTAGAAAAGTAGCAAAAGTAAAATTATCAACAAAAAATATTATTAATGCTTCAATTCCAGGAGAAGGGCATACAATTCAACAACACTCTATAGTTTTAATCCGAGGAGCTAGAGTAAGAGATTTACCAGGAGTAAAATTTAAATGTATTCGAGGTAAATATGACTTATTAGGAGTACCAAATAGAAGAACAAGTAGAAGTAAATATGGAACAAAAAAACCAAAATCAAATTAAATAAATGGTATTAAAAAATAGTAGACCAAAAAACACAAAATTCAGTAAACATTTTAGACCTCATTTAAAACATAAATACAAAGAAAGTAAATTATTATACACAGGAGGATTATTATGTATGGAATCATCATTTATAACAGATAATCAACTAGGAGCAATAGTATTAACATTAAAAAGAATTTTAAAAAGAAGAGGAAAAATAATATGTAGAGTTTTCCCTCACCAAAGTATTACAAAAAAACCAATTCAAACTAGAATGGGTAAAGGTAAAGGAAGTATATGTAATTGATTACAATCAGTTCAACCAGGTTCAATGATAGTAGAGATAAGTTTAAAATCAGTAGGATCAGCATTATTGATTAGAACAGGATTAAAATCAATTCAAAATAAATTGCCATTCAAATCAAAAATAATAATTAGATAAATTAATTAACTATTACGATCTCGTCTAAAGGCAAGACATCTTATTTTGGTTAAGATAATTCAGAGTTCGAATCTCTGGTTCGTATTTTTCTTTTTCTTTTTCTTTTAGTAAAATCATATGTGTCCTATTCTTCTAACAGGTTAAGAAGTTTTCCTTTCAAGAATCTAATGGGAGTTCAAGTCTCCCATAGGGTATTTATATCAAAATGATTAATAAATATATAATTTTGTCGTTCATATTATTTATTCTAGGAGTTATAGGAATTATAGCAAATAGAAAAAATATAATAATTTTATTAATGTCTGTAGAGTTAATACTTTTAAGTATTAATTTTTTACTATTAACATTATCAGTATTAATAGATAATATACATTCACAAATATTTGCTCTTTACATACTAGTTGTAGCAGCCGCAGAATCAGCAATTGGTTTATCAATTTTAGTTGCATATTACAGACAAAGAGGAAGTATTAGTATTAAATTTACAAATTTATTAAAAGGATAAATTTGAAGAAGTTTGTTTCGTTGAGACTAAAATAAATAATAAGTTAAAAGTCTTATATTTATTATATTGTTAGCTTATAACTCAATGCTAAACAAATAAAAAATAAAAAAAATGGATTTCGCTGCAAAAGTTATCGCTGCTGGTGCTGCTGCTGGACCTGCTTTAGGAGGTGTTGCTATAGGTATTGGTGCTGTTTTCGGAGGATTCGTTCAGGGTTATGCAAGAAACCCTTCATTAAAAGGACAGTTATTTACTTATACTATCCTAGGATTTGCCTTAGCTGAAGCTATGGGTTTACTTGGTTTAATGATGGCTTTCTTCTTCCTATACGGTCTATAAGAAGAATAAACAAAATTTATTATTAGGACGAATATATTATTATCCCTTTACAGGGTAATAAATATTGGGCCCTTTAAAACAGGTTATAGTTTCAATGGTAAAACTCGGGCTTTGGGAGCTCGCAATATGAGTTCGATTCTCATTGACTTGATTTAATATTGAAATTAAAAAAAAGGATAGATGTGTAGCTCAGTGGTAGAGCGTAGCACTTTTAATGCGAGGGTCAAGGGTTCGAATCCCTTTACATCTAATAAAAAGAATCTAATGAAAAATAAAAGATCAATATGAAAATTATCAATGGCTCAAGGGGATAATATAAGAAGTCAAACTATTAGCGCTAATATGAGAGGATCCGAAGTTCATGTTTATGATGGTAAAAAATTTAAAACATTAACAATTAAGAATGATCATATTGGAGGTAAAATCGGAGATTTTATTCATTCAAAAGTAATATATAAAAAAGAACATGGAAAAAAAGTTAAGAATTAGTCAAAACTCATTTTTTTATACATATAAAAATAATTATAATTTAATAAGAATAGTAGATTTAATTAAAAATACATTTTTAAATTATAATATTTATGTTTCAAATATATATGTGTATGAATACCCAAAAAGTATTATAATAAAATATAATATCTGAATTCACAATAAAAATTGTTATCTATTTTTAAATAATATACTAAATTTTTTAAAATCATTACTTGTATTAAAATATAATAAAAATATAGAATTTAATATAAAAATCTCGAAAGATATATTTAATGATGATAAATTAATTACAAATTATTTACAATATGAAATGAGTTCAAATAAACAACTATTAAAAATCTTAAAAGATATAAAAAAAAATGTTAACAAAAGTAAAAATAATAGATAATTCAGGAGCAACATCAGGTAGAATACTAAAATTATTAAATAAAAAATCAAAATTAGACGTTGGTGTTATTGTTTTAATAAGTGTACTATCAAATGTGGCAAATTCAAAAATTAGAAAAGGTCAACTATTTAAAGCAATAATAGTTAAAGATAAAACAAATTTGTTTTATGGTGATTTAAACACAGAAAGACATGTAATTTTGATAAAAACAAAAAATAATGAAATATTACCAGTAGGTTCAAGAATTAAAGGTTTTATCTCAGTAAAATTAAAAAATATAGAAGGAACTCAAAGAGTGCTTGCTATAACAAAACGAACATTATAATATGCTAAACTTTTTAAATAAAAAAAATAATTATGACTTTATTCATCAATTCCAATGAATAAGTGGTAGTAATAAACCAAGATTAAAAGCTTTATATGTGGACAATATAAATAATAATATAGTAGGTAAAACGAATCTTATTTATCCGACATATTATTCACTATTATTATTATTTAATCAAAAACCATTTGTAAAAACAACAAAAGATTCAATAGCTAGTTTTAAAATAAGACCAAGTATGAATTTAGGAGGATTTGTAACAATAAATAAAAACTCATGTTTTTGAAATAAATTATTTTATTTAATAAATCCTAGTTTAAGTAGATATTCATGTAATAAATCATATCAATATTCAGGTAAAAGATATAATATACACTGTAATTATGGAGTAGAAAATTTAGTTTCAACAATGTCAGCACCTCAAGAGAAAAATAGTGTTAATTTTAACAGTATAGGTGGATTAAATTTAATTTTCAATTTTAGATCTCCAACAAAACAAGTTCCATTTTATTATTTACCGTAAAGGTTCCATAGCTCAGTTGGTTAGAGCACCAAAATGATAATTTGTAGGTCGTAGATTCAAATTCTACTGGAATTATATGAATTTAATAAAGAATGACTCATTAAATTTATTTTTTGAAGATAAAGCAAAAAAAATAAAAAAAATAAAAAATTATAAGAAAAGTTCATTAATGGGGTGTTGTGTAGATGTAAAAGGAAGAATTAGAAATAGTAATAGATCTAAAAAAATAGGAGTAAATTATGGAAAAGTAAAAAAAAATACATATAATATATTTACACATTTAACAAAACAACCAATTAATACAAAAACAGGAATATGAATGTTAAAAATACATTTATTAAGAAATACAAACCAGTAACACCTTCGTTAAGAGAACGTTCAATACTAATTCGAGGTGAAAAAAGATTAAGACTTAAAGGTTTAAGTTTAAATCATAAATATCACGCAGGTAGAAATAGTAGAGGTCGAATAACAGTAAGGCATTGTGGTGGTAGACACAAAAGAATCTATAGAATAATAGATTTCAAAAGAAAAATTAGTAAATATTCAGTATTATATAGATTAAATAGTGAATATGATCCAAATAGAAAAACAAATATTTTACGAGTTTATAATAATATATTTAAAGTATTTTATATAAATAATAGTAGTGTAAAAAATGATGTTTATTTAAATAAATTTACAAATTTAGATAGAAGTTATTTTTCAAATGATCATTTGAAATTAAAAGATATTCCATTAGGTTCAAGAATATTTAATATTCAACCAAATAATTTAGTTAAAGCAGCAGGTACATATGCTACAATTCTATCAAAAACAGATAGTAAAGCAAGAGTAAAATTACCAAGTAAAGAAATTTTAGAATTAGATATAAATAAAACAGCTTCATTAGGAAGAAATGATAATATAAATCATAATTTAATAAATTTAGGTAAAGCAGGTGCAAAAAGATGATTAGGTATTAGACCAACAGTTAAAGGTAATGTTATGAATGCAGTAGATCATCCACATGGAGGAAATACAAATGGTGGTACACCAACACCAAGAACATTATGAGGTAAAAATGCTAAATGAGTAAAAACAAGAAGAAAATAGAATAGTTTGTTATTCTATTTAAGAAGGCTCACTAGGTTTGTAAAAAGTAAAGTTAGAGAGCAATAGGTAATGATTTTGGTTATTTGTTTTGACCTGCAAAGTCGAAAACAGTGAGTTCAAATCTCACCATTACTTTAATAATATAATTAGTTCTGTTTGATAATGGCAGAGAAAGAACGCTAGTAATTAGATTTAAGACATGCAAGTGTTAATATATGTAAAAAATATATTCGCGAACGGGTGAGTAATAATAAAGAATCTATCTTATTGATACGACTAAAATTCGTAGTATTGAAAGGTAAAAATGTACCGCAATAAGAGGGGCTTTATCTGTATTAGTTAGTTGGTAGTGTAAAGGACTACCAAGACGATGATGCATAGCTGGTGTGAAAGCACGCTCAGCCACACTAAAACTGAAACAAGGTTTAGACTCACAATGTGAGGCAGCAGTCACGAGAATTTCACAATGGACGAAAGTCTGATGAAGCTAAATTACATTTCATAAAAGAAGTTATGAATAACCATAAATTTATAATGAAAATTTAAGGGGAATAAGAACAATCCAACAGCTGTGCCAGAAGATTCGGTTATACAGCGTGTTCGAGCGTATTTCTAATACTAATGGCTTAAAGTGTGCGTAGACGGATTAAGAAGTTTTAATTTAAATATTAAACATAAAAGTTTAAATAGGATTAAGAAACCATTAATCTTGGAGTCAAATAGAGGATGTTAGAATTTTAAGAGTAACGATAAAATGTTTTGATACTTAAAGGAATACCAAAGGCGAAGGCAAACATCTGGGTAATGACTGACGTTAAAGCACGAAAGATAGGGGAGCAAAATCGATTAGAGACCGAAGTAGTCCTATCTGTAAACGATGGAAATTAGAGGTTAGAACTTTGTTAAGTTTTAGTCTCGTAGAGAAATCATTAAATTTCCCGCCTGAATACTACGATCGCAAGATTAAAATTCAAATTAATAGACGGTTCTAGTTAAACTCGAGGAGCATGTGGATTAATGCGACGATCCGCGCGTAACCTTACCCAGCCTAGTGATTTTAAATGTAATAAAATTAAAATTTCAGAAGATGCATGGCTGTCTTCAGTTCGTGCTTTAAAGTGTAAGATTAATTTCCTATAACGAACGAAACCCCTGTACACTATTGATTAAAAACTTATTGTAAACTGCCAATGAAAATTGGAGGAAGGAAGGGATTACGTCAAGTCCTTATGTCTTTTATGGTTGGGGCCTCACATGTGCTATAATGGCTATTACAATAATTCATTACTTAGTGATAAGATATTAATATTTAAAAATAGTCGTAGTTCGGATAGAAAACTGAAATCTGTTTTCTTGAAGTAAGATTGAGTAGTAATCGTGGAGTAGAGCGCCACGGTGAATTTTTTCACTAGTTCGTACTAATCGCCCGTCAATGCAGGGAACTTTAATTCAATCCTAAATTTTATTTATTAATAAACTTCCATTGTTAAAATGCTTTTATTAATGAATAGAACGTCGATGAATTTCTTACTTTGCATAAGTCGTAACATAGTGACGTTACATGAATGTGTCGTCGGATGTAAAAATCATAATCTTAATTGAAATTTAAGAATGATTAATTAGCATTAATAGCTCAATTGGTAGAGTAACTAGCTTCGGATTAGTTTGTTATGTGTTCGAGTCACATTTAATGTTAAGAATGATTGCGGAATTAGGTTAATTGGTAAACTATTTGTCTTCCAAACAAATTAAGCGAGTTCGAAACTCGCATTCCGTATTAAAAGGGTTATGGATGGATGACTTGTCTTTAGGAAGAATAGAGGGACGTAAAGAATACGAAAAACTAAAAAGTAATAATTTATTTTTAGTGAATCCTTTTAGAGAAATCTTAATTAAAAACAACCTAGTGAACTGAAACATCTTAGTAACTAGAGGAATAAAAATCAATAGAGATTTAGTCAGTAGCGGCGAGCGAAAACTAATTAGTCCTTTATTTTAAATCAAAATTAATTTTAGAAACGTAAAGTTTATATAAAAGGTAAAAAAATTCCTGTATAAAATTATAGAATTAAAATATTGAGTAGAGTCTATTAAGGCTTGAAGATAGGAGAATCAACTTCTAAGACTAAATATTCTTAAAGAACGATAGTGAACTAGTAACGTGAGTGAAAGTTGAAAAGAAAATGGGTTTGAAAAAATCCTGTGAAAAAAGAAATTGAAATCGATAACTTAAAAGCATTTAGAGACTGAAAAAGTTGATAAATGACCTTTTGCATAATGGAATTGCAAGTTATAATAATATGCTAGATGAATAATCATAGCGAAAGCGAGTTTTAAAAAGCGTGCAGGTATATTGTTATAGACCCGAAACTAAGGTGATCTTTCCATGGACAGGTTGAAGCTGATCTAAAAATTAGTGGAGGACCGAACCGGTGAATGTTGCAATATTCTCGGATGATTTGTGGAAGGGGGTGAAATGCCAATCGAACCTAGAAATAGCTGGTTATCCTCGAAACGTATTTAAGTACTAAGTTAAATATTAATAATATATGTGGTAAGGCTACTAATATAATCTTTGGCCCTCGTGAAACAGGGTACTTACTTATTTTAAACCTAGAATACATATAATATATTGTTTAGCATACGGTCCTATGGGGTAAGCTTTTAGGACAAAAGAGAAACAACTCTAACTTAAAGTTAAGGTCATTAAATTTTATTAAGTGTAAAAGGAGATTATTCATGAAAATAATAGACAAGTAGGCTTGGAGACAGCCATCTTTTAAAAAAAACGTAACAGTTTATCTAATAAATTATTAATAATTTCCGAAAATTCAGGTGGCTAAATAAAATACCAAAACTTAAGTCTCAGTTTCTTATTACGATAAGAAAAAAGAGAGGTAGAGGATCGTTCTGTATTCAATAAATTTGTAAAAAATAACAGAAGTGATAATGCAATTATGAGTAACTAAAAAATCTTTGAAATAAAGATTCTCCGAAAGCCCAAGGTTTGTGTTTAAAAATGATATTCAAAAACATGTTAATCAGTGCCTAAGTAGATGCCGAAGGGCTAATACGATGGCTTAATAATATTCTTCTCTGACATTTATACTCATATAAATCTAGAAATAAGCAAGAATAAAAATACTGTACTAATAACTGACTCAAGAGGGCGGGATGAGCATTCTAAGGAGTTGAGAGAACTATTGTAAAGGAACTCGGCAAAATTTTTCCGTAAGTTCGCGAGAAGGAAATTCTAAAGATTAAATAATAGAAGACACAAAAATGTCCCGGATGACTGTTTACCAAAAAGTGCGACACGAGGCATAAATATCGTATTAATCCTGTAAGAAAGGATTCTTTACCGATCAAGTAATGATAGCCGTTTTAGGGTGCGTCATACCAAATTTGGCGTGCTGAGCACTAATTCAATGTAGATGTGTGAGAGAGTCGACTCGTAAAACATCGCTAGCTATAGAGTAATAGAGGTTATGAACAAAAATTAAGTAAGGCTTCGAGAAAACAGCCCATTCTAAGCGTACTAAGCGAATGGTTTTTCCCTAGGGTGTACAACTTCTTTCTGTGGTTGTACTTGATTACCTGGTTGAAGGACGGAGTAGACTTAAAACGACTATTATTCAAATTATACATATTCATGAACGTGGTAAGCCCTGTACTGACCTCATTATCAAATGAGGAGGTAAAAAAGCAATTTTTTATACCCGGTGCAGGGTAAATGCTCCAGACCAAGCGAACGCCTTAAGTAATGTTGGGGATAAAAGCTTATGCCTAAGAGGGAAACCTCGCTGAATTCTGGTGGTGGGTGTACACATTTTAGATTATTTATCTACTCAATGAATAGATAAATAATGTAAAATGTGTTTTAGAGTAAAAGTATTAGGTGATGGTGAGAAATATAAATCCTAGTAGAATACTCACACTTGTTGTAGCCCGGTGCGTGGAGACGCGCTCGCCGTGGTTGAGGTGGGGGGAAAATCCGAGAGGATCTACCTATCCACATACACAGCTTCAAGCTAAGATTTATATCGTTGTATTTGAAGTGACTCTTGCCCAATGATTGTAATAAAAAGTATTTAGTTTTTTGGCTAAATATATAATATCAATTAAATGGCGGCTCTAACTCTGAGAGTCCTAAGGTAGCGCAATCAATATCCAATTAATTGTTGGAAAGTATGAAAAGAGTAACAATCTGGGAGCTGTCTCTACAATAGACTCAGTGAAGTTGAATTCGTAGTGCAGATGCTACGTAAGGTGCCGTAAGACAAGAAGACCCTATGCAGCTTCAATGTTAGGTTATATCGATTATTTTTATTATTTGTGTAGAATAGTTGGGAGTCGTTAATAGCTCATCACGCTAGTGATTTAGTAAGACGTAATATGAAATACCAATCTAATACTAAAAAATAATCAATTCTTTTAAATTAAAAAGAATTAATGTATCCAAGACATTTTCAATGGGGTGTTGGCCTTCTAAATTGTAACGAAGGTTTTCAATAGGTTAACTATACTTAATTAGAAATTAAGTTTTTAGTGTAAAAGCATAAGTTAGCTTGACTGTGAGAGTGATAGCTCGAACAGGCGCGAAAGCGGGATTTAGTGAACCACAAATTATTTTTGATATTATTTGTGATAAAAAGCTAAGCTACGCTAGGGATAAGTGCGACAAGAAGTCGTATATACTAATGCTGGTAAAATTCCAGACTCTCCTATCCTGGAGTGATTCTATCCGTACTGCGAGACGAGTAATCGACTGGTGGGAAGCTCGGCGACAATGAAACAACATCCTCTCAAACACGGAGGTGAGTGCTAGAATGAATAGTTGATATGGGTAATGTAATGTGAACATAGCGTTTGAAGCCTGGTAAAGCGTGCAGGACGGGTTTGAAAAGAAGTCCTGATCCAATACTTAGTTGGACGTCCACACATTGAGGTAAAACATCCTTTATTCTGGTGTTTTCTAGGATCTCAGTGGACCCGGGTAGAGTTATGGCCCTAAGTCAAAATATGATGGTAGTATATATGGAACTTGGTAAGCCCAATCTGCGCTAAATGTTAACCTATTTAGAAGTATGGTCGTGAGACTGTATAAAGCATAATTGGGTATAAGAAGATGGAGAAAGCGAATGCCAGGGTGTAATGTTCTGGATAGGTCTCGGGATAGACTAGGAGGCGATAACATCAAATTCAGCAGACTTCCATCATGTGATTTGCTATTACAAGTTAATTGTAGAAACTCGTGTACGATCGATTTCTCGTCTATGTTTTAGACGGTTAAAAACTGTCAGGGCATAAATAGTTACCCCCTAGGATCCGGTCTCCACAGGAACCTGCTGGTAC
>Ga0209390_10009117_pt1 | contig 12009 bp, 8 predicted proteins | sample BON01_FD_187212 | JGI IMG/M metagenome (GOLD analysis project Ga0209390, IMG submission 187212) | Freshwater microbial communities from Lake Bonney liftoff mats and glacier meltwater in Antarctica - BON-01 (SPAdes) (version 2) | ecosystem: Environmental > Aquatic > Freshwater > Ice > Glacier... | reverse complement strand
AGCGGCGAAACCCGCGCTTCGTGTTCGCGGGTTCTGACCCAGTACAAACGCAACACCGAAATCCGTAACACCCGTCAGGTTTCCATCGTCAGCGCCGCTGATCTGGCGCTGATCGCCGCCGCGCTGGGGCTTGACCATCTTGATCCGCGGTGGATGGGCGCCTCGGTCGTGCTGGACGGTATTCCCGACCTCAGCCATGTGCCCCCGTCCAGCCGCCTGTCGGCGCCCGACGGTACCACCCTGACCATCGACATGCTGAACCAGCCTTGCCAGTTTCCCGCCAGGACCATTGCGCACAATCGCCCCGGACAGGGCAAAGGCTTCAAAGCGGCGGCGCGGGGGCGGCGCGGCGTGACCGCCTGGGTCGAACGCCCGGGCACCTTGCGGTTGGGTGACCGCCTGACGCTGCACATCCCCGGCCAGCGGCCCTGGCAGCCCGAAACGTGAAAAGACCGGGCGATGGGCCCGGCCTTTTCGCTTTTCAAAGACATTTCTCCTAGGTCAGGATGATGGTTGCCAATGCCAGGCCCAAAGCAAAACTGCCATGGATGAGTATGGTTGCATTCGTCATGGTAAAAATTCCTTCTTGTTGACACGTGAACGTGTGCCGGGTCTTTCGGTTCCCGGGTGCAAAGTTTCCGACTCGCAACGCCCCCTGTGGCATTAGGGCGATTCCGCGGCGCGGAACGTCGCAATCCCCCTAACGCAGCGGGGTCGCCTTGGGCTATCACCGGGCCAACGCACGCTGCGCAGGGACAGGAACAACAGACCATGGCACACAAATCCGACATCGAAATTGCCCGCTTGGCAAAGAAGCGCCCGATTCAGGAAATTGGCGCCAAACTGGGCATCGGCGCCGACGACCTGCTGCCCTATGGCCATGACAAGGCAAAGGTGGGTCAGACGTTCATCAACGCCTTGCAGAACCGCCCCAATGGCAAGCTGATCCTCGTCACCGCGATCAACCCGACACCGGCGGGCGAGGGCAAAACCACGACCACCGTGGGTCTGGGCGACGGTCTGAACGCCCTAGGGAAGAAGGCTGCGATCTGTATCCGCGAGGCCAGCCTTGGCCCGAACTTCGGGATGAAGGGCGGCGCCGCCGGGGGCGGATACGCCCAGATCGTGCCGATGGAGGAAATGAACCTGCACTTCACCGGCGATTTTCACGCCATCACATCCGCCCACAACCTGCTGTCGGCGATGATCGACAATTCGATCTACTGGGGCAACCCGCTGGATATCGACACCCGCCGCGTCGTCTGGCGCCGCGCGCTCGACATGAACGACCGCGCGCTGCGCCAGATCACGGCCAGCTTGGGCGGCGTTGCCAACGGTTTCCCGCGCGAGGCGGGTTTCGACATCACCGTCGCGTCCGAGGTGATGGCGATCCTTTGTCTGGCGCGCGACCTAAAGGATCTGGAAAAGCGGCTGGGCGAGATGATCGTCGCTTACACCCGCGAGAAAAAGCCGATCTATTGCCGCGACATCCAGGCCGATGGCGCGATGACCGTGTTGTTGAAAGACGCGATGCAGCCCAACCTTGTGCAGACGTTGGAAAACAACCCCGCCTTCGTGCATGGCGGCCCTTTCGCCAACATCGCCCATGGCTGTAACTCGGTCATCGCCACCACCACCGCCCTGAAACTGGCCGATTATGTGGTGACCGAGGCCGGGTTCGGCGCCGACCTTGGCGCCGAAAAGTTTATGAACATCAAATGCCGCAAGGCCGGGCTGGCCCCGTCTTGTGTCGTGCTGGTGGCCACCGTGCGCGCGATGAAAATGAACGGCGGCGTCGCCAAGGCCGACCTTGGCGCCGAAAACGTCGCCGCCGTGCAATCGGGCTGCGCCAATCTGGGCCGCCACATCGAGAACGTCAAATCCTTCGGCGTGCCTGTCGTCGTCGCGATCAACCATTTCGTCACCGACACCGACGCCGAGGTGCAGGCGGTGAAAGATTACGTCGCCACCCAGGGGTCCGAGGCGATCCTGTGCAAACATTGGGCCCATGGTTCGGCCGGAATCACCGATCTTGCCACCCGCGTCGTCGAACTGGCCGAGGGCGGCACCGATGGTTTCGCGCCGATCTACCCCGACGAAATGGCCCTGTCCGACAAGATCGAAACCATCGCCACGAAAATCTATCGTGCCGATGGCGTGGTGATCGACAACAAGATCCGCGCCCAGTTGAAAGAGTGGGAGGCCGAGGGCTATGGCCATCTGCCGGTCTGCATGGCAAAAACCCAATACAGTTTCACCACCGACCCCGAGGTGCGCGGCGCGCCCACCGGTTTCACCATCCCGGTGCGCGAGGTGCGCCTGTCCGCAGGTGCCGGTTTCGTCGTCGCGATCTGTGGCGAGATCATGACGATGCCGGGCCTGCCCCGGGTGCCCTCGGCCAACACGATCCGCCTGAACGCCGAAGGCCAGATCGAGGGGTTATTCTAGGAACGGTGGGTTTCACCCACCCTACGCCGCTGGCGGGCGAAAATTCAATTTTGCCCGCCAATATGTACGAAACATATAGTTTGAGGATGCCATGACCGCCCAGATCATCGACGGCAAAGCCTTTGCCGCAACCGTGCGCGCCAAGGTGGCCACCCACGTCGCCGCCTTGCAGGCCGATCACGCCATCACCCCCGGTCTGGCCGTGGTGCTGGTGGGCGAAGACCCGGCGTCGCAGGTCTATGTGCGATCAAAGGGCAAGATGACTGTCGAGGTGGGAATGGCCTCTTTCGAACATCGCCTGGACGTGGACACGTCCGAGGCCGATCTTCTATCGCTGATCGAAAAATTGAACAAAGACAACAAGGTTCACGGAATTCTTGTGCAACTTCCGTTACCGAACCCCCTGAACTCCGACCTTGTGATCAACCGCATCGATCCCGCCAAGGATGTCGACGGCTTTCACATATCCAATGTCGGGCTGTTGGGCACCGGCCAGAAGTCCATGGTCCCCTGTACGCCCCTCGGAGCGTTGATGCTGCTGCGCGCCCATCACGGATCGCTGGCCGGGCTTGAGGCGGTGGTGATCGGCCGCTCGAACATCGTGGGCAAGCCGATGGCGCAACTGCTGTTGAACGACAGCTGCACCGTCACGATTTGCCACAGCAAAACCAAGGACTTGCAGGCGGTGGTGCGGCGCGCCGACATTGTCATCGCCGCCGTGGGCCGCCCCGAAATGGTGCCGGGCGACTGGATCAAACCGGGCGCCACGGTGATCGACGTGGGCATCAACCGCATCGCCGACGGTGACAGGACGCGCCTTGTGGGCGATGTCGATTTCGCCTCCTGCGCTGCCGTGGCGGGTGCCATCACGCCGGTGCCGGGCGGCGTCGGCCCGATGACCATCGCCTGCCTGCTGGCCAATACCGTCACTGCCTGTTGCCGCGCCAATGGGCTGCCAGAGCCTGAGCTTTTGACAGTCTGATCAGGGGTTTAGAGCGCTTTGCGTTAGATGTGAATCGCAACCCGCTGCCTCTCGCTTCGCTCGAACGCGGGTTTCGATGAAGAGTGGTTCAGACAGAACGCAAAGCGCACTAGCTGGCCGGTTTACGGGCGAACATCGGTATCGCGTGGGCCCTTGTTCCGGTCAGCACCGCCAGCGCATCCCGCGCCATCAACGCCGTGAGCACTGGGTCAGTGCAGCGCAGACCCCCCGTGTAGGTGCCAAATGCGGGCAGGATCGCCCGCGTGGAATCGATCAGGAAACAGGGCCGCGACACCTGCCCCCCGGGCAGGCTGACCACTGCCTTGGGGTGGTAATGCCCTGAAATCTCGACCTTTTCCGCCGTTGCGATATGCCGGAACACCACGCCGCCCAGCCGCAGCGCTGCCAGGTGCCGGCCACCCAGGTTCAGCGGGCCGGGGTCGTGGTTGCCCTCGATCCAAACCCAATCGCGCCCCGCCATCAGGCGGGCCAGCCAAAGCCGCTCATCCTCGGGCAGCGACGCGCCGGCCCGAATATCGTCGAAACTGTCGCCCAGACACACCACGATTGCAGGAGCGAAAGCATTGATTTCACTGTCCAATCGGCCCAGGGTTTCGCGCGTGTCGTAGGGCGGAAGCATCCTCCCGCCCCGGCGCGCCAAGCGTTCGGATTTGCCCAGGTGCAGGTCGGAAACGCACAAGAGCCGACGGTCGGGCCAGTACAGCGCGCCGCTGGGCAGCGCCAGCAACGCGGCGCCTGACAGGGAAAAGGCATGGGCGTTCATGGTCCGTTCCATGGCTCAAAACACAGCCGAAATCAATAGCCAACCCGCCATTCGATCGTGTCGAGCCCCGCATCTTCCATGACCTGTGCCGACGCTTCGGCCAGCAATCGCTCGGTCGCCATCCCCTTGATCGGCACGCGGCCCATTTCAAGGAACAGGGGCGCCGACAGCGGTGACAGCGTGGGCAGGCGGCGCAGGTCGATGCGCCCCTGGGTGCGCGCCAGCATGTCCTCGATCCGCCCGAAATCGACCAGACCTTTCAACGCCTCCTCGCGGGTGATTTGCATCAGCACATGGTCTGGGTCGTATTTCAGCAGGGTGTCATACAGGATATCGGACGAAAACGTCGCCTGTCGCCCGGATTTGCGCTGGCCCTGATGCGTCCGGTCGATCAGCCCTGATATCACCGCACTGGCCTTGAACGTGCGCTTCATCACGGCGTTTCCCGCCAGCCAGGTCTCGAACCCCGCGCGCAGGTTCTTTGTGGCGAAGAGCGGGGCAGGGTCGATCAGCGGATCGAGCCCCCAGACCATCACCGCATAGTCGGTGGCGACGAACCCCATCGGGTTCAGCCCCAGTTCCTCCATCCGCTGCGTCACCAGCAAACCCAGCGTCTGCATCGCATTGCGCCCGGCAAAGCCATAGATCACGGCATGTTCGCGGCCCCTGTATCGGAAGGATTCGATCAGCAGGCGCCCGGGTTCGGGCAGTTGCGAACGCTTGCGTTGCAGGTGCAGCCAGGCACGGGTGGCGTCGGGCAGATCGGGCCAGTCGTCCTGTTGGAACATCCGCAGGATGCGTTGCGACAGTTGGGTGGAGGTGGCGAATTTGGTGCCCATGAAGGTCGCTATCTTCGGCGGCTTGTCGGCCCGGCGCGTCACCTCGACCGTCATTTCGCGCAGATTCTCATAGCGCACGATCTCGCCGCCGATCAGGAACGTGTCGCCGGGGGTGAGGGTGGCGGCGAAACCTTCCTCGACCTCGCCCAGGGGTTGGCCGCCGAACCGGTTCTTCAGGCGCACCTTCAGGGTGTCGGTGTCGATGATCGTGCCGATGTTCATGCGGATTTGCCGTGCGGCACGCGGATCGCGCAGGTGCCACAAGCCGTCGGTCAGCTTCAGCCGCTGCCAGCGGTCATAGGCGCGCAGGGCATAGCCGCCGGTGGCGACGAAATCGAGGCAGGCGTCGAAGGCGGCACGGGTCAGGGCAGCATAGGCGCCCGCCGTCGTGACCTCGGCAAACAGTGTGTCGGCATCGAAAGGTGCGGCGCAGGCGACGATCAGGATGTGTTGGCACAGCACATCGCGGGGGCCGGGGCCGCGCGGATCGCCGTCAAGATCGCGGGCGCGCGCGGCATCCAGCGCGGCGACGCATTCCACCACCTCGAACCGGTTGGCGGGCACAAGCAGCGCCTTTGACGGCGCGTTATAGCGATGATTGGCCCGCCCGATCCGTTGCACCAGCCGCTTGACGTTCTTGGGCGCGCCGATCTGGATCACCAGATCGACATCGCCCCAGTCGATCCCGAGGTCAAGACTGCCGGTGCAGACGATGGCGCGCAACTGACCATCGACCATCGCCTGTTCGACGCGCCCGCGCTGCTGCTTGTCGAGGCTGCCGTGGTGGATGCCGATGGGCAGGGCGTCGTCATTGGCCAGCCAGAGGTTGTGAAAGAAGATTTCGGCCTGGGCGCGGGTGTTGTGGAAGATCAGTGTGGTCTTGTGGCGGCGCACCTGCTCCAGCACGGCCGGGATGGCATAGGCAGCGCCGCCTCCGGCCCAGGGGGCCGGTTCTGCGATGTTCAGCATGGCGATGTCGGGGTCGGGGCCGGGGTCGGCGAAGAGGATGTCGCAGGGGTCGGGGTGGCGGGCGAGGAAGCGGGCGATGGCGCCCGGGTCTTCGACGGTGGCCGACAGGCCGACGCGGCGCAGAGACGGCACAAGGGTTTGCAGGCGAGCGAGGCCAAGCATCAACTGATCGCCGCGCTTGGAGTCCGCGAGGGCGTGGATTTCATCGACCACCACCCGCTGCAACCCGGCAAAGATTCGGGGGGCATCCTCGTAGCTGAGCAGCAGGGCGAGGGATTCGGGTGTCGTGAGCAGGATGTGGGGCGGATCGGCGCGCTGACGCTTCCTTTGCGTCTGGCTGGTGTCGCCGGTGCGGTCCTCGACACGGATCGGCAGGCGCATCTCGGCAATGGGGGTGCCGAGGTTGCGGCGGATGTCGGCGGCCAGGGCTTTTAGGGGCGAAATGTATAAAGTGTGCAAGCCGGGGTGGGGATTTTCCGCGATTTCCACCAGCGAAGGCAGGAATCCTGCAAGTGTCTTGCCGCCGCCCGTGGGCGCGATCAGCAACTGGGCAGGGGCTTTGGCACGCTCCAGCATGGTCTGCTGGTGGGGGTGAATGGCCCAACCCCTTTGCGCGAACCAGTCGTGGAAGGCGGTGGGCAGCATCTAGCGCAGCGCGCCGGTGCGGTGCAGCGCGATGCGCAGGCCCCCGTGTTGCACGGGGGGCAGGGCGGGCAGAAACGGCAGGGCGGTGGCCTTGGCCAAACCGCCATCGCTGGTGATGATGCCGACGCGCCAGCCTGTGAACCGCTCGGTCAGCACCTTGCCCAAGGCGCCGTAGAGCGAGAACAGAAGCTTGCGTTCACCGATGCGGGCGCCATAGGGCGGGTTGACGATGACGAGACCGGGGGCCGTGTCGGGCGGCGCGAGGTCGGAAATCGCGGCGCGGGTGAAGGTGGTGCAATCGGCCACACCGGCGCGGGCGGCGTTGGCGATGGACATCCGGATGGCGCCGTCGTCGCGGTCGAAGCCGAAGAATTGTGCGGGGGGCGTCGTGACCGCTGTCTGGCGCATTTCGTCCCATGCAACGGGATCGAAGGTGGCAAGATGCTGGAAGGCGAAGGCGCGGTCGCGGCCGGGGGGCAGGGCGGCGGCGATTTCGGCGGCTTCGATGACGAATGTGCCCGAACCGCACATCGGGTCGACCACCGCCTCGCGTCCGTCATAGCCGCATTGGCGCAGGAACAGGGTGGCAAGGGTTTCGCGCATAGGGGCCTTGCCGACCTGCATCTTGTGGCCGCGCTTGTGCAGAGGCTCGCCCGAGGTGTCGATCGAGAAGGTGCAGAGATCGTCCTCGATCCGGGCCTTCAGGGTCAGCGGCGCGTCGTCGGCCAGGGTCATCCCGTGGGAGTCGACCAGGGCGGTTTCGATGCGCTGCTTTGCTGCCCCAGCATGGTAAATGCGGGATTTGGTACAGGAGACTTCGACTTTTACGGGAACATCCGCACGCAGAATGTCGGAAAAGGGAAACTTTCGCGCCCGCTTGTCCAACTGTGCAATATGCATCACCCGGAAGGCTCCGATGCGGGCCAGCACCCGCGCCGCGCCCCGGCTGTGCAGGTTCAGCCGCCAGACATCGGGCCACAGACCGGTGACGGTGACTCCGCCCACACCGATGGCGGGCGCAAATCCCAGCGCGCGCAACTCGTCTGCCAGGGCGGTTTCCAGCCCCGGCGCGCAGACGGCGAAGATGTCGAACGGTTCCATCGGGTCTGCCTAGAGCACTTTGCGTTTGACTTGTATCGAAAGAAGCTGCCTCGCGCCTGCGGCTCGAACGCGTCTTTCTATCCCTTGTCTCACATCAAACGCAAAGTGTCGTTACCGCAAACCCCGGGGAATGTCAGCGCACGATGTCCTCTTCCTTGACGAACATGTTGCCCCAGGCGCGGTCGATCAGTTCGGGGGTCATCTGGTAAGGGATGCCCTCGAATTCGCAGATCGAAATCATCTGGTCGATCAGGAACACCGGCTGATAGTTGGCATAGATGTTGTCGATCTCGGCGTATTTCTTTTTCAGCAGGTGGATCAACGTCGCCTCGTCCAGCGGCATCTTCTTCTTCTTCGCCACCAGCGCGAAGATCTTCAGGAAGTCGGACTGCGACGGCCCGTCGATCTTGATCTTGTAGAAGATGCGGCGCAGGGCGGCCTGATCGAAGATCTTGTTGGGGTGGAAGTTGGTGGAAAAGATCACCAGCGTGTCGAACGGAACGGTGAATTTCTCGCCCGACTGCAAAGCCAGAATGTCGCGCGCCTCTTCCAGCGGCACGATCCAGCGGTTGATCAGCGCCTGTGGCGGGCTGGCCTGACGGCCAAGATCGTCGACGATGAACACGCCGCCCGAGGATTTCAGCTGCAAGGGCGCCTGATAGGTGCGCGAGACGGGGTTGTAGACCAGATCCAGCATCTCAAGCGTCAGTTCGCCCCCCGTCACCACCGTGGGCCGCTTGCAATAGACATAGCGGGTGTCAAAGCGGGTGATGCGGCGCAAGGCGTTGGGGTCGACCGCCCCCTCATCCACGCGGGTGTGCACGATGGGGTCGTACACTGTTATCACCTGACCGGAATATTCTATGGCGCGGGGCACATAGATGTGGTCGCCGATGGCATCGCGCACGCCGTTCGAGATCGACGATTTACCGTTGCCCGGCGGACCGTACATCAGGATTGAACGCCCCGAGCCCACGGCGGGGCCGAGGTTGTCCAACAGGTCGTCTGGCAGGATCAGGTGGCCCATGGCGCCGGTCAACTGCTGGCGGGTGATCTGGATGTTGCGGATCGACTGGCGCTGCATCTGTTCGCTGTAGACGTCCAGCGGCACGGGCATGGCGCCGTAATATTCCGACTGGGTCAGCGCATCCAGCGCGCGGGTCTTGCCGTTGTCCGACAGCACATAGGCCATTTCCGAACCTGACGAGGCATGCAATGTGCCCGTCGCCTCGACCAGTTTCTGCACCCGGGCCATGTCGACCAGTTCCTGGGTCACGTTGACCGGCAGGCAGATCACCTCGGCGATCCTGCTGACGTGTTCAAGGTTCATGCGGAACATGGTTTTCAACAGGATATCGCGCATCATCACGATGGGCAGGCGCATCTGGTCCAGCGTGCGGGGCGGCGGGGGGGCCATGACGGCGGTTTGCATGTTCATTGTGTCTGCCTCGGTCGTTGTTGCGCTAACTGCTACAATTCCATGGTCATGCCTAATTTTGGCCACGAAACCCGGTCAATCATTGGTCAAGAGAAATGCCATGGGAATGTGGCTAAATGATGGAAAGCGTACGGTATGAAATCCACGATCCGCCCCGGTCTGATCCTGACAGCCCTTGCCACCGTTGCCCTTCTGGGCGGGCTGGGCCTGGCCAAGGGCGGGCTGTACATGAATTGGTACGAAGGTGACGTGCTGCACCTGCTGGAAATCGTCGTGCGGATTGCCGAAGGGCAAAGACCGCACATTGATTTCATGACGCCCATTGGCGTGCTGGCCGTGTGGCCGATCGCTGTGTTCGTGCAGGCGGGGCTGGGTCTGGGCATGGCAATTCTGGCGGCGCAGATCGCCGTGGCGCTGGTGCTGGTGCCGGGCGTGCTGCGCGCGGCCCACAGCCGGTTCGAGGGCGGCATGGCGCATCTGTTCATCGTGCTGATGCTGGTGCTGCCCCTGGCCCTGGTCCATGGCGGCACCGACGCGAACATTTCGCTGTCGATGCATTACAACCGCTGGGCCTGGGCGTTTTCGCTGGTGGCGCTGACGCTGGCGTTTCTGCCGCCGCGTGGCGTGGCGCGTCCGGGGCTGGACGGGGCGCTGATCGGGGCGCTGTTTGCCGTGGTCGTGTTGATCAAGGTGACTTATGTTGTCGCACTTGCGCCCGCTGTGATCGCTGCGCTGCTGATGCGCGGTGCCGGGCGCGATCTGTTGATCGCGGTGGCGGCTGGGATCGTGACGCTGGTCATTGCCACGCTGTTCCTTGGGCTTGGCTTCTGGCCTGCCTATGTCGCTGACCTGTTGACCACGGCCCATTCCGAGGTGCGGGGTTATCCGGGGTTGCCGTTGAACGAAATGATCACCGCGCCGCTGTTGTTGGGCGCGCATCTGCTGGCGCTGTTTGCCGTGATGCTTTTGCGTCAGGGGCGCCAGAAAAGCGCCGGGCTGGGCCTGTTGATCCTGTTTCCGGCGTTTGTGTACATCACGTTCCAGAATTTTGGGAACGACCCGCAATGGGTGTTGTGGCTGGGTCTGGTGCTGTTTGCGGTGCGCCCCGAGGCGGGGGTCAGGAACGGCTGGGGCTGGGATGTCCGTGCCGCTTTGGGCATGGTGGCCGTGGGTATGCTGGTTGCCGGTTCGGCGTCGTTCTTCAACCTGGCCTACAGCCCGCTGCGCCATGCCAGCCTGGATACGACAGGCTATGCCCAGATGTTCCCCCGTGCCACGCGCCACAACGACATCTTCTTTCCGACCGAGGCAGTGCACGGCGTCAGGCTGACCCTTGGGGGGCAAAGCCGCTTTGACGTGTTTGCCACGGTGTCCGACCCGGCAGATCCGGATGACGTGCGAAAGCCCACCGTCCTGTCGGGCGAAACCATCGAGGCCTGCGGTGTGCAGGCCGGTATGGTCGCCTGGTTCGACCAGACCGCCCGCACGCTTGAGGCCGAGGGATATGCCGATGGCGCACAGATCATGGTGGCCGATCTGCTATCAAACCTGCCGCTGTTCAGTGACCGGCTTTCCTTCGTCACCGGCGGCGCGCCTTGGCGCTATGACGGGCTGCCAGGGATCGAGACGGCGGATTATGTGCTGGTGCCGATCTGCGCGGTCATTCCAAGGGTGCGGCAGATGATCGTGCAACAGTTGCAAGACCGGGGCGTGCCGCTGCGCGAAGTGTTCCGTAACGACATGTTCATCCTGCTTGAGAATGGTGCTCAGATGCCTGCGCTGGCCAGTATCAGGTAAATCAGCAAGGTGCCACCCAGCGGAAACCCCATGGGAAACTTGCGGTTGGTCCAACTGGCCCAATCGGGCACACGCCCCCGGACCGCCGGAATATACTTGGCGCTGCGGTGGGTCACGACGGCGGCGAGGGTGATTGCCCCAAGCAGGAACATCAGCGGCCCGGCATCGGACAGCGGCACAAAGGGCGCGGCGGCGGCGGCGAATTTCGCATCGCCCGCACCGAGGCCGCCCAGCATGTTCAACACGAACCCGGCGGCCAGAACCACCACAAGGTGCAGCCACTGCCACAGCCACATCTCCAGCGGCAAGGCGATGGGCCCGATCACCAGATACACGATGAACAGGGCCAGCACGGCCTTGTTCGGGATTTTCATGAAGGCCATGTCGTTCCAGGCCACCCAGAAACAGATCGGGGCGACAAACGGCAGGAACCACCAGGCCGCGTGTGCGGGCAGGGCAAACTCCACGACGTCTAGTTCTGCACGTTGGCTTCCAAAGCGCGCAACGATCGCACGGCCGCCTCGAAATGCTGGGGGTGGGTGTCGATGGCCTGTTGCAGCAGGCCCTTGCCGATGGCCACATCGCCCTGCTTGATCGCGGTCAGGGCCATGGTGTGCATCAGCAGCGCCTGTTCGACCTGGGTCATCGGCACCACGGGCAGATCGTATTTGCGCTGGGCGCCGCGTGCCAGAACCAGATTGTTCTTGGCGGTGAACAGTTCGGGGTCATAGGTGATGGCCTGGGTGAACAGACGCTCGGCCTCGGAGAAATCGCCGCGCGACAGCTTTGAGAAGCCCCAGTTGTTCATCACGCCCGAAGGCTTGGTGGTCAGGCCCACGGCGGTTTCATAGAAACTGTCGGCCTTGCCCCATTGCTTGTTGGAATCTGCGATCATCGCCTCAAGCCGGTAGCGTTTGAAGGACTCAAACGTCGGCGGTACGCGGTTCAGCTGTTCGGCGGCCTTGTCCCAGGTGCCGTTGCGAATCAGCGCATCGGCCAGATCAAT
>Ga0209390_10009112_pt1 | contig 12012 bp, 15 predicted proteins | sample BON01_FD_187212 | JGI IMG/M metagenome (GOLD analysis project Ga0209390, IMG submission 187212) | Freshwater microbial communities from Lake Bonney liftoff mats and glacier meltwater in Antarctica - BON-01 (SPAdes) (version 2) | ecosystem: Environmental > Aquatic > Freshwater > Ice > Glacier... | reverse complement strand
CGTTCGTCCTCGGTCAGTCGGGTATATGTCTTTGACATAGTGATCTCACATTGGGTTTTAGTCGACCGTGAGCATCGCCCACTGGCCATCAAAATTCAATGTGTCGCACTGGCGACTGAAATCCGCGTATTATTACTCCAGATATATTGACTAACTCAGGCTCCACTGGATTATTCACATGGCCTCCAACAAATTTTTCTGTAGACTTAACAAGCAGAATACAAAACTCAGCAGGTGTAACGATTGCGGAACCGCGCGTGCTAGGAAATGGTCAAGTAGCCGGATTTTCGGAATTCAGGAATGATTTTGGCCTCGCCGGACGCCGCGCAATGGCTGATGCCATAATGAAGATGCAGGAGGCCATGTTGAAGGTTAGGTTTGATGGCCAACCTCCAATGCTCGCTCCTGACGAATCCCTGCCTGAAACTTCTACAAGCGCAAAGCTGGAAGAGTTAAAGAATCTTTTTGAGGAAGAACTTATTTCCCAAGATGAATATGATGCCGCCAGGAAAGTCATTATTGATAATCTATGAGACGGCCCCCATAAAATGAAATTGTAACTCTTCACAGCCTTCAGCAATCTTCTCTATAACTCGGTATCGGTTTCAGTGGTATTGACAAGTTAATTACTCAAATCGAGAAAAACTCCGATTAGGCATCTCTATATTGTCACTGCCTTTTTCCAAGTCGCAAAAGCGCGCGCACGGAAACATCGATGGTTTTCCGCTGACACCAAATGCTGCCCCAGATTGAATCGATGTTGAATCCATACGGTATATTGGATAATTTCGGGCGGGAATCGGCGGCGCTTGTCCATTTTTGATTGGCTCATGGGCCAAATTCTGACGGATTGAGGGTTAACTTATGTGGACTCCCCCCGTGTCAACAATAAAGCTGCTGTATCAAAGAAATAAAATGCATACTTATGTGCGAGCTCTAATTGAGTAGCTAACTCTGGCTCTAGGATATTTACGCAAACGTGTGTTCAAATCTTGTCAGCGAGCTCGAAGCTCTAGTTAACTCTCTGAATTGACACGCCGATTTTTATCTTCGATTGTGCATTTTTATTGTCAAACTCTTTGCTAAACGGCTACTAACTCCGCCTTATATTCTGTCCCCTGCGTGAGCATCACGTAGGCGGTTCTCACGGTTTTATTAGCCAAGGCAACTGCTGCACACTTTTTCCCTCTACGCGCCACTAAACCTTGTATCCAGGCTTCTTTTTTCGTTACAGCGGTTCTCTTCACAATTTGATTGACCACTGCCATTGCACCCGTTATCAGCTGGCGCTACTTCTAGCATTTTTCCTGATATGTCCGAGGGTAATCATCCCATTTTTAACTAACTTCAAAAGTAGAAGTCATGCTGCCGCCAGCATTTGTTTCGGTGGAATGCACTTTATGGAGAGCTTACTTACTACCTGCAGTTTGAGGTCACCAACCAATCAGCGATTGATCCAACATCTACTAAATCAGACGAGTTAGTCATATCGACATAAATAACCCTTACGTCTGACGCGGGGTTTATATTGCTATTATCGTTATCAAATGCCAAATAAGAATTGGAGACGTTGTAATAACGGTACTCGAAACTTCTATACATCATAGTTGGATGAGAACTGTCCGATCTAAGTAGTTTCGCAGCATATCCTTCTGCCCACTCAAAAAAACACTCTCGCTCTAGCTCGCTATAAGATAAATCAGACAGGCGCTCCACTCTAAAACCTACTCCCGCTGCAGCTGAAAACTTAGGTGCCCCAATCGCATCCGATAACGAAATCCAAGGACTAGGAAGGGGCTGCGAATCCGATAGATCCATAAACTGTTCAAATAGACCTGATGACCCCATAACCTCGTCGCAACCCATTCCGAATGCGTGAACCCGGTAGCTCCCTTTCTCAAAAAGGCGGGAATCTATTTCGACACTCGAATAAAGGTTAGCGATTCCACAAGCCGGCACTGCCGGCCCTTGGGCAAGGGTAAAAGGAGTGACTAAAAACAATCCTAGAACCCAATATTTAGATATTTGTAATTGTAGGCTCGACCTGGTTGATAGTTTCATGAGTTTTCCTCTAAGATTTCATTCTTGTACGACGGTCTCTGAAAAATCCGTCGCCTTGATTTATGCAGACGGTGGTGATAAGTTAATCGCGTGTAGTGGCATAGTGAATTTGGCCACCTAAATAGAGGTGTTATTATGCACCGGTATTGACAAGTTAACGAGCTAAGACGTGAAAAACACTGCAAATCCGCTTTCATATTGCGACAGCTTTTTCCCAAGACGCAAAAGCACGCAGCCGGAAATACCGGTAATTTTCAGCCGATACTAAGTGACGACCCAAATTGAACAAGTTGTAAACCGCAGCATGAGCACCTAAAAAGCGCTGCGTTTGATGCATCGATTTGAACTTGCGCATGCCCCGTTCTCTCACTCTTGTAGGCTCGTGCGATAGCTCACATCGATTGTTGGCGTATTGAGTTGTGTCGTGGATCGTCTCTGGTATCAATTCCCTGTGAGCTACTCCGTAACTCCTCAATTTGTCCGTAACAATTTTTCTCGGCTCGGCTTTGTGTTTACGCAATAGCCGCTTAAAGAACCGCTTTGCGGCCCTTCCATCACGCCTCTTCTGCAAGAATACATCAACAACCTCACCATCTTGATCGACGGCACGCCATAGGTAATGCCGCTCACCTTGGATCTTCACGAATACCTCGTCTATATAGAACGTGTCACCATACCCTTGATGCTTTCGCCTTAATCTCTGGGCGTACTTCGGCCCAAACTTGTTGCACCATAGGCGAATGGCCTCATAGCTGACAGTCACGCCCCGCTCGGCCAATAGGTCCTCGACGTCACGATGACTAAGATTGAAACGATGGTAGAGCCACACCGCATATTGAATGATTTCAGGTGGGAATCTATGGCGCTTGTATAATTTTGGTTGAGTCATGAGCTGAATACTGGCAGATCGGAGGTTAACTTGTCAGTACCGTCAGTACCGTTCGTTTGGCTCGCAATCTCCCCCCCCCCCCCCCCCAAAAAAAATCGCCCCTTCTGTTGCCGTGCAGTTTGGTACCGCATACCTTGCCCATGGCGCTAACATGATGCCGCGATGCCTGCTATATTTAGCCTAACTTTCCACAGTCGCGCCGGAAATCCGCACAATTGCAGTCATATCACGAGGTTTTATATGTCATCGAATTCCACTTATCTTCAAATGATCTCCACCGTTTCAGATGCAGGAGAATTGTGCCTTGAGTTAGTCGAAAAACCAATACCTACGCCTGAAGAAAATCAGGTACTAATCAAGATCGAAGCCACGCCTATAAATCCTTCAGACCAAGGAGTAATGTTTGGAATGTCAGATATCAGTGCTGCCAAAACATCGGGGACCGGCAAGAATACGGTATTAGCCGTTCCTGTCTCCGAACAGGGCTTGCGAGTAATGAAGGCAAGAGTAGGCCAGTCGCTTGCCGTTGGTAATGAAGGTGCCGGCACAGTGGTCGCAACCGGCAGCAGTGATTTGGCAAAAAGTCTGGCAGGAAAAATGGTCGCCGTGATGGGTGGCAGCATGTATAGCCAATATCGCTGTGTGGAGGCGACTGCATGTCTGCCTTTGCTTGAGGGGCATACGGCAAAAGATGGCGCATCCTGCTTCGTTAATCCGCTAACTGCACTGTCCATGATTGAGACCATGAAGCTGGAAAGCCATACCGCCCTCGTGCACACCGCCGCTGCCTCAAATCTTGGTCAGATGCTGGTACGCATCTGCAGATCCGATGGCGTTGAACTGGTCAACATCGTGCGCAAAGAGGAGCAAGCCAAATTACTGCGCGACATGGGCGCAAAATATGTAGTGAACAGTAGTGCGGACAGTTTCATGACGGACTTGACTGATGCGATCCATGCAACGGATGCCACACTCGCCTTTGATGCCACCGGTGGCGGCATGCTGGCGTCCAATATACTTTCCTGTATGGAAGCCGCCGCGGCAAGAACGCCCGGCGCTTACAGCGTCTACGGGTCAGTCAAACACAAACAAGTGTATCTCTATGGTGGTCTGGATACCTCTCCCACAGTGCTTAACCGCGGTTATGGCATGGCGTGGGGAGTCGGTGGCTGGCTGTTGCCAAATTTTCTCGCCAAAGCTGGAGTGGAAGTCGCCGCGCGTTTGCGCGCTCGGGTCGCGAAAGAGTTGAAGACCAGTTTTGCCAGCCACTACACTAATGAACTTTCTCTAACTGAAGCACTACAGGCGGATACCGTGCGCCAATACTACGCAAAACATACGGGTGAGAAATATTTGATCTGCCCGCAGAAGTAACCTATCCCGCTAAATTAGAACCATGACCTCGATGTTATTTCCGATAATGGGATTTTACCGGAAGCTCATCTTCGCTATGGTTCTAGCTTAGGGAAAGGGTCACTGTATTCGGCCATGATCACCCCTATACTGCACTTACTAAATTAACAGCGACTTATCTTCATGCCACTTCAGGCGTATCTAGGCATTTCAGCTTATGAGCATACAAAGAATAAATCCCAGCAAACTCTGGTCAGGCATCACCGTATATAATGGCATCGCCTATTTTGTAGAGGTGCCAGAAACTGACCTTGGTGCAGATATCCGCGCTCAGGTACAACAGGTACTGGACCAAGCAGAAAGATCCTTAAAGAAAATCGGCAGCAACAGATCACAAGTGTTGTCTGCCACCATATACCTGACAGACTTCACCAATATGGCAGGACTAAATCAGGTGTGGGAGAGCTGGTTTGAACAAGGTACTGCTCCCAGTCGAGCTTGCGTGAAAGCCGAGCTGGCGAATCCAAGTTATTTGGTTGAGGTGGCGTTTGTGGCGGCGGCTGGGGATTTCTGAACAGGGGGGGAGAGTATTTAGCGGTAGCGGCCTTAAGGGCAATGACAGGTATTGACAAGTTAACTCTCTGAATTCGCGAAAATCCATATAAAGCTAGTTCTACGCGGCAACTGCACTTTCCCAAGACGCAAAAGCACGCTGTCTAAAAAGTCGATAGTTTTCTGCTGACACTAAGTGCCTACCGAGATTAAACAAATTATATACAGCAGCATGTGCGTTCAAAAATCGTTGTGCCTGCTCCATCGATTTAAACTTACGCATACCTCGCTCTCTCACCCGCGTCGGTTCGTGCGACAGTTCAGCCCGGTTGTTAGCGTATTGCGATGTATCGTGAATTGTTTCAGGGATAAGTTCTCTATGAGCCACACCATAACTTCTGAGCTTATCAGTGACAATCTTTCTGGGTTCGCCTTTGTGTTTACGCAATAGCCGCTTGAAAAACCGCTTGGCAGCCTCCCCATCTCGTCGCTTTTGCAAGAATACATCAACCACTTCACCATCCTGATCCACGGCCCGCCACAGGTAATGCTGCTTACCTTGAATCTTCACGAACACCTCCTCAATGTAGAACGTATCTCCGTATCCGCCGTGCTTTCTACTCAGTCGTTGAGCGTACTTAGATCCGAATTTGTTGCACCACAGTCGAATAGCCTCGTAGCTGACCTCAATACCACGCTGAGCGAGCAAGTCTTCAATATCTCTATGGCTAAGGCTAAAGCGGTGGTAGAGCCAGACAGCATACTGGATGATTTCGGGTCGGAATCGGTGACGTTTATACATTTTTGATTTAGTCATACCCCGGATTCTGGCAGATTGGAAGTTAACTTGTCAGTACCCAACAGAACCACCTAACTTAAAAATTGTGGGGAATCCAAGAAGCATTGACCTGCGTATAACCTGACGTTGCTTTTTTAAACTACAACTTTCCAAGCCAAAGCACAGGGTTGGAGAGGGAACTTCAAAAGCGTTTTGGTTGATCACGAGAGGCCTTCTGTTGCTGCTACGCGCTTGCCGTTTATTGATAATCGTGGGTACTGGACTCGCTCTCACAGGGGGGGTTGGCCTGGTGCTTGGTTTCTCCGGATTAATCAATCTCGATTTGTTCGCGTTTGGAATATCGGCAGGTGTTCGCGTTGTGGGAACTCTGGCTATAACCGGTTGCCTTCTGGGTGCAATTGGATGTTTTTGGCTGGAATTCAATAATGAATCGTAAATCTTTACAGGTGATGTATGTTCCGAAAATCTGATTTTTTTATCATCCTGGCGGTAATGATTTCCTTCGTGATTTCAGCGTACCTCTGGTTTGTGCTGAATGACCGTGAACAGGCTATTTTTACAGCCATTTGGATTCCATCCATCTTTACCTTTGGAATCTATTTCAAATTGTGCGCACTGATGAGTAAAACCAAATGAGCTTTGATCTCTTACCTTATTCGATAATGGTTTTCCTGCTGCTGATCACTGGACTGGTTATGACAGTGATCGAGTTCATCAATCTGGAGAAGCAGGAAGCCCAGCGGAATGCCGAGCGCGAGGCAAAGCAGGCTCCAAAAAAGAGCGCTTGAGCGCCGCTTAATCACGCACGTAGAAAGCCCTGCAGATAGTTCCGTTGTGCTTTCTGGAGATAAATTCTGATGATTGCTTTGGGCAGTGTACTATGATGGGTATTGACAAGTTAACTGCCTAAATGCAACAAAATCTTCGTAGAACCATTTCTATTTTGCCACTGCATTTTCCCAAGACGCAAAAGCACGCGATCTAAGATACCGACAATTTTTGGCCGACACTAAGTGCTTACATAAGTTGAACTTGGGTTGTATTCCGCAGCATGAGCATTCAAGAACCCCTGTGCTTGCTCCACAGATTTGAACTTGCGCATGCCCCGCTCTCTCACCCGTGTTGGTTCATGGGACAGCTAGGCTCGATTGTTGGCGTATTGGGATGTATCGTGAATGACTTAAGGAATCAGTTCTCTGTGCGCTACGCCGTAACTCCTTAATTTGTCGGTGAAAATTTTCCTGGGTTCGCCCCGATGATTCTTCAAGAGTCGCTTAAAGAACCGCTTTACGGCCTTTCCGTCGCGCCTCTTCTACAGGAATACATCCACCACCTCGCCATCCTGGTCAACGGCTCTCCAAAGATAATGCTGCTTCCCGCGGATCTTCACGAAGTGGTACGGCCAATTGCTATAGGCATTGATCCCATTTCGGATTTCCAGGTCGGCAAGCACGCCAACAGCGGTAAAACTCTACACCCCGCAAGCTTCGAGTAGCTTCACAGTTGCACCGGAGAAACCACAGTGTGGGAACTGCGGAATACCTTTCATGTAGAGCACGAAGGCATTGGTTGTGATCTGATTGCGAATTTGTCCCTGTACGTTCATTTTTCAACTCTCCAAAGTTATTTCATTGCCACTTGTGCCCAAACTTCAGGCGTAAATGTGCGCATGGACAGCGCGTGAATTTCCGCGCGCATACGATCGCCAAGTGCCAAATACACCAGCTGATGCTGCTGTACCTTATTTTTGCCAGTGAATTGTGCGCTCACAACCACCGCCTCGAAGTGCTGGCCATCATCGCCCAGCACTTCCACGTGGTCGCAAGGTATACCAGTCATGATGTAGTTTCTTAGTTCATTCGCTGTCAACATCTTGCTCTATCAAGGGTCAAACCCGCCAGAAGAAACATAATTAGTATCGTTACGAAACCATTCTATTGTCAATATAGTTTTTAAACGCTACTATCTAGAAATCACAAAGGAGTCGAAAATGAACAGTCGCGCTATTGCGGAGTTGATCTTTCACTTGGGGCGCATAGCATCCGGCGAGGGGCTTGCGGAGGGGTTGACGGCAGCGCAGTGGGCGGTGCTCAGATACTTCGCACAGGCCAACCGCTTCTCGCGAACGCCGTCTGCTTTCGCTGCGTTCCATGCCACAACTAGGGGCACAGCATCACAGACAATCAAAAGTCTCGAAACTCAAGGCTACCTGACACGCATACGATCAGAGGAGGACAGACGCAGTGTCCAGCTCGTTCTGACCGAGAAAGCCCAAGGAATTCTAGCGAACGACCCCTTCGAATCTCTGGTCCGTGCTGCAGACTCCTTGCCCCCCAGTATCCAAGGCCATTTCGCCAGCACCTTGCAGCGCATGCTCGGCCAGGTGGCGCAAGAGAGAGGCAAACCCCCCTTCGGCACCTGCACATCATGTCAACATCTGGAAAGCGACGGCTGTGGTCTGGAGGGACAGATGCCCTATTCGTGCGGGTTCACGAGGGAACCGTTACGTCTGGAAGAGCTCGACGGGGTCTGCATCAACTTCGTCCCGGGCAAGCCCGTGACAATTAAGGGCGCTGTGCCCCCAGTCGCACCACGATGAATTTCTACAACTTAAAGACTCGATCGCCCTCCGCACCCCTTATGCTTGAAACGCTTTTGCTGGCTTTCAAGCTGAATGCAATATAGCCACAAAGGAGCCCAATGAACATCAAACCGCAATTCCTATCTTCCGCTGCTACGGTGGATGAGCGCGCCATCTTGCCGTTGCCCAATTCCCGCAAGATCTATGTCGAAGGCTCACGCCCCGATATTCAGGTAGCGATGCGTGAAATCAGCCAATCGGATACCGCCGCCCCCTATGACGCGGAAAAGAACCCACCAATTTATGTCTATGACTGCTCCGGGCCTTACACCGATCCCCAAGTCAGCATCGACGTCAGTTCCGGTCTGCAAACACCGCGCACGCCATGGATTATTGATCGAGGCGACAGTGATGAGTTATCCGGCCCGAGTTCGGCTTTTGGCATTGAGCGCATGAATGACCCGAAGCTCGCTGAAATGCGTTTTAGCCTCACACGTAAGCCGCGGCGCGCATTGCCAGGCAAAAACGTGTCGCAAATGCACTACGCTAAGCAAGGTATTATCACCGCGGAGATGGAGTACGTCGCAATCCGCGAAAACATGCGGCGCAAAGAATATCTCGCAGAATTGAAACAGTCTGGTCCGCTGGGGAATAGAATGGCCGATTTTATGGGCCGTCAGCATGCCGGCCAGTCTTTCGGCGCCAGCATCCCTGCCGAAATCACGCCGGAGTTTGTGCGCACAGAAATTGCACGTGGCCGTGCCATCATCCCGGCTAACATCAACCATCCCGAAATCGAGCCGATGATCATTGGCCGCAATTTTCTAGTTAAAATCAACGCTAACATTGGCAACTCGGCCACCACTTCCAGCATCTGCGAGGAAGTCGACAAGCTGACGTGGGCTATTCGTTGGGGCGCCGACAACGTGATGGATTTATCAACTGGCAAGAATATCCATGAAACGCGTGAATGGATCATCCGGAACTCGCCAGTGCCAATAGGCACTGTGCCGATCTATCAGGCGCTGGAGAAAGTGAATGGCCGCGCTGAAGACCTGACCTGGGAAATCTACCGCGACACCCTAATCGAGCAAGCCGAGCAGGGTGTTGATTACTTCACCATCCATGCAGGGGTTTTGATAGCCTATGTGCCTATGTGTGCCAAGCGAATGACCGGCATCGTTTCGCGCGGCGGCTCGATCATGGCTAAATGGTGCATGGCGCATAATAAAGAATCATTCCTGTACACCCATTTCGAAGACATCTGCGAGATCATGAAAGCTTATGACGTCAGCTTTAGTCTAGGTGATGGCCTGCGTCCAGGATCGATCTATGACGCTAATGACGAAGCGCAGTTCAGTGAATTGGAAACTCTGGGAGAACTGACGCAAATTGCCTGGAAGCACGACGTGCAAGTCATGATCGAAGGCCCCGGGCACGTGCCAATGCACCTAATCAAAGAAAACATGAACTTACAGTTGGACAAATGCTTCGAAGCACCGTTCTACACGCTCGGGCCGCTGATCACTGACATCGCTCCTGGCTATGACCACATCACTTCAGGCATCGGCGCGGCAACGATCGGCTGGTATGGCACCGCCATGCTGTGCTATGTAACGCCGAAGGAACACCTCGGGCTGCCGAACAAAGACGATGTCAAGACAGGTGTCATCACGTACAAGATCGCGGCCCATGCGGCCGACTTGGCCAAGGGCCACCCAGGCGCTCAAATCCGGGACAACGCTTTGTCCAAGGCACGTTTTGAGTTTCGATGGGAAGACCAGTTCAATCTCGGTCTCGATCCTGACACGGCGCGCGAATTCCATGACGAAACCCTACCGCAACAAGGCGCCAAGTCCGCGCATTTTTGCACGATGTGCGGCCCCCATTTCTGTTCCATGAAGATATCGCAGGACGTACGCGTGTACGCCACCAACCTAGGCATTAAGGAAATACAAGGAACGGAAGACGAAACAGTCGAGCTCATAGAAGACAGTACGGAAGTAAGGAGTTAGCCATGTTTCCCTATCGGGCTGAAGCGGTCACCACCGTAACCGGCGAGATCACCGTCCGGCTTAGAGCACATCTGCAAGCGCTCGCCACACTGCGCTTACCGATCATCTACCGGGAGGTGGCGAAAGGGCTGCAGCTCTCACCGCCGCACACGATTCATCAAGTCACCCGGGCGTTAGAGCAACTCATGGCCGAGGACGCTGCGGCCGGCCGGCCCTTCATTGCAGTCATGGTGATCAGCAAGTGGCGGGGCGGCTTGCCGGCGCCGGGCTTCTTCGACTACGCGACGCAGCTCGGACGCTTCGCTGGCGACGCGGCCGGACCGGACGCAAGGGTATTTTATGAGACCGAGTTCAACGCACTGCTCGCCTTATGGGCGCCGACTGGTGACTCTCGCGAGAGTGAATAAAGACTCATGGTCTCGCCATTGCAGTTAATTTCAGGAAAGGAAGGCAAATGAACGAAGAAAGAATACCCCTTGCAGACATCCTGAACGCAACACGGGTGCCATATATCCCTGCTCAGTTGTCGGCCCCCACCGGGCTAGTGAACGACACCTTGGGCCGGCCGCTTCGCGATTTACGCATAAGCGTGACCGACCGCTGCAATTTCCGTTGCAGCTACTGTATGCCCAAGGAAGTGTTTGACAGGCACTACGTCTTCTTGCCGCAAAGCTCGCTACTGACCTTTAAGGAGATCACTCGTCTGGCGCGGATATTTGTGGCCCATGGTGTTGAAAAATTCAGGCTAACGGGTGGCGAGCCTCTACTGCGCAGGCACCTAGAGGTACTGATCGAAATGCTGGCCAACCTGCAAACGCCCGAAGGCAAGCCGCTGGACATCACACTGACGACTAATGCTGTATTGCTCGCAAAAAAGGCACAATCGCTCAAAGATGCCGGACTGCAGCGCGTCACGGTAAGTCTGGATGCGTTGGACGACGCCATCTTTCGCCGCATGAACGGTGTGGATTTTCCAGTGAAAGATGTGCTCAAGGGCATTGAAGCGGCGCAAAAAGTAGGCCTGTGGCCTATCAAGATTAACATGGTAGTAAAGCGCGGCGTCAACGACGCCGAGATACTGCCCATGGCAAGATACTTCCGCCATACCGGTGCAATGCTGCGCTTTATCGAATACATGGATGTGGGTGCCACCAACGGCTGGCGCATGGACGAGGTACTGCCTTCGGGGCAAGTAATTGAACGCATCAACGCCGAGTTTCCGCTCGCGGCAATTGACCCGAACTACATCGGTGAAACTGCCGAGCGGTGGCGCTATGCCGATGGTGCCGGCGAAATCGGCGTGATTAGTAGTGTCACGCAGGCTTTCTGCAGCGACTGCACGAGAGCAAGGTTGTCGACCGAAGGAAAGCTATTTTTGTGCCTGTTTGCCAGCAAGGGTCATGATCTGCGCGCTCTGCTGCGGGGCGACTACGCCGACGACCAGATCGCGGCGGCGGTCAGCCACATCTGGAGGGCACGCACCGACCGTTATTCTGAACTGCGCACTGCCCTGCCCGCCAAGGGCGAGGTCCCCCGATCGTTATCAAAGCGGGTTGAAATGAGCTACATCGGAGGTTGATGGATTATTGCTAACTCGCGGATTCAACTCCGAAGTGCATAACATATTAAGCAGGAAGATTCAACTCTGAAGTGCATAACTCTACTGCGGTAGGAAAAAATGCCAGAGCCAATAACTAGCTCTGGCATTTTATGCAACGCGAAATCGTCTGGGGATCAACGAAATGATCACCCCGGAGATTTA
>Ga0209390_10009109_pt1 | contig 12015 bp, 10 predicted proteins | sample BON01_FD_187212 | JGI IMG/M metagenome (GOLD analysis project Ga0209390, IMG submission 187212) | Freshwater microbial communities from Lake Bonney liftoff mats and glacier meltwater in Antarctica - BON-01 (SPAdes) (version 2) | ecosystem: Environmental > Aquatic > Freshwater > Ice > Glacier... | reverse complement strand
AGACTATTAATCAAAGCACCTTTAGGTGGTTTAGAGCCATCGCCTATACGACGACTCTGATGGACCTACCATCATCTTATCTACAGCATGCAGCCAGTTTAATGCCGTGGCTGCTTCTTGGCACACTTTGGTTAGTGGCGTTTTAAATTTACTGTATTTTCAGTTAAGCACATACTTAATTTAAAAGAAAATAACTTTAGTTTTAGCAATTTGTAGCCATTAACTACACAGATTGTTGGTAGCCGTTGTTGTTATTCCGTAATGTTAAAACCTATATTCCATTTTTAAAAGCACAAACCTTTCAAGCAATCTATATTCGGTTGTTGATGTACTAATATCACTAATTGAAAATGTTCTAAATGTTTTTGTATTAAATAAGTTTTTCCCTGTAATTGCTAAAGTCAGTTTGTTCTTTTTTATGGTATATTTTGCATCAAAGTCCAAGAAATAATAGATGTTATTATCTTTATCAAGATTTCCAAAAAAGTAGCGTTCTGTTTGAAATTGGATATTAAACTTTTCATTAAAAACAAACGATAAATCCAAGAAACTTGAATTATCTGTAAATGAATTATTAATTGTAGATGCTTCAATTTTATTGGTGTTCCATTTTGTGCCAATATGATAATTAAAAATGCCTTTAAAACCAGAACGTAACTCTAAGCCATAATTATAACTGTTAGATTTCACTTCTCGTAAGTTGGAATTATTTATTATATTTTTATATTCTGATTTAGAATAACCAATATCTAATTTTAAGTTAGATGAAATTTTCTTAAAATAATAATCAAATTTTGAGGAAATACTTAATAATTCTCTGTCTTTAATTACGATTCTTTCTGATTGTGTAAAATTTTGATTAATTAAAGTATTGCTTGAAAAGAAATCGAAATTTTTGTTAAAAAATACAAAAGTATTTGCAAAAAAGCGGTCGCTCCAATTTCCTAATTGATAGTTTAAAAGTAGTGTAGAAGCATTTAATTGATTAAATGTTCCTGTTCCTTTTGAAAACGAACGAAAACCAGTAAGCACATAATCATTATAAATATCAAGAATTTTTGCATTTGTTGTTTTATAAGAATAAGATGAAGTGATTTTGTTTTTATCGTTTATTTTCCAATCTAAACCAATGCTCGGATTTACAAAAAAAGGATTTTGCTTTTCTGAAAAATTATTAAAATCTAACCTATTAAATAGTTGATGGAAATCTAATTTTCCTATTACTGCAAAATCTTTAATTTTATAACGGTATTTTGTTTTTAAATACAAATCATTCGTTTGATATGCTGTATTATTTTGAAAACCATTTGGTGTTTCGAGAATTGTAGAATTTTCAAATAAGGTAAAAGTTGTGTTTAACTTATCTTTTCTAAATTCATTACCAAATTGTAATTCTAATAAATCTCCGTTTGTTTTTCTATCTAATAAATGGGCTTCAAAACCTGCAAACTGCATTTGATTTTTACTTTGTTGTTGTACATTATTAGCATTTGTAAAACTCGGAAACAAATCTTGATAAAAGAATTGATTAATACTATAATTTTGCGGTGTTTTTTCATCAATAAATCGTCCTGTAAGTAAAAATACTTTTTTTTCTTTAAACTTGTTTGAATAGGTTATTTTTTGGTCAAAAAGGGTGTTGTTAGATTTTAGGTTTTCAATGGTTGATGTTCCATTAAAAACTAAATTGGATTGACCATTTGTACTTCCACTATTATATTTAGTAGTGCTTTCTAACATTTTAGTTTTTGAAATATTATAAGTGAAATCAATTTTACCGAAACCTACAGTTTTTTTATTTCGTAATTTATAATTTTCGGTGTTTGTAAAGTTTATTCTGTTTGCAGTTACAATATCCGTAGAATTCCTAAAAAAGTCTTGTTCGTCCCAATTAAAAAAACCAAGTGTTTTGATTTTTAGTTTTCCTGTTGGGTTAAAAATGGCATTTAGTGACACTAATTCTGCATTATTAAAATTAGTTCTACTTTTTTTGAAATTTAAAGATGTTGAAGATAAATCAATCAGATTTCTAACTTGTTGATTATCGCCAATACTTGCAGGTTGATTGATACGAAAAGGTCTAACCAAATTGTCAATATCTCCTGTTGCATCATTGCCAATATTATTTAAATTAGTTAGGAAATAAAATTTATTTTTCTTTCCAAAATTCATCAAATTACCAAGTAACTCATATCTATTTTTAAAATTTGAACCAGTTTTAATATGACCAAACCAAATCCGTTTTGATTTCTCATTTAGTTTTAGATTTAAAGCAACTTTGTTGCTTTCTTCAATGCCTTTTAAAAGTCGATTGTTTGAATAATTCTTTAAAACTTCTACTTCTTCAATTGGAAAAGCAGGCATATTTTTAGACAAGATTTTATAACCTTTTTCAAAAAGGTCATCGCCATCTATCATTAATTTTTCAATTTCTTGATTGCCAATTTTTATAGTTCCTTCTGCATTAATGTTTAATCCGGGAATTGTTTTTAATAAATCTTCAACGGTTTGTTCATTGCCTTTTACATAGTATTTTGTTTTATAACTAATCGTATCTTTTTTTATAGATATTGGTAATTCTGCTTGAATAATGACTTCTTCTAATTCAAAAGATTTTTCTTTTAAAATAACATCTATTTTAATTTCTTTCTGTATCCCGTCAATCTCAACCATAACAGTTTTAGACTCAAAACCTAATGATGAAAATGTTAGATTGAATTTGCCTGTTTTTTCTGTTTGTAAAGTATAATTTCCTTTATTATCTGAATAGGTGTAACTTAAAATAGAAGCATTTGTACCACCTTTTAAAATTACACTTACAGAATATAATGACGAGTTATTCTCATCTGTTACCAACCCTAAAACTTTAGTTTGAGCGTAAGAAAAATTTTGAATAAGAAACAGAACTATTACTAAAATTGTAAAATTTACTGTTTTTTCTTTTCTTCTTCCCATTCAAATTTGATTTCAATACTATTTCTTGGTGATATTTTGGAAGAAACTATTTTTGTTCCTCTTGGAAGTTTTGCAGTTAAAAAATTTGGACTATCACTATACCTTATTTTAACATATTCTTTTAAACTAATCTCTTTGTAATCTTTTTTATTCAAATTGAATGATGAATTTTCATTATTATTAATGGTTTTTAAAACCCAATGATAACGGTTACTTTCATCATAAATTTCAATAATTAAACCAGGTAGTCCGTGAAATTTCCAAGGGCCAAATTTTATAGGATAATTTAAACTATACCAAGCAATGTAGTTTCTTCCTCTAAATTTTGTTGTTGCTTTTTGCACATTTAGATTTCCTATTTTTTTCTTTTCGTTTAACAAATTCCAATTGATTTTTGGTAATTCTTCTTTAATTAAGTAATTTTTCGAGAAAAGGTTAACAGTTGTCAGAATGGTGTCTTTTTCATAATCAAAATACACAAACCTCTGTTTGTTTGATTTAGATTTTATTGTGATATTATTGTCTTTAACAGTTATTTTTTTTTCATTTTCTTTTTCATTTCTTTTAATAATAAATACTGATTTTTTTTTACTAATTAAAAGTGTACCTAATTTTGTGTTTGGTAATTCTGTATTGTAATGTATATCATAAGTAACTATTATATCATTTTGCTCTTGAGCATTTAAATGAGTGAAGAATAGTATAGAAATATAAAGTATAAATAGATGTCTCATAAGTATTGTTTTATATTAAAAATCTTTCAATTTTTGGTTTACCAAAAATTGAAAGATTAAGTAAAATTAAAGTAATGCTGCAAATCGATCTGCTAAATCACTACACTCTTGTTCGTTTGCTACACCTTCAAATGCCAAAGTGTGTGTTGCTAAATGTTCTCCATCTTCTCCATAAAAACTTAGAGTAATGTAGCAAGTACCAACTACTTTAGTGATAGAATAATTTTCTGCTGTAAAATCAAAAGTTGTTAATTCTACAGAGTTGGTTAATTCTAAAGTTTCTTCAATGTTAAATATTGAAACTTTCTCTACTTCGTTATTTGCAAAGGCAAATGAAACGGTTAGTAATAATACTACTGATAAAAATAAATTTTTCATAATGAAATAATTTAAAGGTTAATTTTGAAGAACAATTTAATTAGCCGTTATTCTTAGTGTGGATTTTCCACAGTTTCGACTTTTTTAGGTTTTCAATTTCACTTTTCCAGAGAGTGATTTTCTTTTTTTGTACTAACTCCGTAAATCGGATGGTCTTAAATTCACTCTGTTTACTCGGTTCTAATGGCTACCAACGTTGGCGGTATGGTTAGTGGCGTTTTAAAATGCTATTACTTTCGGTAAGCAATAAATTTTATAAAAAGAACTTAACTTTAAGGCTTGCTCTTTGTAGCCATTAATTATACAGATTGTTGGTAGCCGTTTTTTATTCCGTTCTAATGTCAAAATCTGTATTCCAATTTTAATAGCACAAATCTTGGCAATAATCTATATTCCGTTGCCGATGTTCCGATGTCTCTGACTGAAAAATTTATAAACTTTTCAGTATTAAACATATTTTTGGCAGTAAGTCCCAAAGTCAATTTGTTTTCAATGAGTTTATATCTCGCATCAAAATCTAAGAAGTAATAAGTATTATCAGATTGTAAATTTCCAAAATAATAGCGTTCTGATTGTAATTGAAAATCAATTTTCTTATTAAATACAAAGGATAAATCTACAAAACTAACATTATTTGTAAATGAATTATTTATGGTAGTTTCTATCTCTGTTGTTGTCCATTTTGTGCCAATATGGTAATTGAAGAAACCTTTAAAACCAGAACGCAGTTCAAGACCGTAACTATTGTTATTAGATGTTATTTGTCTTAAAGCTGAGTTGTTTACTATATTCTTAAATTCGCTTTTAGTATAACCCAATTCTAACTTTAAATTAGAGGAAATAAATTTAATATAATAATCGAGTTTAGAATTTATACTTATAAACTCACGGTCTTTAATCAATATTTTTTCAGCCAAAGTAAAGTTTTGATTTATCGTTGAGTTTGTAGAAAAGAAATCGTGATTTTTACTATATAGAATAAATGTGTTTGCAAAAAAGCGGTCGTTCCAATTACCAAGTTGGTAGTTAAAAACCAAACTAGAAGCATTTAATTGATTAAAATTTCCTGTTCCTTTTAAAAATGAACGGAATCCTGTTAATACAAAATTACTAAATACATCTATAGTTCTTGCATTGGTGGTGTTGTACGAATAGGAAGATATAATTTTGTTATTATCATTAATTTCCCAGTCAAAACCTAAACTTGGGTTTATAAAAAAGGGGCTTTGATTATTAGATAAGTCATTATTTTCTAAGCGATTAAATAGTTGATGAATATTTAGTTTTCCTACAATACCAAAACCATCAATTTTTAAGTGGTATTTAGTTTTAAGATACAAATCGTTTACTTGGTAAGCTGTTTGGTTTTGATAATCATTTGGGTTGTCTAATACTAAATCATCTTGTAAAAGTGAAAATGTAGTTGATAATTTATCTTTTCTGAATTCATTACCAATTTGAAGTTCTAATAAATTACCGTTTGACTTACGGTCTAGTAAATGTGCATTAATACCTGAAAATTGCATTTGATTTGTGCTTTGTTGCGATACATTATTTGCATTACTAAAAGAAGGAAATAAATCTTGATAAAAGAATTGATTTATAGTATAATTTTGGGGTGACTTTTCATCTATATAACGACCTGTGAGTATAAACACTTTTTTGTCCTTAAACTTATTGGTATAGCTTATTTTTTGGTCAAAAAGTGTGTTTTGGTGTTGTAGGTTTTCAATGGTGGAATTACCATTAAAAATTAAATTAGAAATGTCGTTAAAATCTCCATTGTTATATTTTGTTGTAGCCTCTAACATTTTGGTATTAGAAATGTTATAAGTAAAATCTACTTTACCAAAAGCAACTCTATTTTTATTGTGCAACTCAAAATCTTGGGTATTGGTGAAATTTGTGCCATTTACGTTTGTAACATCAATGCTGTTTCTAAAAAAGTCAATTTCATCCCAATTAAAAAAACCTAGTGTTTTTATTTTTATTTTTTCGGTTGGGTTAAATATAGCGTTTAGCGATACTAGCTCAGCGTTGTTGAAATTTGTTCTACTTTTTTTGAAACTTAGTTGGTTAGGGGATAGGTTCATAATAGAGTTCATACTTTGATTGTCTCCAATGCTTGCATTCTCATCAAATCTTAAAGGTTTTATGAGATGATTGATGTCGCCTGTAGCATCATAACCAATATTATTAAAATTAGATAAAAGAATATATTTATTCTTTTTTCCGAAATTCATCATGTAAGTTTTTAGATGGTATCTGTTTGCTGAAAGCAAATCAAGTCCAAGAGAAACATTGCCAAACCATTGTCTTTTTGCATCGTCTTTTAAAACCAAATTTAAAGCAACTTTGTCACTTTCTTCAATATTTTTTAATAGCCTATTATTAGAATATTTTTGTAAAATTTGTATTTTTTCTAATTGATCTGGTGGCATGTTTTTAGACAATATTTTATATCCACGCTCAAAAAAATCATCACCATCTATCATTAGCTTTTCAATTTCTTGATTTCCTATTTTAATAGTTCCTTCGCTATCAACAGTAATGCCTGGTATTTTTTTTAGCAAATCTTCTACTGTAGCATCATTACTACTTAAAAACTTACTAACCTTTACTTCTACAGTATCTTTTTTTATTTTTATAATCCTTTCTGAATTAATGATGATTTCATCTAATTCAAATGATTCCATTTCTAAAGAAATATTTAAAAAAAAGTCTTCTTCATCAATATTAAAAATTAAAGGAATTGTTTTAGCTTTAAAACCCATTGAAGAAAATAGTATTTTATATTTCCCACTTTTGTTAAGTTTTAAAAAAAAACTTCCATTTTCGTTAGAATAAGTATATGTAATGTTATTATTTAAAGTATCTTTAACTGTAATACTAACAAATGGAATAGGCTTTTTTGTTAAATCGCTTGTCAATCCTTTTATAATATTTTGCGATAAAATAGAATTACATAAAAATACTAAGATAATTAATAGTCTAATTTTTATCATCAAATACCTCTATATCTTTATTACAATCATCACAATTTTTATCTCTTTTAAATGGCTTAGACCCTTTTGGTCTTCTTGCTGACATTTCAGCAAACATATTATCAATCAACTCTTCTTTTTTAATCAAGTAAGCGTCTAAACTAATAGCTTTTTCTAACTCCTTTTCATCAAACTTAAATAAACAATTATCTTTACCTACTTTAATTTTATTTGCAACAACATGAAACACTTTTTCAGTATCATAAAATTCTAAAATTATTCCAGGTAGATTTCTTAATTTCCATGGGCCGTATGGTACAGGAATTTCTTCTGTATACCATGCTATGTAATCTCTACCTCTAAAGCGTATTGTTGCTTTTTTGCATAAAAAATTAGATAATTTTTTGGTTTCTGAATGTAATTTCCAAGATTTTGTAAGTTTTTCTTCTTTTACTAATATCACTTCATCAAAGAAGTTCTCTCTAAAATAAAAAGAGTTTATTGAATTATAATAAAACTTGCTAATTGTATTTTTTCTGCCAACAACTATATTTACTTGAGTGCCCATCTGTTTATCCTCTTGATATTTTTCATTTGCACTACTTGTTATATCTATTTCTTTTGAGTAAGAGAATTTTCTATTAAAATATAACTCATATTTTTCTTGATTTACATAATCCAAATTCGTTGTATATGTATATTCAATTTTTCCACATATATTATTTTCTTGCCCATTCACACTTGAGAATATTGCAAAAAAGATAATAAATAAAATATTTTTTTCCATTTTTTTTATGTTTAAGTAATAATCTAGGTGGTCTTAATTAAGACCAGCTAGAAAATAATAAAAAATTTAAGTATTAGTTAGCCGTATATTACTACTTCGTCAAGCTCAATAACGTATTCCCATTCAGTACAATATTTTCTACCGTTTCTGTAAATACAGTATCTTACCCAATAATCAAAAACTTCAACTTCAATATTATCTGCTTGAGATATGTTCATCGAGGTTAAGTCATTTACTATTTCATCCGAAGAAGTAAAACTAAGTAAATCAATATTTAATGACTTGAAATTAAAATCATTAAAAATAGCATCATCAATTGATACTAAGTTTTCAACATTCTCAGATGTTGCTTCTAAATTGTTGTTTGCAAAAGCAAACGTTCCTACTAGCAAAAAGGCTAGTGCAAAAAATACATTTTTCATCGTTATTGTTTTTAACGGTTAAGTTGTCAAACTATACATCTTTTAGGTCTTCGTAATTCGACAAGCGTACTATTCCGCACTTTTTAGACCTTTGGTATTCATTTTTCACTTTTCGAGAGTCAATTTACAATTTTATTTTCTCTTTTCGAGATTCCGTAAATCGGATGGTTATTAAATTGCTCTTTCGGTGGTAAATGGCTACCAACGTGTTTGTGTAAGGAAAGTTGCGTGTTTTAAGCACTAAAGTTAGTAAATAAAACACTAACCAATAAAATCCGCAATGATTTTCGTAAATAAGCTTTTACCAGCAATAAATTATATACGGTGTTGAACTAATCCTCGTACCTCGGAAGCCCTTTACTTATTGCTAAAAATACATTAAATTAGGTTCTCACGAAAAAACCTTACTATTATGTATCAAAAAAAAAAGTAAAACCATTCAAGAAACTGCTTTGCAAGCAGCTCCAACATTCGGTATTTTAGTAAACAAGCCTACTAAGAGTTTCGCTATTAACGGCAAAGCAACTAGTACCTTAAACAAATTATGTACGTTGCCTTTCTCACCTTACAATTTATTATAAAAGCAGTCCAGAGTACCTTTCAGAAGAACAGATAAACGACTATCTTTTTTCTTGTAAAAACCTGCACAATACGCCTTCAGAGAGTTTTTTTAAACATACCATTTATGGTCTTCGAGCTACTTACAAGGTGCTGGGAATGGATAAAAAGCGAATTCAACTTCCGCAGATAAAAAGACAAAAAGACCTTCCTATTGTACTTAACAAACAAGAGGTTCGCGAGTTATTAAAGGCTCCTAAATACTTAAAACATCGTTTAATATTGGCAATGTTGTATGGCTGTGGTTTGCGGAGCTATGAACTCTGTAATCTGTTGCAATCGGATATTGATTTTGAGCGAAAAACGGTATTTGTAAAAAAACAAAAAGGAAGAACAGACCGCTATGTTCCTTTGAGTGACCATCTTGTTAGAGGCTTAAAAAAGTATTTTAGAACCGAGCACCCTGTTATGTATGTTTTCAATAGTCAGGTTACAAAGGACGGTATTGTACAACCCATTACCAAGGGAGCTATCCAATGGATTATTAAAGAGTCCCGCTCTAAAGTAGACACTAAAAAGAGGTTTACCACCCATACACTCCGGCACTCTTACGCGACACATTTGCTCGAAGACGGGATGAATATTATGTGTTTAAAAGCGCTTCTAGGGCACGCTCATATAGAAACCACTATTCTGTATTTACAGGTTTCCAACTCGGGAACTTCTGTTAAATTCAGTCCGTTAGATACCTTATTTTCAAAATAATGCAACCCAAACATCGTGTTGCAGATGTGTTGAATTTAGAAGTAGACCATCTGCAGGAAATAGCCTATACTAGTTGGAATGCACGCACTTTACATGCCATTCGAAAATGCCGCACCAAAGCCCTTGGAGGTCATTTAGATTGGTGTATGAATTGCAAGAAACTCCATTTGCAATTCAATTCTTGTCGGAACCGGCATTGTCCCACTTGCCAAGGTCATAAGCAGCAGCAGTGGATTGCTGTTAGATCGCAAGAACTCCTTGCTGTGCCTTATTTTCATGTCGTATTCACACTGCCAGATCATCTGAATCCTGTGGCAATTCAGCATCCTAAAGTGCTTTACAAAATACTATTTGATACGGTTTGGGAAACCTTAAGTGCTTTTGGAAACAATCCAAAACACCTTGGCGCAAAACTAGGGATGGTTGGAGTTTTGCACACTTGGGGTCAGAATTTAAGCTTACACCCCATTTGCACTGCATCGTTCCCAAAGGAGGGGTTTCTAAGGCTGGTTTTTGGAAAAAGGGAAACGGAAAAGACGATTTTCTGTTTTCTGTGAAAGCAATGAGTAGCAAATACCGAGGTCTTTTTGTCTCTAAACTGCGAAAGGCACTTCCTGAATTGCCCCAAAGTTTATATGATACTTTGTTCAAAAAAAAATGGGTAGTTTATACCAAGCCTCCTTTTGGAAAGCCAGAAAATGTGATTGAATATTTAGGACGATACACGCATAAAATAGCGATTAGTAATCACCGCATTTTAAACATTGATAAAATAAATAAAACGGTTACTTTTAGACTAAAAAACTACAGAAAAGGAGGTCAAAAAACAACCTTAACACTTTCTACCAAAGAATTTATACGGCGATTTCAACTTCATATCCTGCCCAAAGGTTTTACAAGAATACGGCATTACGGGTTTTTAAGCAGCAGCTGGAAGAAAGAGAAGTTACCGCTGTTACAACTGCAATTAGCAGCTAAAAATTGCGCACATATAGAAATTTTTGTTCCTCAAGAAGAATCGTTACATGGCTGTTGTAAGCATTGTAAAAAGGGGCCATTGATTACGCTTTTAACCTTTGACAGTCGTGGTCCACCAAAAAATTATAAAGAAATTATAAAACGCAAATTACTGAAATACACCCATTAAAAAAACGGTTCAAAAAAGGGCCTTAGCATACTAGTTTCTAAAATGAAAGAAAACCAAGTAAAAATACCCTTTTACGAATTGTAAAAACAGCAATCGTGCAAAAAGTGATTTTCTAATTAGAAATTACTCAAACCATCACCAGTTTATAAAATTACTGTTTTTTAGTACCCACACAAAAATCATCGCTTTACCCCTTATTTAAACCGGATCAGTCAACATAGCATATAACGCTGGCCTATCGGCGCGCCATATGCTTAGTTATTGCCAGTAGTTTTTCTACCGGTATTCTGGATTTTCAAATTCCCAACGTTCTCCATTATCCCATTCTTTCCGAGAGTTACCATAATTTGGGTAGCCATTATTGTTTTTAAGTATCAACGCTAAATGAAGTAGATTATAGGTCATAAATGTGATATTTCTATTTGTGAAATCACTATCAAAACCAACAGGATTATCTAATTTTTCTCCTTTCCATTCTTTATCTCCATAACTTGGTCCAGGACCAACTTTTCCAATCCATCCGCAATCTGCTTGTGGTGGTACTGAATATCCTACGTGTTGAAGCGAATACAATATTCCCATTGCACAATGTTTTATACCATCTTCATTACCAGTAACTATACAACCACCAACTTTACCATAGTAGATATATTGACCTTTATCATTGGTCAAACTACTCAAAGCATAAAGTCTTTCAATTAGTTTTTGAGCTTCAGAGGATTTTTCGCCAAGCCAAATTGGTGTTCCGACGATAAGAATATCAGCGTCCAAAACTCTTTTTGATAATTTTGGCCATTCATCAATATCCCATCCATATTCAGTCATATCAGGATATACGCCACTCGCTATTTGATGGTCGATTAATCTAATCTCATCGATTTTGACTTTTTCTTTAGTCATAATGGCTTTAGAAACTTCCATCAAGGTTTTGGTGTGGCTTTCTTGCGGTGATTTTTTAAGAGTACAATTTATGTAAATCACTTTTAAATCACTGAAATCTGTTTTTTTCATAATTATGGTTTTTTTTAAATTGGCTACAACGGTTAGTATAATAATAGTAGCGGATTTCAAGGCACGAACCTTTCAATTTATCACTAAACTTTATGTAAAGATACTGCCTTAGAATTTAGCACTAAAACCGCTATTATTTTTATAAATTGTGTGTGCCCAGTATGGGCATCTTTACCTTACTGCAAAGTAGGGAATTAATCTAGAGGGTGCAAGTCCCTTATGCGCTGGAGTAACGTCTAGAAGTATTAGTAAGTCGCAAGGGTGGTAACTGTGA
>Ga0209390_10009101_pt1 | contig 12027 bp, 10 predicted proteins | sample BON01_FD_187212 | JGI IMG/M metagenome (GOLD analysis project Ga0209390, IMG submission 187212) | Freshwater microbial communities from Lake Bonney liftoff mats and glacier meltwater in Antarctica - BON-01 (SPAdes) (version 2) | ecosystem: Environmental > Aquatic > Freshwater > Ice > Glacier... | reverse complement strand
TCTAGAAATCCAAACGCGATACATCTCTTGGAAAAGAATTTAGATAAAATTGATTGGCTTGAGTTATCTGGAAATCCAAACGCAATCGCCCTCTTGGAAAAAAATCCATATAAAATTGATTGGGATTACTTATCTATGAATCCTAACGCGATACATCTCTTGGAAAAAAATATGAAAAAAATTAATTGGCGTTACTTATCTAGTAATCCGTCCATCTTTGTCTATGACTACCAAGCCATGTCGGAACGTTGTATCATCAAAAGAGACTTGATGAAAAATCGGTTTCATCCTCGCCATTTGGACCAGTTTGAAAATTGGGGATTTGTATAAACTAACAAACAAATAACGTTATATATTTTTTTATAAAACAAAACAAAAACAAATAAAACAAAAAAATGATTTACAACAATACAAATATGCTTATTAATCTGGATGTATAATGATAGCGAATGCAAACACAACGAAGAAAGTGGCAGTGATATCGATCAGGAATGGAACGATTTTATGGAAGAGTCCAGCAACCAATCTAATATCGAGACCACTATTTTAGAAGAAAATGACGCTGAAACAAACGTATATAAAAAGACTAAAAATGTTCCTATTCCCAATGCATCGCCTTTAGTTATATCAACAAAATCCAAGGAAATATTTTTAAATAAAGCAGTGGATCTGAATATATTTTGGAAAATCCCATTAATATCCTATGATGAACAAAAAGCAGGATGTTTGAAAAAACAAATGCGAGTGAAATATAAAACCCCTGAAGAATATGCAGATTATTTGTTGAAAAAGGAACAAGGGTTGCTTATAGATGGTTGTAATTATTTGCATGAGTCCATCTTTGAACATATGGACGTTCAAAAAGTAAAGCTCCGTCATTTTAATTACTTGGGCATGGTTTCTTTTGGTTTATGTTCTAAAGATTTATATGATGTAATTAAAAAAGTATTTATGAATTGTTTCATCTTAATAATTCGTTTAGAATTGCCGGTTGAAATATTTAATATTAATGAAGAATTATATAATTCTTCAACTACGAGTATATCCCATTTGCCTTCTGGACCAAAAATATTCCACGAATATAATGTAAAAGTGTTCAACACTGGAAAAATAACGTTTACTGGCGTGAAAAATAGCATTATTTTTAAAGAATTGTTGAACGTGGTAATAAATATATTAAAGTTATGTGCGCCACACGAGTGGATGAATTATTCCTCAAACATTGAACATTATAAACAAGTAAATATATTGGTAAATTCTAATTTCAAGTGCGGATTTTGCTTGAACCAATCTAAATTAAGACGAATACTTACCACCAAATACAATTTAATTTGTGTATTTAATTATGGAAACCAGTATACTGGTCTGCGTACAAAATTTTATTACGACACATCCAAATCCCCGGAAGAACAAACCGGGCAATATAATTCCACGACGGATACTTTGGATTTGCATGAAAACAAAAATAAAATGTCCAAATTAGTATCCTATCCGCCAAATATTGTTCGAATTTCCTATTCCATCTTTCGCACAGGAAGTGTTTTGATTTCTGGAAAATGCGACGACGACATATTAAACCATGTGTATTTGCACGTTGCCAATTTATTAAAAGATGAATTTCCATTTATTTACGCTGGGTGTGCCGAAATTAAAACAAAAAAAACTCAAAAACAAAAGAAATTTTTAAAAAACTTTCTTGTACCTTTAGACTAATAAATAAAAAACTAAATCACCGGCTAACAAGTTATAATACATAATACCAAAAAGTGAAAATGTAACAATGAACCCAACTTACTTACATTCCAAAACCAGAAAAATCACTAATTACGGGAATAGGCAAAAACGACGAGGAAGAAGAGGAACCAGAATTGATTGCATTATAATTTGGTACTTTTTTACACTCGAAATCATTGTTGCTGATGCGTTCGCACGGCGGACATGCCCCGCATTTAGTATCGTCAAACGCGGGTTCGGGACAAATAATATTGGGACACATGGGACATACAGGCGGAACAACTTCGGATTTTAAAATATACAAGTCTTCTTGCCCCGCAGGTATTTGTGACCGCGAAACACCGGCTGGAAGTGAATCATTGTATTCTCCGGTCGAATTATAAGATTCGTTGTTTGGTCCAGTATAAGTATTAAACGCAGTACTATATTCTGTTCCGCTCATATTTGTGTTTGTGGTAGCCGAATTGGTTGTTCCGCTACCTGTGTTGTTGTATGTATATACATTATTTTCAAAATATACTATTTTTGACCCGTCGGCTCTAGTTATGCTCACAGTATTTTTTCCATTGACATCTGTTGCAACTACCGCCTTTCCGCCATTTGGTCCTATATATATGGTAACTCCGCCATTTGAAGTATTATTTGAATTATCAATGTTGTAAACTTCTGTACTGCCGTTTTTATTGGTTATTACCAAAGTATCACCCACGACACGTGCGGTAGTTTCGTTTGGACCGTAATAAACGGTTGGCGATGAAGTCCCAATATAATGATTATAATTGTCATAAGTTCCATTATAATTGTCATAAGTTCCATTATAATTGTCATAAGTTCCATTATTATTGTTTGTGCTACCATTGTCGTTTGTATTAGATGTGGTTGTATCAACAGAAGACTCGAATATAACGGCATCTCCTCCATTAGGACCAGTAATTGAAATACTGTCACTACCATTGGAATTATGAATGACAGTCGCAGTTCCTCCATCTGGTCCGTAATAAATGACACCCGAAGATGCATTATATTGAGTGTTTCCGGTTCCAGTGTTGGTGGTGCTTGTAACTGTATAAATGCTGCTCGTGCCGTCTGGATTAGTAACGGTTATGGTTCCGTGTTTTACCAAGGCAGTAGCACCGTTTGGAGCAGTATACAAAGCGGTTGTTTTAGTGCCATTTGTGAGCCCCTCTTTTACAATTCGTTCAAAAAAACCTAAATAAGAACCAAATAATAATATACATAAAAGAACAACCAGGAGAAATAAAATAATATCGTATTTCATTTTGCAATATATTATTATAAGTTATTTTTATTTTTTTAATTTCAAGTACAAAATAATAAAAACAAATTAACGAACATATTTTCCCACTTTTACAAAACTATCCACTACAAAAATAACAAATACACCCAAGAATGAATACAGCACAATATCCTCCACCACACTATCTGTTTTTTCTGACTGTTGTTCTTCCATTAAATCAATTAAATAATTCAACTTGGTAACCACAAGATCGTTTGACGATGCATGATGTTGTGGTGATGTAGATAAGTCCAGTGTATTAGTATTCGGGTAATTGCCCATTAAATTGCGGTAATATTGTTTCGATTGTTGTTTGGTCATAAAATTTTGGTCTAAATCCTGGGACTCATCCATTTCGTTGTATATTAGTGTGCTGTCGATAGTTCCGTTTGGAACTATTCCTCCTTCTTTGGAATCGCCAATTACTTCTTGTTCTGACATTCTTTCTTGTCCCGCAGAAATGGGCATATCCAGTGGTCTAAAATTACCTAAGTTGTTATTTGAATCCGCCATACTTGCATACCCCTCTTTTAATTTGTTTGAAGTAGACTCAGAAGAAGATAATGATTTAGGTGTTTGGTTTTGAATATTTTGAACCACCGCATTTACTTTATTAGAATCATAATGCGGTTGTCGTTGTGTTTTTTTATGCTGATTTAATAGTTTTTTTTTATGTATGGAAGTTTCGCTCAATGAATTGGGAGATAATTCATAATTATTATCTATACTTGCTGCGTTGTAAGAAAACGACATTCTTATTTTATAAGATATTATTTTATTATTTTATTCGCCATTGTTGAATAAAACTTTATTTACCAAAATAAACAATTTGTAAAACAAAAAATGATTTAAAATAATAACTATTATATAAATAGTATTAGTAATGAGCAAATTAATAACGGAATTATACAAGTCGCGAAATATTTTATTGGACCAATTGTTGGTTCAAGGATACGATACAAAGGATTATGTTGGTGTTAGTTTACAAGAAATAAATATAATGTCTAATCAAGGCGGAATGGACATGTTAATTAAAAAAAAGGAAACAAATAAAAAAATATATATAAAATATCTTTGTTGCGATTCGAAACAAATTACCATAAAAACATATGACAATGTAGTAGAAGAATTATTTAATGAAAATAATGATGATGACAACAATGGTATAGAATCGACCATTAACACTGAAGATACATTAATGATAATATCTATGCAAGATATAAACGATTCGTTAACACAACGAATAAAAGAAAGTTGGGAAATGCGTGGATATTTTGTAATTATTAATAATTTGTACCGTTTACAATACAATGTTTTAAACCATGATTTAGTACCTAAACACGAAGTTATTTACGATTCGTTGCGATTAAATGAAATTAAAGCAAAATATTATATTGACGACGACGACAAGTTTCCTACAATTTCTCGATTCGACCCAATAGCGATTGCAATCGGAATTCGCCCCGGGGAATTATGCGAGATTACACGCCCCAGTAAAACCGCGATAACTACGCCCTATTATCGTATTTGCATTAATCTTTAATTAATTTTATTTTTTACACATATAAAGATTATATTTCTTTATTTTTTACAGCCGCTAATTGAATGGCTTCCGACGGATTTTTAATATATTGGATAACACCTCCATTTTGTGTAACCGCCGCCAACTGAACGGCTTCCGACGGATTTTTAATATAATGGATAGCATTAGCATATCCATCTTGTGTAACCGCCGCCAACTGCATTTCTTCCGACGGATTTTTAATATAATGGATAGCATATGTTTTTTTGTTTTTTTGTTTTTTACACCTTTTAACATTTCAAACGCCGATTACTCATCTAATAACATTAACGCCATTGCTGAATAATTATGTAAATCAATTAGTGTATCTCTAATGCCTTCATCATTTATTAAATTTACTCCATTTTTTGTTATAGAATAGAACGTTGTAACTTATCTTCTATTCTCATTAAAACACCGATAACTCCATATTTAGCAAACGCATCCCCATAATCAATATTTTTTTTAGTGAATAATTCTAATGCTTCCTTTTGAATTCTTACCATTTGTTCTACTCTGTTCATTATATTATGAATTATAATAATATATATTTATATTACTTTATAATTATTTAATCGGCGTTTGAAATGTTAAAAGGTGTAAAAAAAAACACAACCCTTAAAAAGCATCTGAATAAAATCCATTAGTGGCAATTCAAATTAAAAAAATAAAATAAAGAATGTTTATTTATTCAACGATTCTTCAATTTGCTTTCGTTTGTGTTTGTATTCCAAATAAGATATTTTTTTTGACGGCACTTCTTTTTCTCCATCTCCATCTTTGCCGTCATTTAACTTGTCGGCTTTTTTAAGTGCGCTGTCGATATATATTTTTTTAAGCAGTTCCCCGACTTTAACGGCTCCATCGTGCTGGTCTAACTCGCCTTTTTCTATTTGTTCTAAAATGTCAATAAAAATATACAACAAATCCATATTCATCTCGTTTTTTCTAATTTTATTATAAAGATCGGTGTAATAAGTGCAAAGAAAGGAACATTCCGTAATTGCTTCAATGGCGACATTTTCTGGCTCTTCTGGATATTTAGCCATGAGTTGTTGCAAGGTAGCAATGTCTATGCGAAATAGCCCGCTATGTTTAAGTTCGCGAATAAGATCCGTAGTATCTACATATTTATCTGCGGTTGCATTCATCATGTTTCCCAATTCAAGTTTATCCAGGGTATTATTTTTAATGTCCGCATTGTTTTTTTTCATATTATAACCTATTATTTATTATTTCTATATTATTTATTTATTATTTCTATATTATTTATTTATTATTTCTATATTATTTATTTATTATTTCTATATTATTTATTTATTATTTCTATATTATTTTATAAATATTTCGTTAGTTTGATTCTTGGTTTTTTGGATAAAACCAAAAATAAATCACCTTGTAAAACAAAAAAATGATTTACAATTCCACTTTTTGATTTTTTAGAGCTTGTTACCACACTTTACATACATTCAAAATGCAACTTCGTTCAGGCAAAATAACAAACACAACTACGGATAATTCATCGGAATCCGTTCAGTTGGCAGCGGTTGTTGCACAATGTGGAGATGTTATCCGTTATATTAAAAATCCATCGGAATCCGTTCAATTGGCAGCAGTTGCACAAAATATACGTGCTATTGAACATATTAAAAATCCGTCGGAAAAGGTTCAGTTGGCGGCAGTTGCACAAAATTGTTGGATTATTAAATATATTGAAAATCCATCGAAAACGGTTCAATTGGTAGCGGTTACAAAAAATGGATGTGTTACCCGATATATTAAAAATCCGTCGAAAACGGTTCAATTGGCGGCAGTTGCACACGATGGATATGCTATCAAATTTATTAAAAATCCAACAGAATCCGTTCAGTTGGCGGCGGTAAAACAAAATGGTTGGAATATCCAATTTATTAAAAATCCATCGGAAGCCGTTCAGTTAGTGGCTGTAAAACAAACTCCAATTGCTATCAAACATATTGAAAATCCATCGAAAGCCGTTATGTTGGCGGTTGTGGATACAAAAAAGTGCGGGGGGATTTTTACTTAAGGAAAACGGAATTTTGCGATTTGTTTCTTTTTTATTTTTGAAAGGTAGGGTTATATCCTCGTGTTACAGTTTTTCACATAAAGGGGATAAGTGACGCTATCCAACGTATTGAAAACCCGTCAGAAGCCGTTCAGTTGGCAGCGGTTACACAAAATAAAGGTGTTATCCGATATATTGAAAATCCGTTAAAATCCGTTCGGTTGATTGCTAACCCACCGAGTTGGTGGGGGTGGTGGTCAGTTGGTAGCAAGTAGAAAGTACTAGATATTAAATAGAATAGCAATAATCAATAAGTACGTACTATGTAATCTGAATTAAATTGTTTTTTGCTTGTTTTTCGTTCTTAACTATCAAAACACATTTATAATTTGTTAGTTGAATAGTAATAATTAGAGCAAAAAAATATGCAAAAAATGAAATAAAAATGAAATAATAATAATAATAATAAACAAGGATATACCATGATTTTTTGTGATGTATGCTCCAATATGCTTTATTTAAAAGTGGACGCAAATAATAAAAACAATATGATACATTATTGTCGCAACTGTGGATTTACTAAACCCGCCGAATCTTTTTGTGTAGAATATAATGTTGCTAAAAAAATGGACCCGCTTGCGTTTATAAATCCATATACCCATTTAGACCCTACGTTACCACATACACATAATATTTATTGTCCCAATAAAGAATGTGTCACTAATTTAACCGTGCCGCCAACCCCCAATGTAGTAATTTTTAAACCAAAAACAACTTCTTTGGAAAATATATTTATTTGCTTTGAATGTCAATATAACTGGACAAATATGCCAAAGTAAACAACAAAAAGTGCGTAAAATAATATAAATAAATATAAATAAATATAAATAAATATGTATACCTCTTCCACAACATCAATATGTTTAAATATGATTGTAAAAGACGAGGCACACATTATTGAAAAAACCTTAAATAATATATTGCAGTATATCCCCATTACATACTGGGTAATTTGTGACACAGGTTCAACGGACGACACTGTGACAATTATAAAACGATTTTTTAACGAAAAAAATATTCAAGGAGAAATACATTTGTGTACATGGAAGGGATTTGGAAAAAGCAGAACGGAAGCACTCGAATTAGCATATAACAAAACAGATTATTTATTTATTTTTGACGCAGACGATGCGATTCATGGAGATTTTAAATTGCCAACTTCGATGACAATGGATTCTTATCATTTTCGTTTTGGACAGGGATTTTCATATACACGACCTTTGTTAGTTACAAATCGAAAAGAATGGAAATATGTGGGAGTGTTGCACGAATATTTAACTGAAAAAGTATCAGAATATAGGTCTAGTTTTATATTAGAATCGGGGAATTATTATGTAGAGTCGGGAAGAAGTGGTGGTCGAAATCAAGATCCAGATAAATATTCAAAAGACGCAGCAACATTGGAACACGAAATTGCAACCGAGCCCGACAAAGGATTGTGTGATAGATATGCCTTTTATTTAGCCCAAAGCTATAAAGATGCTAATAAGAAAGACAAAGCGATGGAATGGTATTTAAATGTGTTGTCGCGAAATAATTGGGCGCAAGAAAAATATTTCTCGTGTTTAACTCTGGGAAATATGTACAAAGACAAAGAAAATTTTGAAAAGGCGGTATTGTATTTGACAAAAACAAACGAATATGATGACCAACGTTTTGATGGATTAATTTTTTTAATGGAAAATTGCTACAACAAGGGAATGCATTATATGGTGGATATGTTGTATACGCAGATTCAAAAGAATTACCACAATCTAAATCTCAGTCGTAAATTATTTGTTTACCAATATTTATATGACGAAGTAATGGATTACCTCAACGTAATTTCGTGTTTTTATACCAAAAATTTTAACAGTGGATATGAAAGCATTAAAAAGATTGCCGCGGTACAAAAACTCGATTCTAATAAAATGAATGCAACACTAAACAATATGATTTTTTATTTAGACGTCATGAAAAAAGATGTATCTCAAGAGTCCGTACTTTTTTTTCACCATTTTATCGAGATAATCGCAAAAAAATGCGGAATTCAACAACAAAATATTTCCCCAAATGAATGCACTATTTTTAATTTATTGCTGGAAAAAAATAAGAATACACTAACAAAATATAAATCATTTAAAACGAAAAATAATAATAAATTAGATACAAATGCAACCGTTAAGCCAAATATTATGATTACTTTTACAACATGCAAGCGATTTGAATTATTTACACAAACAATGAATTCTATCATGAATACTTGGACGGATGCAGTTGATATTCAAAGTTGGTTTTGTGTAGATGATAATTCGTCGGAAACGGATCGAATTAATATGAAGAAATTATATCCTTGGGTAAATTTTTATCTTAAAACGGAAGCAGAACGAGGACATATGATAAGTATGAATATAATTTGGAATGAATTAAAAAAACATAAACCGACTTATTGGATTCATATGGAAGATGATTTTTTATTTTTTGAACGAGGAAGTTATGTCGCACAAGCGATAAAAGGATTAACCGTATTGAAAAAAGAAAACGTACATCAAATTTTATTTAATCGTTCTTATGCCGAAACAATTAACGGATATAATATCGTTAGTCATGAATATATAAATGAAGAAAATGAATTTTGCGTCCACAAATATGAAGAAAATACAACATGCAAACTGTCTAATTGCCATTATTGGCCTCATTACAGTTTTCGTCCATCTATGATGCGGACTGACATTATTTTGGAGTTGGGAGATTTTAATTCAGATATTACTTTTTTTGAACGTGAGTACGCCAATAAATACCAACGTGCAGGGTATAAAAGCGGTTTTTTTAACAAATTAACGAATTTGCATATTGGGAGATTAACCAAAGATAAAGACAATGCAACCATTCCAAACGCATATCAATTAAATAATATGAACCAATTCACCAATGACGCAAATAAAAATGCCGATATTGAAAATAAGGAATCAGACAAACCCAATGTATTGAACGAGTCGCCCGAACCAGAAAAAACAATAAATGTGTCTGGAACAAGTTTTATTAATGCTTTTTCTGAAAGTTCTTTACACACAGACGACAGTGTAGTTAAATACGCCATGGATTTGACGAATATATCTAAACCTGGTTTTTTACTTAATTATTCCAAAGCAGAATCAGTAACATTAATTAATGAAAAACTAAAAGATATTGGTAGCAATTTGTGTGTGACGTCAATAAATAATTCCATTGGCAACCCGACAAACGATTTTTTATCCAGCGAAACACAGACAAATGTATTATTGGATGTTTGTGATTTACCCGATAACACAAATATTTCTCCCTATATAAAAATTGTGAATTTACAACGTCGTCCAGATCGAAAAATAAATACAGAAACGTTATTGTCTGAACAAAATATTGATTCATGCGAATATGAATTTGTAAACGCCGTGGATGGATTAGAACTTGAAGTGACGGACGAAATGATTGACATGTTTGACGGAAATGATTTTGGAAACCGAAAGGGAGTAATTGGGTGCGCATTAAGTCATGTTAATTTGTGGAAACAATTATTGAACGACAAACACCACGACTTTTATTTAATTTTAGAAGATGATTTGACGGTGTTAACAGATAATTTTAAAGAAAGAATCAGTTTATTGCGGGATAATATGAAAAGTCAAGAATTATTATTTTTGGGATATCATATGTTTGATAAAAAAAGAAAAGATTCATCTCCTATGTATGACCCAATAACAAATAATCAATTTTATTCAAAAACTTTGCAAGGAAGCATTAAATCTTTAAATAAAGATTTATATATTGGCGGGACTTTTATGTACGGTGTAAATAAATCGGGTGCCAAAAAAATGATTGATTATATTGAATCGCGAGGAATAAAGCATGGCATTGATTATGTAATGAAAATAATTCCGGATTTAAATGTGTATGAAACGCTCCCCCAGTTAGCATTTAGTCCGTGGAATGAAAACGGAAATAATATTGACACAGACGTTCAAAATACAGGAGTTGCGTTTGATTTAAACAGATTATTAGTCAAAGACCCTGATTTTATATTTATTCCACAAATGGACCAAATGAACTTTGATATGGGTCAAAAATTTATGAAAATATCACAATTAAAAAAGGAAATATTAAAAATGCCCGACTGTGTTGCCTTCAATACACTTTGTTTTTTAAAAAATAACATTAACAAATTACATAGTTCAAATTATTTTAAGAAAAACGACGGAATTTATATTAAAATCGACAGATATTACTATATGCAAAATGAACTGGCAAAAGAATTGGAATCAAAAATAGAATTGAAAAAAAGGTTTAAAAATAATAAGATTCGTGTAAAATTAATGGGAAATTGGTGCTCGTCGCGTGTGATGTGCGAAGAATGGAAACACATGTGCAAATATGGAAATACATGGAACAATATTGAATTTGTATCGGACGATTGTGATATAGATTATTTTGTTATTATTAATAAACCAATGTACGAATCTGATTTTTATATTCCAGAAAAAACCATTATATTTCAAATGGAACCGTGGATAGGAGTAAAAACGTGGGGGTCTTGGGCATGTCCGGACGAACATACTTTTTTCAAAGTGTTTGGAAGAAAAACAGTCGATTATAAAACCGAGGTAAATAATGTGCAATGGCAACTAGAATTAAGTTATTCCGACTTGCTAGAATTAAATAATGCATCCGATAATAAATTAGATATTGTGTCGTGCATTTGTAGTTCCAAGTACAATGACCCTGGACACATACATCGTATTGATTTTTTAAATTATATAGAAACCAAGCAAACCAATAATGATGAACGAAACGATACAATTCCTTTGGTCGTTTTCAGCAATACTAATTTTGGTAAGTTTTCAGGATATCGCGGAAAACTGGATATGGCAGAAAAAAGCAAGGGATATGTTCCTTTTAAATATTATTTTATGTGTGAAAACAATTATGAAATTAATTATATCACAGAAAAATTATGGGAACCAATATTGTGTGAATGTTTGTGTTTTTATTATGGTTGTCCCAATGTAGGTGATTATGTGGATGAACGTGCCTATGTGCAATTAGATATGACAGACTTTGAAAAATCATATAAAATTATACAAAAAGCAATAAAAGAAGACTGGTGGTCTCAACGTATAGAAATAATCCGAATAGAAAAATTACGCATTTTAAATGAAATGCAATTTTGTCCGCGTGTAGAAAAAATAATTAATGAAAATATGAATAAAAATGAATAAAAATGAATAAAAAATGAATTAAAATTAAATACTTTACAATTGTAAGTAGCGAAAAAGATGTCTAAAAAATATATGGACGGCGATGAAGACGCAGAAAAAATAATCGAAGAGGAAGATG
>Ga0209390_10009099_pt1 | contig 12027 bp, 10 predicted proteins | sample BON01_FD_187212 | JGI IMG/M metagenome (GOLD analysis project Ga0209390, IMG submission 187212) | Freshwater microbial communities from Lake Bonney liftoff mats and glacier meltwater in Antarctica - BON-01 (SPAdes) (version 2) | ecosystem: Environmental > Aquatic > Freshwater > Ice > Glacier... | reverse complement strand
GTGGTCGCGCCGCCACTGCCCAGGGCGTCGTTGGCGGCGAGGACGAGGGTGCTGCCGCTGTTGACGATGGTGTCGCCGCTGTAGCTGTTGGTGCCGGAGAGGGTGAGTTGACCGGCGTCGGTGGTGATGGTGCCAGCGCCGCTGATGTCGCCGGTGAAGTTGAAGTTGTTGGAGCGGTTGTAGCGCAGGGCGTCGTCGTTGGTGATGTCGCCGGTGATGGAACCGGTGGTGCCGCCGTTACCCAGTTGGAGGGTGCCGGTGGTAATGGTGGTGCCGCCGGAGTGGGAGTTGGCGCCGGTGAGAATGGTCGTGCCGGATCCGGCTTGGGTCACGGAACCGGAGCCGGTGATGGCGCCGGCGTAGGTGGAAGAGTCGGAACGATCGAATACGATGGCAGCGTTGTTGGTGATGTTGCCAGCGAGTGAGCCGGTGGTGCCGCCGTTGCCGATGTTGACGGTGCCCGCGTTGATGGTCGTGACACCGGTGTAGGTATTGTCACCGGTGAGAGTGAGCGTGCCGGTGCCGTTTTTGGTCAACCGGCTGGCACTCGAGGGACCATTGGAAATGACGCCGTCGATCACCACATCGGATCCCGCGGCATGAGTGAGGGTTAAGGTGCGGTTATTGGTCGTATTGGTGAGATCAATACTCCCCAAAGTGGTCAGTCCCGTGTTGGTCACGTTGACCGTGCGGTTGCCATTGAGGGTGGTGGTGCCGGTGAAAGTCAGATCCAAGGCCCCTGCGATGATGGTGCCACTACCCGCGAGGGTCACGTCGTTGGTGATGGTGCGCGCCGAGCCGATGGCGCGGATGTCGCCGTTGGCGAGCCGAAGCTCACCGGTGCCGAAGGGGTTGGCAGCACTGACGTGCACGTCGCCGTCATCGAGCCGGAACTGCCCGGATAACCCGCTGTTATCGCCGGTAATGATGACGGTGGTGCCTGCATTGATATCGGTGGTGCCGTCGTAGGTGTTGGTGCCGCTGATGGTGGTGGTGCCGGTATTGTTGATTGTGAGTTGACCCGCGGTGGCGCCGCCGGAGCCGTTGGTGATGTTGCCGGAGAGGGTGGTGTCGGCGGTGCCATTGAGCGTGAAGCGGCGGCTGGTCGCGTTGTCCGCAAGGGCGATATCGCCGGAGAACGTCGTGGTGCCGGTGTTGTTCACCGTCATGGTGCGATTGCCGCCGCTGAGGGTCATGGTGCCGGTGAAGTCGAGGTCTTGGCTGCCTGCGATAATGGTGCCGTTGCCCGCGAGGGTGATGGCGTTGGTAACGGTGCGAGCCGCGCCGATACCGCTGATGTCGCCGTTGGCGAGGCGGAGTTCTCCGGTGCCGAAAGCGTTGGCGGCACCGACCTGCACGTCGCCGTTATCGAGGCGGAATTGGCCGGAGAGTCCGCTGTTGTCGCCGGTGATGATGAGGGTGCCGGCGTTTACGTCGGTTACGCCGTTGTAGGTGTTGGTGCCCGTAAGAGTGACCGTGCCGGCGTCGTTTTTGGTGAGGCGCCCGGCGATGGCTGACGCACCGTTGCTGATGTCACCGGAAATCGTCATGTCGTTGGCCCCGCGAACAGTCAAAGTGTGATCGCTCGGGTTGTGGGAGAGCGCGATGTCACCGCTGATCTCATAGATGCCGGTGCCATCGGCGTAGATGTTTCGGTTGTTGGTCAGCGTCATATTGCCGCTGAGTTCGATGTCGCTGGTGCCGCCGAAACGCAGGGTGTTTACCAGTTGGGACTCATTGGCGATATGGCGGGCGCCCCCCCCTCCATCCAAGGTGATGTTGTTGAAATCGATCCGACTGGTGCCGAAGGAGGCGTTGTCGCCGATGACGACGGTGCCTCCATTAAGAATGGTGTCGCCCGTGTAGGTGTTGGCCCCGGAAATGTTCAGGGTGCCGGTGCCTTGTTTGCGAATGCGACCGGCGTTCGAAATCAAGCCGGTAATCGAAGTATCGGAGGTGCCGGTGAGGGTGAGCAATCGACTTGTAGTGGCCGAAAGGTCGATGTTGTTGATGGTGAAATTGCCGGTGCTGCTGTTCGTGATGACGCGTGAATTTTGCATCGTCAGCGTGCCAGCGAAATCGATGTGGTTGACCCCGGTCAGGACCAAGTTTCGATTGATGAGAACGTTGTTGAAATCGAGGTCACCTGAGGTGGCGGCCCAAGTTTGATTCGAGTTGATTTGAACGTCAGCGCTGAGTGTTTGAGTCGCGGTGTTGAGGTTGGTGATGCCGCCTGCGCCGAGGGTGAGTTGGTTGCCTGAATTGAAGGTGAAGCCGTTGGCACCGGTGGAGAGGAAGTCCAAACCGTTGATGGTGCGATTGGCACCGAGGGTAATGCTAAACTGGCTGTTGGCGTTGGCGGCATCAAAGGTGGCGACGTCGGTGGCGCCGGGAAGCGAAGGGTCGGAATCCCAGTTGGCGGCGGTGGCCCACGCGCCGGTGCTGTCGCTGCCGTCCCAAGTGACAATTTGGGCACGAGTCGAGGGAGCGAATGCCAGGGTGAGAACCGCCAATAGGGTTGCGAGCCAAGGGCCCAGATTTATCGCGGTGAGGGCAGGAGAGTTTACCCGACGATACCCAGATTGATGCGATAGATCGATCTGGAGGGGTTCACTCGGGCCTACTTTTCGGACTCGCATTGGGGCCAGATTGGGCATTTGCGGGAAAATGAGCAACCGTTAGGTGAGGTAAGTTACTCATTATTAAAACCTAATAGTATTTAGGTGACAAACGCAGGTTTGGCGGGTAAGCACCTATAAGTAAGCGAAATAGGTAAGAATGGGTCTAGAGGAACTCACCGAGCTAGATCACTTAGGAGATGGGAGGGAGCGCAATCGAGAGGGATTCACGATTGACGCAGGAGGGGCAACTACGACGCGATGGGCGGTGATGGGATCAAGGCAGCAGCGAATTGAAACAGGGCAGGGGAGGGCTCGAAGCGCATGAGCGGTTGGGGCAACCAGATCGTGCAAGGATTGGTCGCGGGAAGTCTGCTGGATCAGCTCAATCTGGTGCTGGGCGTGACGGGTGTGTGGCTGATGATTCGGCGGAGTCTTTGGGCGTTTCCGGTGGGGATGATGGCGGTGTCGGTGCAGGGGATTTTGTTTTGGCAGGCGACTTTGTATGCCGAGACGAGCTTGCAGGTCTTTTTCTTGGGCTGCCTCGGTTATGGTTGGTGGCACTGGACGAAGGGCCGGGGCGAGGAGGCTGAATTACCGGTGACGCTTTTGACGTGGGAAGAGCGGTTGAGGTGGATCGCCGGGGCGGGGGTGCTGATGTTGATTTGGGGGACTTGGCAGGGGAACTATACGAATGCGGTAATGCCCTACCGGGATACTTTTATCGCTTCGTTCAGCATGGCGGCGCAGGTTTTGCAGGCGCGCAAGAAACTGGAAAATTGGGTCGGATGGATCGTGGTTAATTCGGTGGCGATGGTGACGTATTGGTCGATGGGGGAAATTTACTGGGTGTTCCTTTATCTGATTTTTTGGGGGATGGGCATTATGGGGTGGAGGAGTTGGTATCGAGCGATGAAAACGCAGGAGGATTCAGCGTGAGTGAAGTGAAGCGCGTGGTGCTGTTTGGGGCAGAGTCTACCGGGAAGTCGACGTTGGCCGAGGCGTTGGCCGAGCACTTTGAGGAGCCGTGGGCGGAGGAGTTTGTGCGGGAGTTTTGGGACCGACGAATAGGGGTGATCGAAGCGCAGGATTTGAGTGTGATCGCGCGTGGACAGATCGCGAATGAGGAGACGGCGGCGCTGAGGGCGGAGCGGGTGTTGTTTTGCGACACGGATTTGCTGATGAATGTGCGGTGGTCGGATGAGTTGTTTCCCGGCGCTTGCGCTTCGTGGGTGAGGGAGGCGGCAAATGAACGGGCAAAACGCTACGCGCTTTATCTGTTCTGCGAACCGGATGTCGGGTGGGAGGAAGATCCGCAACGGAGTTTTCGAAATGACGTTTCGTGGCAAGCATCGGCTCAGCGTTGTCGAGCAATGTTGGACGAACGCGGTTTGCCCTATGCGAAGATTACGGGCAGAGGAAGGGGTCGATTCGAGATGGCCAAGCGAGCGGTGGAGGCCATGTTTGAGGCATGTGCGATTCCTCGTTGATTGCGGGGTTTGGTTCGGATTTTAGGATGTGCCGCGGCGGTTGGCGGTTTGGTTTTGGCGGGTGGGTTCGTCGTTGGGATCAAAAGTAATGCCCCCTAAATCATTTGGCAGGAGCCCCCGAATCGCTACCCAAAAGTGGAAGTAATGGGTGGGTTCGAGCCTCCGGGAAAATCCAACGTGCGTTCCTCGTTCCAGTGGGATGATGATGCGGCCCTGATCGGCACCGAAGAGACTGGCGACCTATTTAAAACAACCGACGGGGAGACTCTTGGCGGAAAGTTTGGGACGGTGGCGCGGCCTGGAATATTCAAGATGGGCGCAACTACATCCGGGCGCAGGATGGCCATATCTACATAACGACCTGGGAGGCCGGCATTGGTCGCGCGATCGATGTACGAAGGGAGAGTTGGGAAGTGCTCGCGAGAGCGCAGTCGAGCCGCACGGTGTGGTTAGTCGAGCTGAATAGTGGCACGATGTTAGTCGGTCTGCAGCGCTCGGAAAATGATCGCACGAGTATCCTGCGATCAACGAATGCGTTTAAGTCGTTTGACGGGATAAAAGGCATGCCGGTAGGGCCACGGCAGAACGTGGCCTGTTTCGGCTACTGGGGAGGTGAGGACGTCTGGGCCGGGATCGGTTACGAAGGCTCGGGGAAGCTATTTCACTTGGCCCCCGAGGGAAAAAATTGGCCGCAAAAAGCGGATTTCCCCGAAGCTCCGGATCTGATGGATTTCTTCCGCTACGGGAATGACCTTTACGTTTTGGCTTCGGGTATCGCGACGTTGTTCAAGAGCAGTGATGGGGGGGAGACCTGGACCATGGGCCGCCAGATTTGGTCGAAGGGGCCTCTGGGTCAATGTGGACCAATCACTTGGGAAGGGCAGATATTTCGGACTATGGCGGCGACGAATCAAACCGAGAAACTCTATCGCTATGTCGGGTTGATCGCCGCCGATCCCGCTGGGAAATGGACGGAGTGGATTGAGCTCGGCCGAGACACCAGGGGAGGCGCAAGTAATGTGGCGCAGTTGACGGGCAACCGGTTCGTAGTCGGCACCGGGAATCATGCGACGCGAGGTCGCGCCGATACTTTAAAGATCAAGGACTCGCCCGCGGGTTGACGAATGATGAGAGGTGGCGTTCGATCGTTTGAATTATGAGCGCGTTTTTGTCGAAGCTAGAAGAGTTTATAGCGGGTATGGGCCTGCCGGTGGAGTGGGTTGACCCGTTGACGGTGGCGGTGGGGGCATTGGTTGTCCTGGTCATCGCTTGGGGGGCGAACTTTGTGGCAAAGAGTTTCATCTTGCAGGCGGTCAAGACGGTGGTGCAGCGGAGTAAGGTGACGTGGGATGACGCGCTGCTGGACTCGGGCGTGTTTACGCGATTGTCGCATTTGGCACCGTCGTTGGTGATCAATACTTTTGGTCCGGGAGTGCTGGGAGGGACGCCGCGAGTTTTGGCGGGCGTGAACGGGGCGGTCACGATTTACCTGATCTTCATTTGGCTGAGCGTTTTGTTCGCGCTGTTGAACGCGGTTCAGATGATTGCGGAGAAGAAGGAAAGAAACAAAGGGATGCCGATCAAGGGATTCACGCAGGCGATCAAGTTGGTGGCCACGGTCGTGAGTTTGATTTTCGTGTTAGCGGTATTGTTGGGAAAATCTCCGGTGTATCTTTTCTCGGGTTTGGGCGCACTGACAGCGGTGCTGCTGTTGGTGTTTAAAGATGCGATTTTGGGTTTTGTGGCTGGGATTCAGATTTCGGCTAACAACATGGTGAGAGTGGGCGATTGGATCGAGATGCCGAAGGCGGGGGCGGATGGCGATGTGATCGATGTTTCGCTCACGACGGTGAAGGTGCAGAACTGGGATAAAACGATTACAACGATCCCCACTTACAGTCTGATTTCGGACTCGTTCAAAAACTGGCGAGGAATGTCGGAGATGGGCGGGCGGCGGATCAAGCGGTCTATTAATTTTGATATTTCTTCGATCAAGTTTGCGGATGAAGCGCAGTTGGCGCGATGGTCGAAGATCGGCCACGTGAAGGAGCATTTGGCTCGAAAACAAAAAGAGATTTCGGCGGACAATCAGAAACTCGGCGATGAGGCCAACGTGCTGGGAAATGGCCGGCGGTTAACCAACATGGGGACGTTTCGGGCGTATTGTTTGGCTTACCTGAAGAGTCACCAAGACATCCATCAGGATATGACTCTGTTGGTGCGGCAGTTGCAACCGACTGAACACGGATTGCCGCTGGAAATCTACGTTTTCGTGAACAACACGGCGTGGGCTTATTACGAAGGCGTGCAGTCAGATCTTTTTGATCACATGTTATCGGTGACGAAGGTATTTGATCTGAAAGTTTTCCAAGATCCGAGTGGGGCGGATGTGATCGCGGGCGTCGCGGCATTGCAGGAAAAGTCGGAATCATGAGCGCAGAATATGCGGCACGTTTTGGCGGTGTAGGCCGCTTGTTTGGCGCGGGTGCATTGGAGCGCTTGCAAGCGGCGCACGTGGCCGTGGTTGGCGTTGGTGGCGTCGGTTCTTGGACGGTCGAAGGACTGGCGCGGAGTGGCGTGGGCCGGTTGACCTTGATCGATCTCGATGATGTCTGCGTGACCAACACCAATCGTCAGTTACCGGCATTGGAGGGCAACTTTGGGCGACCGAAGGGGGATGCTTTGGCCGAGCGAGTTCGGCTGATTAATCCGGAGTGCGAAGTGGAAGTGGTGAAGGAGTTTTTGACGGCATCGAACGCCGATCGATTACTTGCGCCGGAGTTTACCTTGGTGGTGGATGCGATTGATGGGACGACCAATAAGGCGGACTTGATTGGCGCCTGCGTGCGGTTGGGCAAACGGTGTGTAACGGTTGGCGGAGCGGGCGGCAAGCGGGACGCGAGCCAGCTCCGAGTGGGGGATTTAGGCGAAGCATGGGGAGATGAATTACTGAAGATGGTGCGCAAGAAGCTGCGGCGGGATCACGGCTTCGCGCGAGGGGAAGGAAACCGATATGGCGTGCGGTGTGTGTGGTCGGCGGAGAATCCGGTTTACCCGTGGGCGGACGGTTCGTGCGGCACGGAACCCGAACCGGGAAGTAACTTGAAGCTCGATTGCGCGAGTGGGTTCGGGACGGCGGTTTGGGTGACGGGCGCGATGGGGTTGGCGGCAGCGCAGGAGGCGGTGGGGTGGATTGTGGGCGAATCGTCAGACACCTGAGGGGAACCGGCCTCGGATTGAGCCCTTTTGAGATAGGCTTCGATGCTTGGGATTAGCGTGTTGGCGGTCCGTTGGGATGAACCCGTTGGCCGTTTAACCTGTAAAAAAGGCCGCGAAGAAATAGGAGCGACTACGTTCACCCACCCGATTTGGCTCAGCGTTCAAGGCGCGCCGAATTTCAGTAATTTCGACCAACCTCCCTCCCCGATGAATCGGCCCGAAAAGATGAACTATACTAAATCTCCCTCATTGGTTCCGGGAATAAAGAAGGCGTTTTTCGGCCGGCTTAGATCGAAGTTTTGAGGACGAGGGCCCCGATTTCCTCGCATTTACCGAGGTGGGATTGAACAGCGAATTTTTTCGGAAGGATCCGGCCGCGTCCGCCGGAAATGGGTCGACGCTGGTGGTGCCAGGCAGCGCTAACTTGGAGGACGCACCGGGGAGAATTTCCGCGCATGGCAGCAAGATGATCAAAGAGAGCTTCAGCTCTCCCGGCGGTTGGAGATTTCACTTTAAAGAACCCCGAGGCAACGAGCTCGCGGTGTGGTCCGATCACGATCGGGAGGCGGGGAGACACTTTTCTTGGCGGCGGGGACTGAGTTCGCTCAAGCCGGTCGATTGGGCGGGTAGAATGAGGTGGGGTCGGGTTTGACTCCTTTGGGTTAGAGGGCGTAATGCTCCGTGCGGGAATAGCGTTCGTGGGCGAGAAGATGGAGGCGGAGCGGACCGTGTGGTTGAGCAAGATCAACTGGGTCCTGCAGTGGATCCAGATTGGCGACGAGGTGGTTAGTCGCGGTGGGGAAGCGGTTTGAGCTCGATGTTGCGGAACCAGACGGGTTGGCCTTCGGCTTGCAGGGCGATGTGGCCGAAGCTGAGCTGCAGGGGATTGCCGGCGGCGTAGAGGCGGGCACCGCCCCATTTTTGATCGGTGGGGTCGAGTTGAGGGCGTTGGAAGCGCAAGACTTCGATGCCATTGACGCGATAGATGACCTCTTTGTTGCCATGAACTTCGGCTTCGATCTGCACCCATTCGTCGGCGGAAAAAGTGGGCGAACTGGATTTCACGATGTGTTTGGTGATGAGTTCGCCATCGATTTCAATATGGGTGGCGGGGCTGCACGTGTTGGCCGTGGGGCGAGGACCTTTACCTTCATCGGCTAGAAACTGGACCTCTACGCTGGCGGGAAATTCTTGCTCGAGGGTCATGCTTTGCGGGGGTTGCGAGTGAATCATGACGCCACTGTTCAGGTTCACGTAAGAGGGGGCGTCGGGCATCATTTTCCCGACAAAGCGATATTCCATCCGGAGGATGTAATGGGAGTAAGAGAGGTCGGTGTAGAGGTGGCCGAATTGGCGATCGAATTTGTCGTATTTGCTGTAGTCGACTTTGAGGATACCGTCTTCGACGCGGAAAGTGTCGGCATAGTTTTCGCCGAGAGGATGTTGGGCAAACTTAGGGGTCCAGCCATCGAGGTTCTGGCCATTGAAGAGAGGGATCCATGAGCGTTCGGGTACTTTGGTTTCGGCGGCGTAGGGCACCGCGACTAGTGCGCCGGTGGCGAGAAGGATGGACGAGAGTTTTTTGAATATGGATGCCATGGGGGAAGGAGGGTTATGAATTAAATTGGTCGATGAGTTGCCAGACGCCGGCGGTGGTGAGGGCGAGAGCGGAGAGCCAAAGGCAGGTCGTCCACAGTACACCGGGGCGAAGGACGGGATCGAGTTTGCGGTAGCGTAAATAGAGGGCGCAGGCAGCGAGGAAGGGAAGGAGGAGGGCTTGGCCGACGCCGCTGATGAGAATGAGGGTGAGGGGTTGCGGCCAGACGAGGTAAAGGGCGGTCGCGTAGAGCGGGAGGGCGATACCGAGGTTCTTGATGCGCTTGCTCTTCGTTTCCTCGTCGTCGGTCTCTTTGAGGATGCCGAGCATCGGCAGGAAGTCGGCGGCGAGCCGGGAGTTGGAGGCTGTCGCGGCAAAGGCAGTCGAGTAGAGCGTGGCGAGTGCGCCCATCGCGAACACCCAGAAGCCGAATGGCCCGAAACTCTCGAGATACATGTTGGCCAGCGTGGGCACCATTTCGGAGTTGGAAATGGTGAGGTTTTGGGCGTGTAACACGGCGGCGCCGAGGAGAAAGAACACGACGGTGGCTCCGGTGTAGAGGAGGAGGGAAGCGAACGCGTCGATTTTCATTACCCGCATCCAACCGTTGACGCGTTTGAGCCAGCCCTCATCGCGAGGACCGACCCGGGCGGCGTAACCTTTTTCGAGACACCAGTAGGGGTAATAGATGAGTTCGGCCGCACCTACGCCAATGATGCCGAGAGCGGCGAAGGCAGCACTGAAATTGGCGGGGAGTTTGAACTGCAGGCCTTCGACGATATTGGCGGTCGTCACTTTGAACTCGGTAAGTTGGAGGGCCCCGAGAGCGAAGATAGTTGAGATCGTGAACAGGATGACGAGTCCGACGGAGAAGCGTTCGACGAGACTGTAGCGGCCGATGGCGAGGATGCCCACGAGCGACAGACCCATGAGCGCAGCGATGAGATTGGGCGGGAGATCAACGCCCATCATGACAAATACTTGGGCAATACCGCCGAGCATGCCGCCGATGACGGAAATCATGGCGAGGAAAACGGGAAAGAAGATCCAGACCATCCAACCGACGCGCCAGCGCGGGCCGGGGAAGAGATCGAGCATGCGTAGGGTCGGGGTGTTGGTCGCCACGGCGTAGCGGCCGAGTTCGACTTGCACGAAGACTTTGACGATACAGCCGAGTAAGATAAGCCAGAGGAGGGCAAAGCCGTTTTCGGCGGCAACATGAGGGGTGACCACAAGTTCGCCGGTGCCGACGATACCGGCGGTGAGGATCAAGCCCGGGCCGATGTAGCGCAGGGACTTGAGGAGGGTAGTGGGCGGGGCAACGCCTTGGGGTAAGATCATGGGGTAGAGCCGGGTTAGCGGGAACGGTTAGTCCACGATCGCCTGATAAATGAGGGCGGAAAGTTTATCGTGATCATCGATCCCTCCTGCCGGACGCAGTTGGGTGAAATAGGCGAAGACAAGGCCTTCGGATGGGTCGACCCAATACTCCGAATGGTAGGCACCGCCCCAGCCGAATTGGCCGACGGAGGACGGGATGCCGCGGGAGCCGATATCGAGGACAACACTGAAACCGAGACCGAAGCCGACGCCCTCTCGGTTATTGCCGATTTTCGTGCCGGAGGGCAAGTGGGTCACGGTCATCAACTCGATCGTCTTGCGAGAGAGTATGCGGTTTCCATTGTAGACTCCGCCGTTGGCTAACATCTGGAGAAACGAGGCGTAGTCGTGAGCGGTGGAGAGGAGACCGGCGCCGCCAGAATAACTACGGCGAGGACCCATCACGTAGTGGCCTTGACCTTCCATGCGGCCGGGGGTGGGCGCGCGGGTCAGGCTTCCGTCTTTGTTTTTCGAATACACAGCAGCGAGTCGATCGATCTTCTCGGGTGGCAGATAGAAGTGAGTATCGACCATGCCGATGGGATCGAAGATTCGGGACTGGAGAAAGGTCGTGAGGTCTTGACCGGAGACGATTTCGATCACGGCACCGAGGATATCGGTGTTATAACCGTAGACCCATTTCTCGCCGGGGTGGCCTTGGGCGGGGAGGGCGGCGATGCGGCGGATGGTTTCGCGAACGGGTTCATCGCGGTCGGCGAAATACCAATCTTGGATGCCGGCTTCTTTCCATTTATCGCTGCTCAGGCCGCGGCCGTAATCGTAGCCGGAACTGTGGGTGAGGAGGTCGCGGAGAGTGATTTTTCGCTTGGCCGGAACAATGTCGTAGGTGCCATCTCCGTTGTCCACGGCGACCGTGGTCTGGGCGAATTCGGGGAGATATCTCGAGAGATCATCGTCGATGAGGAGCTTACCCTCTTCTTGGAGAATCATGATGCCGACGCTGACGGTGGCTTTCGTCTGGGAAGCGATGCGGAAGATGGCATCGGTTTGGAGAGGAGACCTACTTTCGATGTCGCGGTATCCGTGGGCGGAAAGATGCACGATCTTGCCGTGGCGGGCGACCAAGGTGACGGAGCCGGGGAGTCTATCGGCAGCGATATATTCCTCCATCGCCGCATCAATGCGGGCCAGTCGCTCAGCCGACATACCCACGCTGGCTGGGTCGGCGATTTCGAGAATCTGCGCAACTACGGCGGAGGCAAGAAGGATGCCGGAAAGAAAACAGATGAGGGATCGGGTTAGACGTAAGGGGAAACGCATCGGTTTGGTTTAGTGGGATTCATCAAGGGGGCGATACACAAAAACGCGCGCCCTATTTTCTGCCCATGGTCTTTTGTTTTAGAAAGAAGAAGAGATGGCGCGCAGGGCGATTTTGGGGGAGTGTTGGCAGGATTCGAAGACTTGAGGCAGAGGTCGGTCGGGCCAGTGGTCGGCGCAGATACGCAGCAGCAGGCTGCGCAAAATGGCGAGGTTGGCCAGTGCGTTGACATTGCGGGTGCGCGTCTGGTCTTCGCGCCAGCACATGTCGGGTCGCCAGTGGTTGCGGATTTCGACGCCACCCCAATGTCCGCGGATTAGTATTACTCTGTTAACTAGAATCGAACCCCTCCGGAGGAAACTTTGATCGGCAGCAGGGGCAGCAGTCGACGCTACGGATTAGCCAAGGCTGGATCGCGCGCAGTGCCGTTTCCCACGTAGCGGA
>Ga0209390_10009096_pt1 | contig 12031 bp, 10 predicted proteins | sample BON01_FD_187212 | JGI IMG/M metagenome (GOLD analysis project Ga0209390, IMG submission 187212) | Freshwater microbial communities from Lake Bonney liftoff mats and glacier meltwater in Antarctica - BON-01 (SPAdes) (version 2) | ecosystem: Environmental > Aquatic > Freshwater > Ice > Glacier... | reverse complement strand
AGGTCTCGTTCTACCAGCTCTTGGGCGACCGCTTCGGCATCCAGGACACCCCCAACGTACCGAGCCTGCCCCACCTCGTTAGGCTCGCCGCCGCCTGAACGCCCTGTAATCTGCTCCGCTTACATTATATCCTATCTAAGATACGGAAATGTTGGCGTATTTGTGCGTTTTGTAGGCTATGTTACAACGGTTGGGCCTGCTGCGCCAAGCGGCCAGTCTGATCGACCGTAATCGATCAAATGCTTCCATTATGAGTTACTGGGATAGGTCAAAATCTTGACATATGATTGGCTACAGCCTATCAGAAGCCTACCTCCTGATAGGCTGTGATACCTCAGATGTCTCCAGACGCCTTGGCCCGCAAACACCTGGATAGAAGATTGAAGCTCCTGCAGTCGAAAGATGCGTTCGCACGACCGCCGCGCGGTTGGGTGCGCGCCATTCGTGATGGGCTCAACATGACATCGCGCCAACTCGCCGCGCGTATCGGGGTCTCGCAATCGAGTGTCGCCGCGCTGGAGAAAAGCGAGATCGGTGAAACCGTCTCCCTCGGCACCTTGAAGCAGGCGGCCGAAGCGCTCGATTGCCACGTCGTCTACGCGCTTGTGCCCAACACATCGCTTGAAGAGACGGTGCGCCGACGTGCGCACCTGATCGCTGACAAGCAGCTGGCGCGTGGCAATCACACTATGCGCCTGGAAAATCAGGCGCTCGTGGCCGACGATCTCGCCAGTGAACGCGAACGCCTGATCGACGACCTGGTGCGCACCAACTCGCGCCGCCTTTGGGATGAGCCATGAGTGACCCGCTCTTCGATGCGGATGATGATGCGAACACTCCCGTCACTCCGGAAGAGCGGGGAGGGCTGGTCCCGACCTACATCACGACGCGCCGCGAGTTGAATGAAGCCGAGCAGATCAACATCAACAATGGGGATCGCTGGGCGTTTGCACGCAAAGGCCGTGAGGTCCTCGACGAGGCATTTCTCCAACGCCTCCACAGGGAGATGCTGGGTAAAGTCTGGCGATGGGCCGGCAAGTATCGCACGACCGACCGGAACATCGGCGTTGATCGCTGGCAGATCGAGCCGGAACTGCGCGGCCTTCTCAACGATGTTCGCTACTGGATCGATCACCAGACGTATTCGCCTGACGAGATCACGGCGCGGTTTCATCATCGGCTTGTCTCGATCCACCCATTCCCGAATGGCAACGGCCGCCATGCCCGGCTTGCTGCCGATTTGCTGGCGCTCCAGCTGGGCATCCCGCGTTTCACGTGGGGCAGCGCCAACCTCGTCGAGGAAGCCGAAACGCGCCGCCGGTATGTGGTGGCCCTTCGTGCCGCCGATGTTCATAACATCAAACCTCTGCTCGCATTCGCGCGGTCATAGGCGGGCGTGCGTCGAGCGGGCGGCGGCAGTCGTCTTGTTCGGATCAGAACGAGAAGTCTTCTCGACAGGGGCGGCCCTCAAGCCCGCTGGAGGGGGCCTGGAGCCGCAAGTCGGAGAGTTCGGTCCAGAGTGAGTCCAGCCCTTCAAACCGCTCCAGCACGCTCCCTGCCGGGGCTTTTCGACGGGTAAGCGCTGTTGAAAAAGCGACACGAAGAAACGAGAAGCGAAGTGGTTACCTGGAGTCAGTTCGATCTCTCAGGTTCGTCCCCTCTCTGGATCGTGCCCCAAGAGCATATGAAGGGCGCGACACGGGTTCGCATGGACCCACGTCGTCCCATTTCGGACGAAGCCGTGTGGATCGGCGTGGAAAAGGGACCCCGTTAGCGGGGTGATCGGCGTCGAACAAGGACCCCTCATTCCTGAGGTCTAATGGTGCTGGCTTGGCGGATGTCAGGCGGCGAGTTCGGGATGCTGGTGTTGGAGACGGTGTTGAGGATCCGGCGCGAGTTCGCGTCGGGCAAGGCCATCAAGGCGATATCGCGGGACCTTCGATTGTCTCGCAAGGTGGTGAGGAAGGCGATCCGGGAGCCGGATGCGGAGTTCACCTATCGACGGGCGGTGCAGCCGTTGCCGCGGCTGGCGCCGTTCCAGGTCCGGCTTGATGAACTGCTGGAGGAGGATGAGGCGCGTCCGCGTCGCGAGAAGCTGCGGATGACGCGGATCCATGACCTGCTGCTGCGCGAGGGGTTCGATGGATCGTACGACGCGGTCCGGCGCTATGCGGCGGGGTGGCGGCGGGACCGTCGCCGGGGTGTAGCGGATGCGCCGACGTTCATCCCGCTGATGTTCCGGCCGGGCGAGGCGTACCAGTTCGACTGGAGCCACGAGGACGTGGAGATCGCCGGCAAGCCGATGCGGGTGAAGGTGGCGCACATGCGGCTGTGCGCGTCGCGCGCGATCTATGTGCGGGCCTATCCACGCGAGACCCAGGAGATGCTGTTCGATGCGCATGCGCGGGCGTTCGCCTTCTTCGGCGGCGTGCCGACGCGCGGGATCTACGACAACATGAAGACGGCGGTGACGACGGTGTTCACCGGCAAGGAGCGGGTGTTCAACCGGCGCTTCCTGGTCATGGCGAGCCACTACATGGTCGAGCCGACGGCCTGCTCGCCGGCGGCCGGCTGGGAGAAGGGCCAGGTCGAGCACCAGGTTCAGACGGTGCGGGGGCGGTTCTTCCAGCCCCGGTTACGCTTCGCCAGCCTGGAGGAGTTGAACGGCTGGCTGGAGGCGGAATGCCGTCGCTGGGCTGAGCTGCGCCAGCATCCCGAGCAGAAGGAGCTGACGGTCGCGCAGGCGCTGGCTGCCGAGCGCCCGGCGTTGCAGCCCATGCTGGGGCCGTTCGACGGCTTTTACGAGAGCGAGCACGCGGTGACCGGGACCTGCCTGATCAGCTTCGACCGCAACCGTTACTCGGTGATGGCCAAGGTGGGACGTCGCACGGTGCAGGTTCGCGCCTATGCCGACCGGATCGTCGTGCGCTGCGACGGGGAGGTCGTTGCCGACCATCGCCGGTTCTTCGGCCGCGACCGGACCCTCTACGATCCGTGGCACTACCTGCCGGTGCTGGCGACCAAGCCCGGAGCGCTGCGCAACGGCGCGCCGTTCCAGGACTGGGCGTTGCCGTCGGCGCTGGCGCGCCTGCGGCGCAAACTGGGTGCGGGCGACGAGGCCGACCGTCGGTTCGTGCGGGTGCTGGCGGCCGTGCTGGAGGATGGGCTGGAGCCGGTCGAGGCCGCCGCGCACGAGGCGCTCGCCGCCGGGACCGCCAGTGACGACGTCATCCTCAACATCCTGGCCCGCCGGCGCGAACCGCCCCCGCCGCTGAGTATCGTCACGCCCGAAGACCTGGCGCTGCGGCATCCGCCTCGAGCTGACTGCAACCGCTACGACAGCTTGCGGGGCCAGCATGCAGCGGCATGAGATGATGGCGGCGCTGACCGGCCTGGGCCTGCAGGGCATGGTCGGCAGCTTCGACGAGGCGGTCACCACGGGTCTGCAGCGCAAGCGCACGACCATGGAGATCCTCACCGACCTGGTGCGCGCCGAGACGAGCCATCGGCATGCGGCCTCCATCCGCTACAGGATGGCGGCAGCCAAGCTGCCTGCCGTGAAGGACCTCGACGCCTTCGTGTTCGACGACACGCCGATCAACGAGGGGCTGGTGCGCTCCCTGCACAGCGGCTCCTTCCTGGCGGGCCGGCGCAACATGGTACTGGTCGGCGGGACGGGCACCGGCAAGACGCACCTGGCCACCGCCATCATCGCCAACGTGGTGCGCGCCGGCGCACGGGGGCGCTACTTCAACACCGTCGACCTGGTGAACCGCCTTGAGGAAGAAACCCGCCTGGGCAAGGCCGGCGCGCTCGCCGCCCAGCTCTCCCGCCTCGACGTCGTCGTCCTCGACGAGCTCGGCTACCTGCCGTTCGCCCGCTCGGGCGGGCAGCTGCTGTTCCACCTGATCAGCAAGCTCTACGAGCGGACCTCGGTGATCGTCACGACCAACCTGGCCTTCGGCGAGTGGCCGACCGTGTTCGGCGATCCCAAGATGACGACGGCGCTGCTCGACCGCATCACCCACCACTGCGACATCGTCGAGACCGGCAACGACAGCTGGCGCTTCAAACACCGCAGCTGACCCTACCAAGAGAACGCCAGGCGGGGGTTGAGCCTCCGGTCGGGCTACGCCCTCCCTACGCCCCAACCCCCGCAAACGGTGCGCTCGTCACTGCAATCCTGAACCCCATAAGGGGGTCCCTTTTGCACGCCGATAGGGGGTCCCTTTTAGACGCCGATTGACACACGTGCGGCGGGTGTCCGGTTCGGTCGTCCCCCGATCCCGCCCATCGACATCGACAAGGTGAAGGTCCGACTGGCGAAGGGTCAGTCCATCCGGGTGATCGCGCGGGCGACCCAGATGAGCACGGCCTCGGTCATGCGGATCAAACGGTCGATGGAAACGGTCCAGGAAGCCGTTGTGGAGACCGTCGCGGCATGATGGGGATCAGCCTCAAGGTATCGTCGAGGAAGCGGCCCACAAGCAGTCAGAGAGCCGTCCCGAGCACCGTCAGCGTTCGGTGATCGTCGTCCCCGGCGTTGACCTGGAACGCTCTCTTGACGATGGCTAAACGCTCCAGATCACGGGTACAGAGATGACCGACGACACCCGCCACCCAAGGAATCCTGTCGGGTGCGCCACTCCTCCAATCATCGTTGAAAACGCTGCGGATTTACCGTCTCCACAACCGTTTTCCGACGATTGCTACACAAACCCTCTACACAATCGCGACCATGATTTGGGGTCAAGGTTAGGGAAACGTTCAGGAAAACAGGCGGGCGACTGCCCATCCCTCCAGTGCAAACGGATTTAGGAACTGGCGCCCCCATAGGAATCGGCGGTCCACCTCCGTTAAGCCCGCCTCGTCACACACGGCAGACCATTGCGCCTCTATCACCGCCAATTGAGCCTCGATGATCGCCCTTGCCCTTTCAGCCGAGAGAAGGAAATGCGCTGCTGCTTCGAGACACACAGTCAACTGGCTAAGCCGCTTGTTGCCAGTGATCAGCATGGCCTGACTGGCTTCGCCGCCTGTGCGGCCTTGGGGACATATGTCGTAGGCAGGCGTGAGGGAGAGCGTTTTGCCGTCCCAAAACGCGGCATGATTGCGGGCATGATCGTCGGTGTTGCCCGAAAGGATGTTGAATACGACGCGCCCGAATAGCTCCTCCAGCGTCCGTGTCGGGTCGGTGAAGCGATGCCGAATTGAGGTCGCCAAATCTTCGTAGCTCGCATAGCGGGCTTCATTTTCATCAAGTTCGAGAACGGTGAGTGCGGAAACCATCGCGTGCCTCGCCCACCCTTCTTCGACGCGTATTCGGTCGAAGCGTTCGATCAGGAGAACGTCCCTCCCCAGCCCCCTCGTAAGCGTCACGTTGGCGGCATTGAGACCGACCTCACGGGCAAGTCGCATCGCCACGAACTCTGCCTTGACGACGTTGTAGAGATCGCCGCTGGTGGAGAACTTCGCGATCAGCTTCCGGTCCCCATCCTCGATCAACGCCTTTGGGCGGGCTCCTCCAAGCGCGGTGCCGTGTTGAAGTGCCAAATCAAGATCGGGGGACAGAGGCACCCCTTTCTCGACCCGCTCCGCTGATTGGATCAGTTCGTCGAGCGTCGCCCCTTGGCGGACGCGCGGGACGTATTCGGTCGCAGAAGCCTGAAAGTCCATGGCGCCGATCCGATCCGACCCTGACTCCATGAGGTATGTGAGTTCATCAAGATCAATGGTGTCAGCGTCTCGTCCCTTAGGGCCCATCGTGCGGTTAATGATGACGCGTCTGCCCCATGCATCCGGCGAGGCATCTCGAATGCAGCTGGGCAGTTGCATGTTGGCCAGTGGTCGTATCTCGCCCGGTTGAAGGGGCAGTTCAGGTTCGTAAATCGAAATTGCGTCATTGCGAGTGAGATAGCTGCGGCCATAGTTGAACAGCAATCGTCCGTCTCGCAGCCGCTCCATACGTCCAGCGACAACCGGCTCAGTTTTGCCGGGCAACCACATCCACACGTAGGCTTCATCGTAGCGAAGCTCAGAAGTCATCCTTCACCGCCGTCCGCGCTTTGTGGATTGCCTTCGGCAGAAGGCGCAGCTTGTCGTCTTGCTCCGCCAGCCGCACGGTTAGCTTATCGCGATCTTCCTCAAAGAGGATGACACCAACGATTGAGGCGGCTTCAAAGGCAACGCCTATGGCACAGCGTGGGTCGCCCGACTCGATGCGCCGCATCATGTCGCGCGAAATCCCAACCCGCTCCGCCAACTCGACAACGCCCAATTTCCGCTCCAACCGGTTGATGCGGATCAGTTGCCCAAGCACCCTAACGGCTTCCCGCCCATAGCGGGAGTATGTGCGTGCAACCCTTGCCATAGCGGTCGGCCTCCCAAGCCACACATCAATGAAACGACTTACGTATGAGCCATAAGCGTTGTTATGACTTACGCGTAAGCCAACCTGTTCGCAAGAGCGTAGCGAAAACTGCCCTGCGCCGTCGCTACGTGTGAAGGTGCGACAGATCGAGATCGGGATATTTCACCCGGCTGATCGCCTCGAACAGCGTCGCCATCCGACACGCTTCAACGGCATGTCTGGTTGGTGTCGTCCTTGATCTGAACGGTGCGCTCGCCCCGCTTGTCAGTGGGCCGCCAAACAGTGACGGGACGAAATGATCAACCCCGAACCTAACGTTCCATGCCTGACGACGTGACGTATCGGTCCAGCCACTCCTTCCGGTAGCGGACTGATCCGCCGCGCTTGCCGCCAGAGAACCGTTTGCACTCCGGCCCTTTGCCCGATGATGCCATATTGGCGAGGGTCTTCGGCGCAAGACTCAGGTAATGAGCCGCCCTCGACCGTTTCCACCACACGTCATCATCAATTTTCGTCACTGGCACTTCTCGTCTCGGCATGTGAAGCGTCTGGCCCACGATCCATACTATTGCAACCTCTTTAGTGTTTAATTGACAAGAAAGAGACGTGATACACATCCTGTCAGTATTGTGACCGCATTTTTTGCAGCTTTAATACTGATCGAAGGCGGCATCGGCCCGCCGGACACTTTCGGTTATCTGCGAATCTTTCGCTGACACGTAATGGGCCAGGGTAATCTTGACGTTCGCGTGGCCGACATTATCCGCAACCATTTGGAGGGCGGCGTGAAAAGCCGTCGATCCCGCGCCTTCTGTAGCTTCCAGGCTGTGATTGATGAAGGCAGACCGGAAGTTATACGGGCGGACTTTGAACCCGACCTTCTTCGACAGGCGGCGGGCGAAGTGGTTGATGCAGCGCACGTGCAGCCCTGCCCGCTCGGGCTTGGGTGATGGGAATACCCACGCGCCGGTATAGCTGGTCTTCTCACGCAACGCTTTGGCACGTTCCAGGACCGCGACTCCATGCTTCCCCATGGTAATCTTGCGGGGCTTGCCGGTTCGTCGCCATGTCTTGTGTCGATCCTTGATGATGACGCGCATGTCGGGCTGACCGGGGATCGCCTCGATCTCATCCCACTTTAACGTCGTGATCTCTGACGGACGTGCGCCGGTCACGAGACACAGGTGGCAAACCATGGCGTTGGCCATGCCGTTCGCTGCGAGAGGGTTGACGTATGTCGTCTCGATGCCGCGCAAGATGAGGCGGAACTGGTCCGACTCCCAATTGACTGCATGCCCGGTCTTCACGCGGTTCTGGATGGCGACGACATCTTCTGCCAAGGCAGCGGCAGGGTTCCGGTAGTTGGGGGTCAGGACGACCCCCGAATCCTCATTATTCATCGCCCAATTGATGACGGCGTTGATGTGGGTCAGCATGCCCTTGCATGAGCCGCCCCGGTTTGGCCGGTTGCCTCGCGCGGAATACTCTTCCTCGCACCATGCCTTGAGTGCGGATCGCGTGAGGTCTGCCAGATTTGTCAGGCCAAACTTGTTCTTGAGTGGCTTGACGTTGGCCTGCACCGTGGGGGTGTTGCGGTGGGGATTGGCCAGCAACCATGCGTCGATAGCTTCGCTCACCGTGGTGGCTGTCTTGGGATTGTAAACGTCCATGCGGGGGTCGCGCTTCTCGACCTTGACCATGCGCTGGAACCGAGCGGCCTCAGCCTTAGCCTCTTCGTAGCCGACCAAGGGAAACTCCCCAATGGTCATCATGGCATTGCGGCGGTCGCCGTAGTCGTATCGGAATTTCCAACGGCGACTTCCGGTCGATGACACCGACAGCATTAGGCCGTTGCCGGTTTTGTCGGGGACGTTATGGGTCCGCTTGCCAGTCGGGCATACTATCGTCGCGGCGACGCGATCTGTAAGTTTGGTGGCCATTTCCCTACTCAGAAATCACCCTCGATTCGGGTGTAGAAACCGCCGTAGCGTTTCTACGAAAGTTCTACAAACGAGGGGAAAAGTAGGGATTATCCGGGAAAATTCGGGACGTTTCACCGCTTCGAGAATCGGCAGCCGTCAATCAAAAACTCAATCTTTTTAGATTGTTAGCCATCTTTTCAGACCCTTATCCGGTGACCTGAACTGGCAGCACTACGTCACAGACCGAGAAATCGGCACCGCGTGAGGTCCGCGCCTCGTCCACCATCGCCCGGAAACGCGGCGAATCGGTCGCCAGCACCTGAACTTCCGGCCGCTCGGCTTGCGGTATATCCGCCGCGACACGCACCCGCGTCATGCGATCCGGCTCCGCCGTGACCATGCCATTGTCGCCGTCGCCGACGCGAAGGCTGCGGACCACCTCGAGACCCGACACCGTCATGCCCCAGATGGAGTAGCGTTTGTCGAGCGCCGGATAGGCCTGACGCATCAGGAAGAACTGGCTGTTGGCGGTGTCATTGCCCTCGTCGCGGGCCATGCCGGCCACACCGGGGCAGTAGAGGCCCCAGCCGTGGACCTTGCCATCACCGGTCAGGGCGAAGGCCGCATCGGGCTGGGTCTGGACCGGCAGGGAGTGGAAGTAGCCGATCCGGGCACCGGTGGGCTCAGCCACCGCGGCGAACGGCATGGTGGCATCGCGGCGGTAGGTAAACTCACCCTTCAGGTCAGGGTAGGGACTCTGGCCCTCGCCATTGCCCAGCGGGTCACCGGTCTGGGCCATGAACCAGTCGATGACCCGGTGCCACGCCACATTGTCGTAGAAGCCCCGCCGCGCCAGCAGTTTGATCCGTTCGACATGAAGCGGGGCGACCTCGGGCATGAGTTCCACAAGGACACGGCCGCGCGTGGTATCGATGACCAGCAGGTTTTCAGCCGGAACGGTGCGCCATTCGGCCAGGGTCACCGTCGGCGCGGGTGTGGGCATCAGCGGTGGCGGCGGTGGCCCGCCGACATCCTGGGCCAGTACAGGCGAGGCGCTCAGGGCGAGCAGGGCTGCAAGGCCGGTCAAGGTTTTCATCATATACTCCCCAAGACCGATCATCCCCCGGTCACCTCGGCGGTCGGCTGAACATCACAGATGGTAAAACGAGTTCCCCGCTCGGTCCGGACCTGTTCGACCATAGCGGCGAAGGCGGGGCTGGCAGGGGTCATGACCCGGACAACAGGTCGTTGATTTTCCGGCATAGCGGCGGCGGTTCGGGCGCGGATCATCTGATCCGGATCAGTCACGCGGCCATTGGCGGCCTCATCTCCCGGCTTCAGCGCCCGAACCACGTCGAGCCCGGCCACCACCCGACCGAACGGCGTATAGAGGCCGTTCAGGCCTTCATTGACGCCGGTCATGAGGAAGAACTGGCTGTTCGCGCTGTTCGGGTCCTGACTCCGTGCCATACCCGCCACTCCGGGGCAGAACAGGGCCTGGCCGGCTGTCTTGAAATCGGCCGTGACCATCATCTGGGCATCCGGTTGGGTGAAGACCGGCATGGAACCGGCAATGCCCAGCTGGTCCGTCTGGTCCGTAATCAGATTGACGAAGCCGAGATCGCGTCCGCGACGAAACTGGAACTCGCCTTCGATATCCGGCAGGTCGCTGCCGCCCAGGCCGGTGCCCAGAGGATCGCCGGTCTGGGCCATGAACCCCTCCAGCACCCGGTGGAATGTAAGGCCGTCATAAAAGCCGCTGTCAGCCAGTGTGCGGATGCGTTCGACCGATACCGGTGCCATCCGTGGCTCCAGCTCGACGAGAATGCGGCCCCTGGCGGTATCGATGACCAGCAGGTCCTCGGGCCCGACCGAGCGCCATTCCGGATACGCCGTCTGCGCAGCGGCAGAGAACGCCGTCCCGAGGAGTGCCATCGAAAGCGTGGCGACGGTTACGATCTTTAAATTCATACTATCCCTTGACCCTGACCCGCACCATTTCAGCAACGGCGGGGCTGACGAAGCTGTCGATCGCGCCGTCCAGACGGGCGATCTCCTTGACCAGCCGCGAGGCGATGGCCTGGTGCCGCGGGTCGGCCATCAGAAAGACCGTCTCGATGTCGGCATTGAGGCGCTGGTTCATCGCCGTCATCTGGAATTCATACTCGAAATCCGCCACCGCCCGCAGGCCGCGGACGATGATGTTGGCGTCCAGTTCCTCGGCGAAATGCATCAACAGACTGGAAAACGGCCGCACCTCGACGCGGTCGCCGAGGTGAGCAACCTCGACCTTGACCATCTCGACCCGTTCGTCGGTCGTGAACAGCGGACCCTTGTCGTCATTGCGGGCGACCCCGATGACCAGCCGATCAACCAGCTTTACCGCGCGCCCTATGATGTCCAGATGCCCGTTGGTCACGGGGTCGAAAGTGCCTGGATACAGGCCGATGCGCATGGCGATCCTCCCCACCTTTCCAGCGGTTTAGCAGTTGCAGTCCCGCTGGCCTAGATCAGTTGAACAGGGTTAGACGCCCAGGCTGCGCCAAGACGGTCGATCAGGACGGGGGAAGCCGCAAAGGTGCGGTCTCCGATCACCGAGACGGCGCAGGCGGGCGTCGCACTGTTGCAGATGAAGGCACCATCGAAGCGCTCAAGATCCGCGAGACAGACCGGTTCGATCCGACCGGTCAGGCCGACGCCGTCAAGGCCGCGCTGAACAAGGGCCTGAGCCACGCCCGCGAGCATGGGGGCCTGCGGCCAGATCACTTCGGATCCCTTGGTAAATCCTATATTCCAGAGACTTCCTTCAGAAATCAGATCCCTTGCATCGACAAAGAGCGCGTCATCAAACCCTGCGGCCCTTGCGGCCCGGCGGGCCCGGATCAGGCCGAAGGTCGCCACATGTTTCAGGTGCGGGGCCTCACGGGCGTAGGTCTGGACCTGCAATCGCACATTGCCGGCCAGCGGCGGCGCAGGCGGTGACAAAGCAATCATGACCCGGGGTCGCCCCTGCCAGTCCGGCGTTCGCGGACTGACCTTGGGCGAGAACAGGCTGACGCGCAGCCAGCAGGCATCTCGCCCGGCCAAGGCCTTACGCATGAGGTCGCGCAACCGCGCTTCGCCCACCGGTTCACCGAACAGTTCGGTCGCCTCGGCCTCCAGCCGGGCCAGGTGCAGGTCCAGCCCGCGAACGCCGCCCTGTCCGAACCCGAACGACGTGTAGGCCCCGTAGTTGACCAGGGCCAAGGCGATCAGGTCCCCAAGCGAGGCCGGGGCGCCGTCAACGCTCAGTTCAACGGCACCTGCCATGGATCAGTCTTCGCCGCCCTCGTCGCCCGAAGCCTCGCCATCGACCGCGTCCTCATCGCTTCCACCGCTGTCCGGCAGCCGCTCGACCGAGACCACCTTCTCGCCATCGGCCGTGCGGAAGATGGTCACACCCTGACTGGACCGGCCAACGATGCGGACCTGATCGACCGGGGTGCGGATCATCTGCCCGCCCGAGGTGACCAGCAGCAGTTCGTCGCCGTCCTCAACCGGGAAGGAGGCCGCCAGCCGCGTACCAGCACGACCGCCGAGGCCGTGGGCGGTCAGCCCCTGCCCGCCGCGACCGGTGCGCCGGTATTCATAGGCGGAAGACCGCTTGCCAAAGCCCGTTTCTGTGACCGTCAGGATGAACTGTTCGGCTGCTCCCAGTTCGGCGATACGCTCGAGGCTGAGCGCGGCGTCACCCATCACT
>Ga0209390_10009095_pt1 | contig 12031 bp, 14 predicted proteins | sample BON01_FD_187212 | JGI IMG/M metagenome (GOLD analysis project Ga0209390, IMG submission 187212) | Freshwater microbial communities from Lake Bonney liftoff mats and glacier meltwater in Antarctica - BON-01 (SPAdes) (version 2) | ecosystem: Environmental > Aquatic > Freshwater > Ice > Glacier... | reverse complement strand
ATATCGCTATGACCAGTGAAAACAACCGCATTTGGCCCCAATATCCGTTTGTAGATATCGATAATGTTCTTATTCGCAAATAAAAATTCCATATCCTTAACTGCAACCGCAGCATTGGGTTGCGTTTTGCCAAGCATGAGCCGCTCACCAAATTGATTTAAATGGTTCAAAACAATCTTGCGTAAGAGATCGACGTCGGAAGAAGCAATGGCATTTTTTACAACCAAGACACCATCCTCCTGCAATGCTTTTCGAATCGCCGAATCGTCAATGTCGCCATTAAAATCAAAACTAAGGTAACTCATGTCGCTCCTCACCAAAATTCATTTTCGAAAAATTAAACACTGCCCCAAGAATTCGTTGCTCAAGAAACGAACTATTCAATCAGTTTATGTCGTGCATCCACGATCCGGTCTGTCAATTCACGAACTGCTCCGAACCCGCCCGAGGCATTTAATTTCAAATTGCATAATTCATAAACGGAACGGACTGCATCCTTCGGGCAAGCGCTCACACCCGCGAGTTGCAAAGCCTCTATATCAAACACATCATCGCCAATTACTGCAGCTTCTTGTGGCATAACATCGTACTTCTTCAATAAATCGCGCAACACTTTGACTTTGTCGACAGCGCCAACAATGCAAGGAAGACCCAACTTCTGCGCTCTAGCTTGCGCAATCTTTGATTCTTCTCGAGTCACAATGATTACAAAAACGCCCATTGCGCGAACCATGGCCATTCCAGCTGCATCCCGCGTATTAAAACGCTTCATGACCTCGCCGTTGGAATCATAGTACATCCCACCGTCAGTCAAAGTCCCATCAACGTCGACCATTAGCAAGCTGACCTTAGCCAACCTGCTTTCAAGATCTCGATTTGCGTGCGAGGATAGTAGGGATTCTACTACTAGCCAATCCTCAACATCATCAATCTCATGATAAGTCGAAATCGGCATTTCATAAGTTCCAATTTTTCCACCTAATCGGCAATTAAACTTTTCCAAAATTGGTTTCCGAGTCACATAGAAAGCCCCATTTTCAACTAAAGTCCCTTTCCAATCCTGACGTCGCGGCCTGTTTATTGGCGAGTAGTTCAGTGGCGTTCCATCGACGTCCCAGAAAAAACGCTTCTGAATCACGCCGGACAGAAGGCTGTCGAAAGATTGGCGTTCAAAACAACCCAAAGCTTCCAACAGATGCTGACTTTCCAATAATGGCGATGTCGCTTGAATCGTTACAAGATTTTCGAACTGCACGCATGAAGCAAAATCCAACATGACGGATTCCGTCGACGCAGTATCTGTTGCGAGTTGGGCTGGACGATCGTGAACCCTAATAAGCGGTGACAAATTTCTTACGACACGTGAGATTTCAGGGCAATCCGTTGAAACCCAGACTTCATCAATCAATGCTACTTCCATTGCCGCTTTTAAAACCCACTCGCATAATGGTTTCCCGGCGATCAATTTTGTATTTTTCCCAGGAATCCCTTTGGATCCGCCACGCAATGGAACTAGGGCCACCGTTTTATTTGTCATTGACCTTCCTTTTCAATTTTTTGCGTTGCTCCCATTCGATCGGGAGGATTTCGTCGCGTTTATGCTGCAATGCCAAGACAACATTCTTCAAGTCACGCGCTAAACGCCTCATTCCATCTGGTTCAAGACTTGCTGCATGATCGGTTCCCTTCCAAGTCCGGTCCAAAGTGAAATGCCTCTCGAATACTGATGCACCCAACGCTAATGCTGCAATATCCGCAGCAATTCCTAAATGGTGTCCCGAAAAACCAATCGTCTTAACTGTGGATTCATAACTATTCTTTAAACGCTGAATCTCCAAAAGGCAAAGATCCTCGAAGGGAACCGGGTACCCAGATGTGCAGGCATAAATCACCAAATCTTTGCTGCGCCCTAACTTTGAATACACACTGATGATTTCTTCTTCTTCGGCTTGGTCAGACATCCCAAACGAAACATGAATTTCACCGCCGAAATTGCCACATAAATACTTCGCTAGTTCCATGTCCATATTGCACGCCGAAGGAATCTTCAACATGTGAGGCTGAAGAGGTATCATCTCTTTGGCGGCGGTCAAATCCCAGACTGAGGTTGAATATTCCACGTTTAATTCTTCGCACCAATCCTTCAATTGTTGATGTTGCGAAATGTCCAATTCCAAGAATTCACGGTGTTGCCCATAGGTTGCACCGTAGCTGTTGTTCGGATTTGGGTGCGGTCGATCGTATTCGTCGAGCGAGAGCAACTCTCGATTGGTTCGCTTTTGAAACTTAATTACATCCACCTTACAGAAAATTGCTGCAACCTTGATTAGTTCGTGAGCAATTTCCATGCTACCTTTATGGTTGCAACCTACTTCAGCAATTAACAATTTAAATCTCCTCAAATTAAGAAACACATTCGGATCGATGATCCAATATCTATGATTAACTTTAGACCGGATTTAACGATCCACAGCAGTTACCTGAGAATCCGTAAAATGCCGACTACTCCAAAAATATTTCTGGGAGCTGAAGAATTTGCAAAAACCCGGTGGCATGTTTGTTGAATAGTAGCCCAGACGATAGCCGAACCACTTGGCAGAAACTTGTATCAAGGCATAGGGAATCAATAATGGCTTGTTTCTAATCAAAAAGCTGAACAATGCCTTCACAAAACCGGCGCCGTGATTTTCCGCATTGCCAACCAATTTATTCACCCAGGTTCGTTGGCCACGCACAAAACCAGTATCGAAATACCGTTGAAATTCCGCCACAATTGTATAACTATGAGAGTGCTTGACCTGAGAGTTCGCTGCATAAGATATTGCAAAACCATCTTTCAAAAGTTTTGCTACCGCAAAGTAGTCTTCATTGGTCAAGATTGGATGCATCCCACCAACGCGATCAAGCGCAGAATTTAGATAAGCAGAACACGAATCCGAACAAAAAAAAGTCATTACTCCATACGTTTTCGTATCGTCTAGGGTTCGCCGGTAGCTTTCACTCGCATAGTTATACAGTCGGGGGAAAGCCTCTAGAACACCTGCGCCATCGTGCGGCAATTGTCGAGAATACGCCACAACAGCCTCTTTGTTCTTGATTGGCGAAACCAAGGCACCTATGAACCCAGGAACTGGAATAACGTCTTGCGTTAGAAAGACAACTATATCGGTCCCAATTTTTTTTCTAGCAAACTCTCGCGTTGCACCGTGGTTAAACTCGGATCGTTCCAAAACTATCAAATCTACTCCTTCATGTTCCGAAACAACCTCTCTTGTTTGGTCGATCGACGCGGAATCTACAACCAAAATTGAGTCCACGCCAACCTCAGCGCAAACGATTGGTAACAATCGCCGGACATCAGTCTCCGCATTAAGAGTCAGAATTACGACACCAACGTTCATCAAATTAAATGCCTTAGATAATTCGCGTAACTAGATTTCCCAAGGAAATTGATTCTGGCTTCCAGACGATCTTTTGTTAACCAACCTTTATTCAATCCGATCTCTTCAAGACAAGCAATCTTCAAGCCTTGTCGATTCTCGATTACCTCGACAAACTGCCCTGCTTGTAACAGCGACGCATGGGTACCAGTATCAAGCCAAGCGGTTCCACGTCCAAGAAGCTGAACACTTAGTGCATTACGCTTCAAGTACTGGAGGTTCAGATCGGTAATTTCCAATTCACCACGCGACGATGGCTTTAATTGTCTCACAAAGTCAACGACGTTTGAATCATAGAAATACAAGCCCGGAACCGCATAATTGGATTTCGGATTTCTCGGCTTCTCTTCAATGGAAATCACTTTTCCATCATTAGAGAATTCCACAACACCATAATCTCTTGGATTACTAACTTGGTAACCGAATATAGAAGCGCCTGATGATTGCGCTGCGGCTTGACATAAACTTCGCCCCAGATTGTGCCCGAAGAACAGATTGTCACCCAATACCAAAGCCGTCGGTTCGTTTGTCAAAAATCCACAATCGGAGGCAATCGTGAATGCCTGGGCAAGACCATCAGGCGATGCCTGTTCCGCGTATTCAAACACAACACCGAAATCCTCACCATCACCTAGTAAACGACGAAACAGCGGTAAATCTTGTGGCGTTGAAATTATCAAGATCTCGCGAATGCCCGACAACATCAAGACTGATATCGGGTAATAAATCATCGGCTTATCGTATACCGGCATCAGTTGCTTTGAAACAGCTATCGTTAGTGGGAACAATCTACTTCCACTACCGCCAGCCAAAACGATTCCCTTGCGATTCATCAAAGTTTCCCCGTGAAAATCTGTTTAACACCTTGACGTTCCAGCCGATACTTTCCATCCAGTATTGACTTCCACCAATCCTCGTTAGACAGATACCATTCTATCGTCTGTTGAATTCCTTCCCGACACGAATAGGCAGGTTCCCAATCCAATTCACTACTAATTTTGGAAGCGTCTATGGCATAGCGGAGATCATGCCCAGGACGATCTACAACGAACTCAATTTGACTACTGTACACTAGTCCATCCCCGCGAGGACGTTCCACGTCTAATATTTCGCAAATCAATCTAACCAGATCAATGTTTCGCAGCTCATTATTGCCTCCAATGTTGTACGTATGCCCTACCGTACCACTGGATAGCACGCGGTACATCGCGTCACAGTGATCAAGTACATGGAGCCAATCCCTTACGTTCTCCCCTTGACCATAAACTGGTATTCGATTCCCTGCTATCGCATTAATAATCGTCACAGGAATCAACTTCTCTGGGAATTGATAAGGACCGTAGTTGTTCGAACAATTGGTAACCAAAACTGGCAGATTGTAAGTATCATGCCACGCTCTTGCCAAGTGATCCGAGGCTGCCTTACTTGCTGAATATGGTGAATGCGGAGAGTAAGGCGTTGACTCATTGAATAAACCTGTTGGGCCTAAGCTTCCGTACACTTCATCCGTGGAAACGTGCAAAAACCGAAAACCACTTTTCTCATCGCCAGTCAACGAATCAAAATGCCGGCGTGCATTCTCCAACAATACATAAGTACCAATCACGTTAGTTTTGATAAAGGCAGCCGGGTTATCAATTGACCTATCAACATGACTTTCAGCGGCCAAGTGCATGATTTTGTCTGGCCGAACCTCGTCAAATACCCGTTCTATATCTGGGGCATTGGTTATGTCGACATTCCAAAAATTGTAACGATCATTTTCAACACAGTCGGAAAGGGAGTCATTATTCCCAGCATAGGTCAAGGCATCCAGATTGTGCACCAAATACTCTGTATTTTTCAACAACCACCGAACTAAATTGGAACCGATAAAACCGGATCCGCCTGTGACAATTAAATTACCACTATTGCCAACCATAAAAATTGCACCTTAACAATAAATGTTCACAAAGAAATGCATCTAGCTTACTCGCGGACCCAGTTCTCTAAAGCCGAGCAAATTGCTTCTCGCACCGGCCTCAACTTAATTCCGTGCGACATAATTTTATCCGGTGACATAACACAATTGCTTCGCGGTGTTTTCGCCGCTTTTGCCATAAATTCATCAATGTCCGAGAAAAATGAATACTTCTTATTCGAAAGACCACTTTCCTTGATTAAATCGACAACTTCCGTAGTTGACACAAACCCTGGGTTCGTGATGTTGTAAGTTCCAAAGGGGATTTGCCTCAAATAGGTTTCAATGCAGGCATCCACGAACTCCCAAAGGTGAGAAATGCTGTTTTCGGCAATCAATAGCTTTTCGTAGCGCATCAATTTAGATAAGTAGTTGCGACTTCCATCATGTTCATCGAATGGTATGCGCAATCGCCAAATATACGAATTTTCGGTTTCGCTTAACAACTCTTCCCCAAGAGCTTTACAACCAGAATAAAAAGAACAATTATCCTGCCTAAAGGAAAAATTTGGCGCATCCTCTTCACTGAAAGGAAATCCATCACTTCGCCGCCCTGTGTAAATGCAACCCGATGAGACATGTCCAAATGGAACACCAAGCTTATGGCAAGCCGAAGCAACACGAGATGGCAAAATAACATTCCCCATCAAGCAATCATCTTTATAAACTTCACAAGCGTCTACATTCGGCTTTCCAGTGTAACCCGCCGCATTAATTACAAATGACGCTTTCAATCGCTCCAACTCTCGAACCAATTGATCCACCGCGTAATAATCAACCCCATTCGCGCGACTGATTGAACTGTATTCGACGCCCCGAATTTCTAAATTTCGCACAAATTCGCTTCCGACATAGCCAGATCCACCCAGCAATACAATCATCTATCTCTCACTCGGAAAATTGAAAAAAAATCTAAAACCAGACTTGAAACTAATTTAACTTCGAAAATGACAAACTAGAGCGATACAGCATAATTAATCAGCATTAGTACTCAAAGAATGTTTCATGTTTTCAAGTTCAACCCCGACAGCGTCCATTAAATGAACGCAACCTTGGTCGCCGTTGTACGCCTTAGTAGTATAGAAATTCGCACCAAAATCTATACACACTAGGTCTGGCCGCAACATCTTCAACGTAGCAAGCGCAGTGCAACATGTGCCGATGACCGTCTTGGCTGGTATTTGTCCAGCAATTGTCTCAGCACTGCACCCAGAACCCCATAATTCATACGGCGGAAGCAAATTTCGCTGAAAGTCACTTGGTGGATAATTCGGATGCTCCTTGATATACAGCTTTGGCGAACCGATTTCCTTAACCCAGGCAGCGAAGGCTAAAGCGAACTGCTGAAAGTCCGCCTCCGACATCCACTGCCACAGCGCAGTCTCAACGTAAAGCACCGAATCGCACGCGGGCACCACCAGCACATCAACTGCATCAAAATTCACCAATACGATCTTCTTATCGTATGCGACCAAGTTCCTCTCCGCAAAGGAAACTATTTGATTGACTGCGACTTCCCCACTGCCGCTAAGATGCGTGCGCGGTATGCGCCAATCCAGTCCAAGCAATCGCGAAACCAATGTCTTCACAGAAGTCCGCCACCGTGGGCGATTCTGAATCGTTATGTTCTGAAAATTCATCAATCCTTCTACCAATACACTAACCAAGACGCCCGGATGTTTTTCACACCAACTGAGCAAATGACTGCACAGTAAATTATCATTGTTCACCAAACACACATACTTCAGGCTATCCTGCTTCAAGATGGATCGGATCAGGTGGGCTGCACGTCGATAAAATCCCAAAAACCTTAACTGCCCCAAAATAGTTAATGAGGCTTTGGATGGGTACAACAACTTAATACCACAGCGATTGATCCACTCACATGAAACTTGGCGAAGTGAGATGACCGCTACATGCTCCAATTCAATCCCCTCCAGTGCCAGAAATTTCCGGGCCAGTGTTGAGGAAATTGAGTTATTGACAAGCACAATTGCTTTTATTGTCACAATGCCGTCCTAGAAATGGAGACAGAACGATATGGAATTAAAAACCGCCAAATACGGAAGGGGCACACGACGCTAATACGCACCTTCACAGAACAACACGGTTCGGACAGTTCTCGACAAGATGTATAAATCCATCCAAGGTGACCAATGTCGCACGTAGAATTCGTCGTAGGACAGACGCTCTTCATAGGTGGTATTGTTCCGACCGGAAATTTGCCAAAGCCCTGTGATACCCGGCGTTACTCGCAAGTATTCTCGGAAAGTTGAACCGTACTTCGCAATTTCTTCGGTCACAATTGGACGTGGGCCCACTAAACTCATTTCACCCACCAACACATTCCACAATTGTGGCAATTCATCCAAACTGGTTTTTCGGATAATCTTACCGATCCAGGTGATGCGCGGGTCATCCTTCAATTTGTGATCCCGATCCCATTCGGCTTGCAGTTCAGGGTGCATCTGCAAATGGTCAACTAAAACCTTACTGGCGTTGGGGATCATCGAACGAAATTTCCAAGCATGAAAAGACTTCCCGCCACGACCAATCCGTTTATGACTAAAGAAGATCGGACCCGGGCTGGAAAACTTAATACCTAACCCGATAAACGCCAACAACGGAGATAAGAACAAAATGGCCGCTGCAGCGGCAACGAAATCCAAAGATCGCTTGATAAACTTTGGCCAAGGTAGCAGTAGCGTTTCTTCCATCCTGATCCCGCTGGTCAATCCGTAATTGACCACAGTGCTGCCGGCACAAACGTGCGATCGCGATGCCCGCGTGACGACGATTTCGGGGAAGGCACAGAAAACGCCGGGATTGGCTGAAACCATTGCCGATGCGTCGTCGCCAACCACGAATAACCGGAACACCTTTTGCTTTAACGCTTGTGATGGCAATTGATCAGGAGTCCCCAAATAAACCGCCTGTTGTTCAAACTGCAATTCAAAATCACTGTGTTTCTGACTGTGTTTGTGTTCGTCAACGCTTTCACTGGTAGCATGAAAATCATCACGCCCAAATTGAGTCCCATCTCCAAGGCTGGCAAACCGTCCGACGGGTGTTAGCAACGTACTGCCAAAACGTGACATGTCCCGATAAACTTTCATTATATCTTGCCGGTCCCCCAAGAAGAAGAACGGAACACTGATCCCCATCTTTCGCATGACACCTTTAGAAAGACTGCGAAGCACTGGTAGCAAAAACAACATCAGTGGTGCTGCGATTAAGATCGAAAAAATGTACGGGGAATTCCAATTGCTGATAAAGGCTAGACAAAAGATCAACACCAGGGAAACACTGCCGGTAACCCGAAAAATCGTGCGAAGTTCACGAGCCGGGTGTACGCCAACCCCCGGATACAATCCGGCTGCCCAGAAACAAAAGCCGTATCCCGCCATCGCAAACAAGACAAACGCGACACCTTGATTGACGATAAAACCAGAAACTACGGCAGCCAACAGTCCTACTGTCAACGCCAACGCGGCCGAAACCATATCGGAAAACCACAAAGGCATTCCAACCTTCATCAGCTGAATCGAGTACGAAAAGCTTAAAGGACGTTGAAAATCAGATTCGGTAAAGAACCCTGAAGCCAATTGATCGGTATCAATTGCGGTCGAACGGCTTCGGGAGGTGGTTGACGTAGCGTTTAAGACGGGTGGATCTTGCGTTGTACTCATACTAAAAGACTGTACCTTTTTCAGATTTGTTCGTTGCTGAACGGCTTCAAACGACATCGAAGACTAATTGCACCAGTTGTTGACGTTAGGCAACCTGATCTAACTAAGTTAGTCGAATAACTAACAACTTGCACGAAGTGTTCACATTTTGCAACACTCCCAGTTTTTTATGGTTAATACCGATTAACGGCCGAACCTAACACGGTTGTCATTTAGCTAATGTAATCCATCTCGCCTTTAACACGCCAGACGTGCGTTTTTCGACGATTTTTTCGCGATATTTTTCCCGCGACATTTCATAAATATTTTCAGCACGCTCTTTTTTTGCTGGCGACTTAGCGTTTAAATTCCTTTCGATTTGGAATAGCTGAGTAGATCTAGGTCTTTTGAGATGAATTTTAACAATGAGATTCTTGGGATGAATGCGTAATTTAGGGGCAGTAAGCTTCATTCTACGTGGGGCTACGAGCTTGGACTCCGTTCTCGGGGGAAAATTTGGTTTTTATCCCGATAGGCATTCGGAGTCACTAGCCGGAGGTCGAGCGAGGTGATTACCTCCGGTTGGACGCGCCAAAAAGATTTTTCGACCCCGAAGGGGTCTCATCCGGTTTGCGCTTGGTTTGATGGGAACGGTGTGTTTGGGTTGGGAGTGGATGCGACCCCGTTCGGGGTCGGAAAGACGCGGGGGATCGTTTCCGGAGGTGTTCGCTGCGCTCGACCTCCGGCTAATGGATGCGACCCCTGTCGGGGTCGGGGAATGCGGCACGCGTTGCGTTGCGGAACGTTTTACGAATTCGCCTGTTGGGGGCGAGGGGGGTTTTGTTTTTGTATCCCGATAGGGATTACGTCCATTAGCCGGGGCTTGAGCGAAGCTTTCCGGAGGTGTTCGCTGCGCTCGACCTCCGGCTAATGGATGCGACCCCTGTCGGGGTCGTGGAACCGTTTCGCGTTGTGTGCTGGAGGTGTAGGGTGTGTTTGGGGCTGGAGTGGATGCGACCCCGTTCGGGGTCGGAAAGACGCGGGGGATCGTTTCCGGAGGTGTTCGCTGCGCTCGACCTCCGGCTAATGGATGCGACCCCTGCCGGGGTCGTGGAACCGTTTCGCGTTGTGTGCTGGAGGTGTAGGGTGTGTTTGGGGCTGGAGTGGACGCGACCCCGTTCGGGGTCGGAAATACGTGGGGGATCGTTTCCGGAGGTGTTCGCTGCGCTCGACCTCCGGCTAATGGGTGCGACCCCTGTCGGGGTCGGGGAACCGTTTCGCGTTGTGTGCTGGAGGTGTAGGGTGTGTTTGGGGCTGGAGTGGATGCGACCCCGTTCGGGGTCGAAAAGACGCGGGGGATCGTTTCCGGAGGTGTTCGCTGCGCTCGACCTCCGGCTAATGGATGCGACCCCTGTCGGGGTCGGGGAACCGTTTCGCGTTGTGTGCTGGAGGTGTAGGGTGTGTTTGGGGCTGGAGTGGATGCGACCCCGTTCGGGGTCGGAAATACGTGGGGGATCGTTTCCGGAGGTGTTCGCTTCGCTCGACCTCCGGCTAATGGGTGCGACCCCTGTCCGGGGTCGGGGAACCGTTTCGCGTTGTGTGCTGGAGGTGTAGGGTGTGTTTGGGGCTGGAGTGGATGCGACCCCGTTCGGGGTAGGAAAGACGCGGGGGATCGTTTCCGGAGGTGTTCGCTTCGCTCGACCTCCGGCTAATGGGTGCGACCCCTGTCGGGGTCGGGGAATGCGGCACGCGTTGCGCTGGGGAGCGTTGCGTTTGTATGGATCGATGCGTCCAATTCGGGATTGAGAATTTTGGTTTTGTATCCCGATAGGGATTACGTCCATTAGCCGGGGGTTGAGCGAAGCTTTCCGGAGGTGTTCGCTGCGCTCGACATCCGGCTAATGGATGCGACCCCTGTCGGGGTCTTGGAACCGTTTCGCTTCGCGTTGCGGAACGTTTTACGAATTCGCCCGTTGGGGGCGAGGGGGTTTGGTTTTGTATCCCGATAGGGATTACGGCCATTAGCCGGGAGTTGAGCGTAGCGACACCTCCGGAGGCGGGGTCCCAAAAGATATTTGGACCCCGAAGGGTCCCACCAGGGTTTGGGCGTTATTGCAGGTATTTGGGGTCGTAATCGATGCCGGCCTTCTGAAGTAGTTCCATTATTTCCTGGCGAAATGTCTTCTTTTGGTGGTGCTGTTTTTGATTCTCGATATAGCTGCGGACTTTTGATCGAGCTGTTGCCGAAACTGTAAAGACCGAGTAGCCTTCTTGCCATTGAAATGCCCGTTGTCCCACCGTTTGGTGAACCCATTTGCTGGATGCTTTTTTAAGCTCTCGCATGAAATCGGAAATGTTATGCGTTGGCTTTAAGCCGATCAACAGATGCACGTGATCTTCTACGCCTCCGATACCTTGAGGGAAACCACCTAATTGCTTGATGATCCCGCCCATGTGTTGGTAAAGGTCTTCTTGCCATTGGTCTCCAATGGTTCGCAAGCGATTTTTCGTGCTGAAAATAATGTGGTAGTGAAGGCTGGAATACGTCGACATCGCTAAAAACTCGTGCTGGTCCCCATCAATTTTGGGGAATCGGGAAGGGTTCCGAATTCTATCCGTGGTCATGTTAAGCGATCCGTTGTGTGCTGGGCTACGATTTGTAAGGAATTTTCAAGGATTATTGGATTCGTTGAGCCGTTCGAAAATGGGAACGGGTGGTTTGATGGGTACGGTGTGTTTGGGCTTGAAGTGGATGCGACACCGTTCGGGGTCGGAAAGACGCACGCTTCGAGGGTTCCGTATTGAAGGACGTGCCCGTTTGAGGCGCGGTTTTGGTTCGTATCCCGAAGGGATTACGTCCATTAGCCGGGGGTCGAGCGAAGCGATTACCTCCGGTCGGACGCGTTAAAAAGAATTTTGGACCCCGCAGGGGTCCCAGTGAGAATTTTGGTTTTGTATCCCGA
>Ga0209390_10009094_pt1 | contig 12031 bp, 7 predicted proteins | sample BON01_FD_187212 | JGI IMG/M metagenome (GOLD analysis project Ga0209390, IMG submission 187212) | Freshwater microbial communities from Lake Bonney liftoff mats and glacier meltwater in Antarctica - BON-01 (SPAdes) (version 2) | ecosystem: Environmental > Aquatic > Freshwater > Ice > Glacier... | reverse complement strand
ATACATATACATGTATAATACGCATAGTATTGGCCAAGACTCTTCTTCGTGGTCCCCATATCCACAGTACCGCTGGCAGAGGTGGGAGAGTGGGGCACGATAACAAAGGGCTGAATGAAATTGACTCGCAGTGCGTTGGCAGGGAGAATAGTTTTCAGAAAGTCCGTTAGTGCCTTTTATCAAAACCACGATGGACCGTCTGCCCGACGAAGTCCTATCGGAAGTACTGTCGTGCCTAGGGCCGTCTGAAATTGCGTCCTTCGTGACAACCAACCAAGGGCACTTTCTGAATCAGAAAGTCCTTAAGTTAATGGTAGTGACTCACCATGTTATAAGGAACCGGTCGTATGAACTCGGGGCAAACGATAGGCCCGGTGTCAAGGGAGCAATGCTGCTGATGGGGTGGCACGCCAACTCCACATTCTCCTTCTGTTCCACCAACAACACAATCTCCGTGGTTTGCGACGGGGCAGTGACACTTCCAAAATCAAAAGGACTCGTGTCGTACGGCAACGTGTGGCGGAAGGGCGCCCGGTACCAGTGCTTGTCGTCCGGCACCTCGCGGAACGTTTGCGACGAAAATACATCGGCCCGCAAGCTCGACGTCCGATAGTAGGAACTCGGCAGCAGAAACGCACTGAAGACCGTGGTACCCAAGACAAAGGACACCTCCAACAGAAAGCCGCGGGCGTCCTCGAGCGCACGCACGTCGGGCTCTTCCCCGACGCTCTCCTCGCCCGCAACAAGGGGGTTCATGTACCACCAGATGCGCTCGCCCAGAACTTGAAGAGTCACCCGGAAGCTGCCGTGGTCAAACGTGAACCGCAGCTTCTCGGTGGAGGTCGGGAGCAACACGAGCTCGTGGCCCTCCCGGAAGTACGACGCCGCAAACCTCCACTCGGCCACGTGCGTTGCCAAGGCCGCGCTGTGCATGTGGCCGTTGGTGTACACGTCGTGATTGCGAACCTCTGCGTGCAGTAGATTTGTCGTGATTTCCGGTAGAATCTGGAGTGAGCATCTGTCCATCTCGGCCAAATTCTGGAGGATGCGAACGTGGCTTTTGAGCAGGGCCGAATCGATCCCAGGTGCCCTTGTCTTCCAATGAACACAAATGGACCGGTGACCCCGTTGCGCCGCCTCCCACACCGCGGACGATTTCCCCAGGGCCGACCACACGACGCACAGAAGCACGCAATGGCACCCGCTCGCCGAATCGCGCAACGCAATCCCCAAGGGGTACCGTATGACCGTGGGCGCTGCATTGGCAAGGTCGCGTAATGGCAACACGGGCCAAGGAGGGCGTTCTGGCGGTGCAATGTCAAACCCCCAGAACCCCAGTTCCTCCTTGAGCATCCGGAGGCTCACGTCCGAGGGAAGGGTCAGGCGGTTCGTGCGGTAAAAGTCAAGCAAGCACGCAAATACCCGAGGGCTCCGGTCCCAAAAGGTGAGGTCGAAATGTTTCGTGTCGAACGAGTACGCCTTCCACAGCAACGCCTCGGGGTATTTGAACAAAGTGGACAAGCGGCACGCAAAGGTTTTCCCCCCGACCTGGATGGCCACGGGCCGGTCCGGTTGCTTCATAGGTAGCACTTGTGTGTAAAAAAAGCAACAACAAAATGAGAATGAATAGCAAAACAGATTCTTGTCGAGATTGTCCGTGGTCATGCGCTTTTCCTCAGGGGCGTCGCCCGGATCGGGCCACCGGTTGAAAGGCATCGCCGCGCCGCACCAAGAACTGTCCCTCGGTGGCCAAGGCCTCAAATTTGGCCAGCATGCTCGCGTGCTGCTCTTCGGACCGCTCGCCGCGCGTGTAGAAAAACTGGACGGTGATGCCGGAGACGAAATTTCTCGCCCGACTCGACGACGGTTGGGTGTATCGCGAAGCGACATTGGCAGCCGCCGGCAACGAAATCATACGTTTGGCAGGGTCCCCTGGAGCGGCGTCGCCTTTACGTGTTTGGGGACCACTTAGTCTCCGACCGTCCCTTCTCGCGTAGTTGACGCTGTAGGAATCAAAGTACACCTCGGAGGGGTCGTAGACAAACACGTAGTCGTTGAACGAAAGTGGATCCTTGTACTTGGCACGAAAGACGTTGGATGGACCCTCCACGGTCAATTCGCTCAGGAGTTTGTTGGAATCCGCGTCCAGGCGAACACCGAGGGGGTCGAGTACGAAATACAACCCGACAATGACGAACAGGGTCAACACTACGACCAACGCAATCCATGTATATTGAAGCATTGCTGTATGATTCTTGTTTTGCACATACTCGAGGAAAAAAATTATGCGCACACACAAGTCGCCACCCACAGCGCGTTCATTCGCACTTCGCGCCAATTGCGGCACTTTCTCCCGCATTCCTGTCCTTGCATGTTGCCCCTGTCCCTACATGGGGCGTGCCCCAAATGGCGCGTCATGAACTGATCTGCGCAAAAAAAAATCTAATAAAGAATAATAAACGAATACAACCCGACAATGACGAACAGGGTCAACACTACGACCAACGCAATCCATGTATATTGAAGCATTGCTGTATGATTCTTGTTTTGCACATACTCGAGGAAAAAAATTATGCGCACACACAAGTCGCCACCCACAGCGCGTTCATTCGCACTTCGCGCCAATTGCGGCACTTTCTCCCGCATTCCTGTCCTTGCATGTTGCCCCTGCCCCTACATGGGGCGTGCCCCAAATGGCGCGTCATGAACTGATCTGCGCAAAAAAAAATCTTGTCCAGGTGCTAACACAGCATCCCAAACCTCTTTTTTTCCCAAACCCGAAAAAAAGACTTGACCCACCAAAACACTTCCCTATAAAACCGCACCAACTTATCAATCATGCCTGCTGGAGGTGGAATCATCCAAATTGCGGCCCTTGGTCGTCAAAATGACTACATCAACAAGGACCCCAATTTCACATTGTTCAAGACGTCCCACAACAAGTACACCAACTTTTCGGAGGACTTTGAATGGCAGGACATGAACGGTGTCATTTCCTTTGGTGCCCAAAACGCCCCCGCCACCATCTCCCGGTACGGGGACCTTATCACGGACGTGCACCTAAGGGTTGCCCTGCCCCCCATCAGGGCCCCCGTGAACGGTGCCTGGAATTTCAGGGCCGCCGCAACACCTGCGACTGGTACCCCCGGGACCCTCGATTACGTCCCTGCCGTGCCGATCCAATACTACCCGGCCGCGGCCTACTGGGTGAACGCTGTCGGCTACGCACTGATTGAGGAGGTGTCCTTGGAGATTGGCTCCCAGGACATTGACGTCTTGTACTCCGACTACCTTTTCCTGTGGGAGGAGCTCACGCAGCGCCCCGGCGCCCGTGTCCGGGAGGCCGTCGGCAGCCACGAGTGGTCGGAGGACGTGGAGAATTACATGATTGAGTACGCCGCCAAGTATCGCGAGCTCTTTGTCCAACTCCCCTTCTTCTTCAACAAGTACTTCTTGGAAAAAGGCCTCGCCCTGCCTCTCATCTCCCTCACGTACCACGAGATCAAGATCAAGATCTCCTTTGCCAAGATCGATGAAGTTGCTTGCGTGGTCGTACAGCACCCCGACCATCCCCAGTACGACTCGAACGACGAGGATGATAAGTGGCTCCTCATTGACAACAACGTCAACTACTCCATGGCCACCGACCAAGTAGCCTTTCCCGGCCGCGGGCTCGCGCAGGTCAGTGCCATTCCCATCAACGCCAACACGGGCAATGCGCTTCAAACGACCGAGTTGGTGGCAAAACTCCTCGTCACCTACATCTACCTCGACGCCGCAGAACGCACCACCTTCTCCCAGGCCGACCACGAGATGCTCGTCACAACCATCCAACGCCAGCAAAACTCCATTGCCACCCCAGGCCTCATGCAAGACTCCCTCAAGCTGTACTTCAACCATCCCACCAACTTCATCATGTGGGTCGTGCGCCCCCACAACTACAAGACCAACCAAGGTCGCCGTCGCTTCTCTGTCGGCCACAAGGACCGCTTCGACTACTCCGCCAAGATTCCCAACCCCAACATGCCATGGGGCGATGTCATCGACCCCGTCTCCAACGCCACCCTCAAGCTCAACTCCCACGAACGGTGGCCCGAAAACATGTCGTCCCAATTCTTCCGCATCATTCAACCCCAACTCAAGTTCGAAAACATCCCCAAGTCCTACCTCTACGTCTTTTGTTTCTCCATTGCCGGCGGCGTCTGGAACCCCACCTCCACCCTCAACTTCTCCCGCATCGAGCACACCCAGCTCGACCTCAAGTACAACAACCCCAGCAACAAGCCCCTGACATCTGACATGCTCAAGACCGTCAACGACAACGTGTCCGGACAAATTCAACCCTCCGACATTCTTATCTTCGTCGAGTCCTACAATCTGCTAGTAATCAAAAACGGCATGGGCGGTTTGCGCTTCAGCAATTAACGGACTTTCTGAAAACTATTCTCCCTGCCAACGCACTGCGAGTCAATTTCATTCAGCCCTTTGTTATCGTGCCCCACTCTCCCACCTCTGCCAGCGGTACTGTGGATATGGGGACCACGAAGAAGAGTCTTGGCCAATACTATGCGTATTATACATGTATATGTATATCCATAGCATATAGCCTGCCATTGAAGGCGTACTCTCCTCTTTATTTTGTTATTTGTTCTACGGCAATTTCAACAGCGTCTGTGTGACTTGTCCCCGCGCAGATGGCGGTGTATGTGTCCGAAAGAAACAACGAATCAATGCTGGGTAAAATAAATTGTCAGTCAAACGCAACCTGTTCTTCATTCATTTTTCTTTGCTCGTATAACGGACTTTCTGAAAACTATTCTCCCTACCAACGCACTGCGAGTCAATTTCATTCAGCCCTTTGTTATCGTGCCCCACTCTCCCACCTCTGCCAGCGGTACTGTGGATATGGGGACTTTTCAATCGCACGCGCACGCGTCCAGGTGGTCGTAGATGTAGCTATACACCCAGACCCTGGCCTGCGGCACAAACACCTCGTTCTCCAATAGCATCTTGCGGGCAAAGTCGAGTTTGTATGTCACCAACGTCGGCGCCGGGAGCTGGCACGGCGTGTGCCACGTGTCCTTGTCGACCGCAATGGTCACCACGTCCTCTTGAATGTCTTGAATCACGCCTTGTGCCGGGGGCGACGATTGGACGTGGCTAAAGGCCTGCACGCATTTCCAGCAGAAGTGGGTCTGGCAGTTGGGGGCGCTGCATGCCACGTGGCTGCACCCACCGTCCTTGACAACGTACGTGCCGCACTGGGGACAGGCCCGTGCCCCGGCAAGGGTGGCTTCCGTGGCAAACGCCGCCCAAAACTCCGAGTTCCAGCGCTTGTCGCAGAAACCCTTGTGCGCCGCCACGGGTTGTCCCATTTTGTCCGAGCACCGCATGCACCAGTCGGTCTTGCACTTGCGGCATTCCAGCGTCTCCTGGTGTTGGCCTGGCCTCACGCGTCCGAAGAACCCACACTGCGAGGGGCACTGTATGATGGTGAGGGGGATACGGGCGGACATGAACTTGGCCATTCGAACGGCGAACGTTCGCAGGGCCTTGGGACGGAGCAGGACCGACAGATCTTCGACGCCGACGCGTTCGCGGCACGTGGGGCATTGAAATTCTCCCACGAAGTCGGGGTCCATGCACTTGATGTCAAACGCCTGTGCGAGGCATGGCAGACAAAAACGGCACCCACAAATCCCCAGTTGGTACGACGCCCGCGGTTCAAAACAAATGACGCACGTCTCGTACGTCGCCAAAGGAGGACACGGAGGCGCCGCGGCCAACTCCCGCATGGCCCGCTTGTTGGTCTCCCGTCGTTGCTTCGGCCCGTACAGGCGGAAGAGCGGCCCGCCGGTGTGCTCGACATCGGGGAGGTCCACGTGCACCCATGGCACCGCGAGCGCGGGCAACCATAGAAAGGTAGGTGTCAGGCGTGCGGCGTGGGCGATGGCCGCGCCAAGGCCAACGTGGACGAGTCCTATTTCCCGCCCAAAGTCGCGGCGGTCAATGGTGATGGGGGCGTGCATTACTTTCGAATGGTCGGCCGATGGGTGGGAGCCCATGGTCGTGCTGAGGGACCAGTGCACGCGGAGGGGTTGGTTCACCACTTGATTGGTGGCGGGAAGGGTGTCGTACACCAATCGGAGCGCCCTTGGTATGGCCACGGCTTGCACCTCCATGGAGAACTCCGTGCAGCGGAGGGACCGTGTTGCCTGCGTAACGTTCTCGGGGTCCAGCGCACGGAAGAGTCGCGTGACACAGGGCAAGTGCGTCAAGAGTTGTACGGTGCGCTCCACGGCGATGTGACGAGGTTCCAGTTGAAGCAATTCGGCGATGTCGGTCTCGTCCATGTGTTCCGGCAAGTTGGTCAGGGTGGTGGCTACGGCTTTGGGCGTGTACATGCTCACCAAGTCGACATTTTCTTGAATGTCCCACTTCCACGCTGACTGGACGCGTGAAATCCAGGTGCTGCTGGGAATTCCGTGCACCAACGCCCGGCCAGTCGACTTGCCGAGGTACACTTTGACTATGAGCCTCACGCCGACGGTGGCGGGCTGGAAGGTGGAGTGCCCGGCGCCCACTGCACGCACAGAGACATTGCTCATGTGGTCCCACAGGCCCTCGGCCGCCTTGCGTGTGCCCAGCGTCATGGACGGCTGGTTCTTGTGGTTCCACAGGCCCGGGGTTTCGTGTATCTTGAGAAGCTCTTGTGTGGTCAAGGTATTGAGCTCGCACGCCATGACGAGAAAGTCGGCCGTGTTGACGGCGTCTGAAAATCGCAACCCTGCGGTGAGGACCATGCTCATGTTGTGCGGCCCGAGGGGCACCACCACGGGCGTCTCCAACGCCTTGTGGCGCATGACCTCCGTCCACTCCGCCACGACGGCTGATAGCTCTACTTGGGCACCGCACGCGAGGTTCACTTCCGTGGCCGACACGAGCGACGCCACGACGTTCCTCGCCTCAAACCATGCTTGCATGGCCTCGATGGGCACGTCGTTGGTCAACCGCAAAGGCGAGCGGACGCGGGTGGTTTGCAGGGCTGTTTTGAACGCCTGGATCTGCACGCACGAGACGACATGGTTCCCCTGCCGGTGGGTGTACACAATCGCTTGTGCGTCGGTGGACGCGTATCGCCACCGAAGAATGTCGCCACCCTTGACGGCAATGTACTGGCCGCGTGTTCCCGCGGCGATGGCCATGTTGTCACGGTAGCCCTGCCGAATAAGGGGCAAGACTTCCTCCCAAGTCGTTTGTTGTAATGTCTTGACCACCTTCCGATGCGAAAGTCCCAAGCGCGACGCCCATGCTTTGAGGTACTTCATGACATTCTGGGGAATGCTTCCGGATATGCAAGCGTCGTAATTTTGTCGTGCACAGGGCCCATGATGCCTGCCCATGATGGCGGCCACCCCGATGCCCATGGCCACGACAGGGGCGCGGTGGACGATGCGGGCAACGGCCGCCTCGACCTCCAGGAGGTCCATGAGTCGTGCCACGGAAGGTGACAGGACGGTGGGCTGCAATGCGACGGGAAACTTGTCCAGATAGCGGCGTCCGCATCGGACCAATATCTTGGCCTGGCACAGATCGTGGAGAAGTTTGTGCGTGGCCAGCGTGTCGTTGCGGAGGGAGACCTCGTCGGCGTATATACGCAAACAGGCTCCTGGCGCCACTTTGTTGGCGGCCGTCGTTCGTGCGTCGGCCATGGTGCGCGTGATCGTGTCTTCCTCCCAGTCATTGGCCGTGTCTTGTCGGATTCGGTACACGGTCCCAAAATCAATCACGTGCTGGATGCGGCTTGCCATGGGGGTGTCCAGCATGAAGTCGAGGGTGGGGGTGCCAACAAGGACCCGTGGTGGACCGGCCGAATAGGGGAGGTGGCTGTACACCAGTACGAGAGGGACGCGGAGGTGGTAACATGTCAACTCGTCGCGTAACGCGTCTCGGTGGGCTGCGCTTTTGGCGAAGATGAGGACGTCGCCTTTCAGTTCCTGGCCGTCAATGTAATCAAACAAGCGGATGACCGGGGCGTGGGGCACGTACGCGAGCAGTGGGGCGATGGAAGACGAATGGCGAACGGGCACCCTTGACGGCGTGTCGCAGCCAAGGTAAGCTGCCCACCGCAACCCGGCATCCGGCGAGGGCGATACCAAGATCAAGTGAAATCGTCGCCTAGACCAGGACGCTTTGAGCACGGCCATCAATTCGGCGACGTCCGCATCGACAATGTGCACGTCCTTGACGCACCATACGCCTTGCAAAGAGCCGGGGAGGACACGTCCAAGTACTTGTGCGTAGGTGAGACGCCGGGTGTGGGGGTCGTAGGTGGGAGATTCCAGGTGGGAAATGATGTGGTCCGGGCGCCACCTTGCATTGACGACGTCTCGCTCGCTGAAGGCGAGATGGATGGCCATCCCTGTGGTGGGGGCGAAAAGCGCATGTTGAAGAACAAAAGAAACACAGAAACTCGCCGATACTCCACGCATCGGCGGCCAGGGTGCAAACGATTGCCCACGATGGCCAAACGTTTCACGTTGAAGGGGCCGTCCATTCAGAATGCCGAATCTCAATCGGCTTCATTCTAGAATCCTCACATGCCTTTTTTCTTTCTTGTCCCTTGCAGCCCGTGGTCGTGCTTGAGATGGAGGAGGATTACGAAGAGCTGCCCTGGCAGCACAACAACGCACCGCTTCCACCGCACACGCTTGACATGAACTTGCAGCCCGTTGCGCAAGGCCCGGACGAATTCGACCACTACTTGGGCGCATTGCGGGACATGGTGGCCTCGAACCATTTCCCCGACGATTTGCTCAATCTGATCAAGAAGGAAATGGTAGGGCCCTACAACACATGGCTCAAAGGCCTGCGGGGACAGCCATTGGAATACGCCATCTTGAATACCATGAAAAACATTGGCTTTTTCCACTCGGGGACACGGCGACTGGTGATTCCGGACGCGAATGTCGTGGATGCAAATTCCCGATTGGATGGCATCGACGAGGTGAAGAAGAGAATAAACTACGTCATGCACCGCATCCAAGAATACCGACTCAACACGGTGGGTTCCAATAACCTGGTGGCGGCCACCGATGCCCCTTTTGCGGAAGAGTCCAAAGACGCCATGGACGAATACCAAGGCCAGGCAACCAACGCCATCGACTCCATTCTGGCGAAGCTCGTGATTTTGGCGAACAACCTGTACAAAATGATGGACTCGGCGACCATCATGTGCATGAACCACACCATGCTTCTCGAAAATTCCAACCCAACGAAGTGGTTCCGTGTCACAGATCTAGTGGGGTGCGAGTTCGAAAAGTTCCTCTACATCTCCAAGCCCATCGCCATGGAAGATTCCAACAAGTTTGATCGCCACACGAAGCTCGTCATTTTCCTGTTGGACAAGTTCCGGGAGCGCAAGTTTCGAAAGAAGGTCACGAGCGACTACCTCTATCGCCAGATCTTCTTCACTCGCGAGGACGGCTCGAAAGTCTGCACGTACGCGTACGCACCCATCAAGGACAACATTGAACAACTGGTGTACGACATGGTGCGCAAAGAGTTCCGGGGAGATTTGTGGTCCACCATTTTGCACTCGGGCATCCTGAAGGACGTGGTCCAGTACATCAAGAAATGCGTCGACGACGAAGTGCCCGACGTCAACGAGATGCCGCGCATGTGGAGTTTCCAAGACGGCATTTACTGCGCCGAGACCGACACCTTCTGTTACTACGAAGATGTGCAGGAGACCTTCCCCGTGCTGAGCCAAGGGTATTCGACCTACAAGTTCATGGAAGGACACGTCTTTGCCCCCGTCTACTACACGAACGACGAAACGGCCACCCCGCGGAGGCAATGCGGGGCCATTGACATGCTGGAAGAAGGCCCCCTTGTGAGCGGGTTGTCGTCGATGCGGTCGCCCCGACCAAGCCCCTTGGGCTCACGGCAGACGGGTATGGACCAATACCCCGACGAGGACGATTTTGACGACGATGAGGACGAGGACGAGGACGAGGACCCCGCCCCACCGCCGGCGGTGCGCAAACTCACGCTGGAAGAAATTCAGATGCCGAACCTTGTCAAGATCTTCCGAGATCAAGGCTGGAGCCAACAAACCATCGTGTTGAAACTGGCGACACTCGGCCGCACCTTTTGGCCAGCGGGGGCCCTCGACAGCTGTCAATATTGGCCGTGCGACTGGGGAGTCGGTGGCAGCGGCAAGTCCACGGTCCAGGAAGTGTTCAAGTACCTCTTTCATTGGCAAGACGTGGGCATCTTCGGGGCCGACCAGGAAGATACGTTTTCCCGCGATTCCTTGCCCGACAAGCGCATCATCATCGCCCCCGAAGTGCGCGGCGACAACTTTGGGTGCTCCTTGGCCTTTTTCCTGAGCATCGTGGCCGGTGATTCCGTCCGCATTCCCGTCAAGTACGGCCAACCGCGAGATGTGGAGAACTTCCCCGTGCAAGGCCTGATGGCCACGAACGAGCTGCCCAAGTCGTATTTGAACGACCCCAAGGGCAGTGTGGCACGGCGCATCCTCATGTTTCCATGGCCCCGCGTCATCAGTCCCCGTGACCCCACCCTCAAAGGACGTATCATCAAAGAAGAATTACCGGCGGTCCTGCGGGCATGTGTGGTCGCCTACCATCAACTGCCCAAGCACATTGACGTGATGAGCGATTACCCCCTGGCCCCTGAAATGGCGGCCGCCAGGGCGCGTCTACAGCGAGCCTCCAACCCCATGGTCGACTTTTTGCTCAGCGAAGACTATGTCGTCTTGGGCGAGAACCAACGGGTGGAAATGGATACCTTCCGGAAAACGTACAACTACTACGTCAAGGAGGTGCGGAACGAACGCCAGCTGCCGCCATGGAACGAAGACGTGTACGACTATCCGTTCCGTCTTTTGCGACTACAACTGGACGACGGAGACGACAACGGCCCGCCCGTCGTGGTGGGGTGTTCGATGCGTGTAGAAATACAGTAGTTTAATTTATTGAGTCAGGGGAAACACCATGAACTGTCGTATTTTGATCCTGACCATGACTGCGCTATCGACTGTACTGCTCGTCGTGTACTATATGAGAAGAAAGAAACAAGGAAACGAAAACGAAGTGGACACCAAACCCAGTATTCTTCTTTCTCCCCTCCCACCCTTACCCCCCATTGTCCTACCCTCCTTGTCAAGCTCAAGCCCTCCGGTTCCAAGTGCGGAACCCCCCGTCCCACCACCTGCTCCTGCACCCCCCCGTATCGAACCCAAAAAGGCGCCCGAGGCGCCCACACCCTCCATCGGCGACGTGCGCGACATTCCCATGTTTACGCCGCGACACGCTTTGCTTCCCGGATGAAAAAGTCCACCTCCACATATTCGTACACCAAGGCATCCAACAAAAACTCACATACGTACGAAAACGCATGCAAGCTCGCCACGTTCGAAAACATGACAAGGGAGAAGAGGTAGCTCAGGACGACGGGAACGCTCGAGAGTTGAAAGGCAATGTAAACGGCGTAGATTGTCAAGAATATGTCTGGCAACAGGGCGGTCGCAGGGTACCATACGACCACCGAGGTCCCAATCAGAAACCTGATCGCCCAAAATCGACCAATGCCATCCACAACAATCGAGTGGAAGGTGTAGACAAACTCGAGGAGGGATAGCTTGTGTATGACAACCAGAAACGACGGCGAAGGTTGACACAGCGCAAGCGTCCCCAAGCTCGCCAGCGTAGACAACCCTCCGGCGATGGCCATTCTCGGATGCCTCCGGACGTTCCACATGTGCAGCAGCAGGAGAGGAAGATTCATGAAGAAATGCACCACGCCAAAAGAAGCATCCGTCATCTGTGTTTTGTTCATGTGTGAATGAATACATTGCCTATTTTTGATACAGGAGCATCACTACCATTAACTTAAGGACTTTCTGATTCAGAAAGTGCCCTAATGGAGGATAATTAAAAATTGTAAACTATGCTGCGTCGACGGATTGGTAGAGGGGCTGAAGATTTCTCCCCAAGAGATGATA
>Ga0209390_10009084_pt1 | contig 12039 bp, 9 predicted proteins | sample BON01_FD_187212 | JGI IMG/M metagenome (GOLD analysis project Ga0209390, IMG submission 187212) | Freshwater microbial communities from Lake Bonney liftoff mats and glacier meltwater in Antarctica - BON-01 (SPAdes) (version 2) | ecosystem: Environmental > Aquatic > Freshwater > Ice > Glacier... | reverse complement strand
GTGTGTGTTGTGTGCTTACGTGTGCGTGTGCGTGTGCGTGTGCATGTGCGTGTGTGTATATGTGCGTGCTTGTGTGTTGTTGCGTGTATGTGTGTGTGCGTGGATGTGTGTGTGTGGTGTTGCTGCGTGACTCCAGCCTGGGGTCTACTTCATGCCAAAAAAAATCATAACATCTCACCTTGCGAATAACAGCCGGTTTGGACATAGCAAAGGGAGTCATTTCGTCCTGCTCAATTGGACGCGGCACCTTCACTGCCTCAGCAGCTGCAGAATCCAGTGCAGAGTCTGACGTAGCAGCCGCCAAATTGAAGGCTTTGCTCTCGGCGGCAGTGGCTCGTGTGAGCCTCGGCTCGTTTTTCTTTGCGGCCTCGGTGTTAGCAGCTCTTTTTTTGCCTTTTTGGCCATTGCGCCCCGTATTGGCAGGCGATGCTTCTTGTTCTTTCTGGGCCGAACCAGTTTCGTTGACTTCAGCAACATTTTTTTTGGAGTCTTCACAGCATTTTCGCGCAGCTCCCTTTGCCGCGCAAGCACTGCGGTAGGATTTGGCGAGCTCTACGTGATAAATGGGCATAGCCTCCTGTGCCGCAGCATAGTAAAACTCCCATGGCGGCGTTGGGTTGCTTGCATTGCCGGTGAATGCTTGGTCAAAAGCGCTCGACGTAGACTGGCTGCCAGCTGCGGCAAACGAGCGCACTCCGCACCCTTCTTTGTAGAGCTCCTTGAGCACGTCGAAGGATGTGCGGACATCTCTAAAGTGAGCAGCGTCGCCTCCTTTGTCCGGGTGACACTGCAAGATTGTCTTGTGAAATGCCTGCGCGGAAGAGAGCAGACGCTGACGTCAGTAGTGGTAAGGAATGTAAATGACACCCTGAGCCGCTTCGTGTGTCAGTACTACGGAGATGTAAATACAAAAAATCTTGTCGTTGCATCGGTGTTTTTTCCAATACGCTTCTACTTCTCACTATCATGTAGGTATCATATGTATGTATGCGTCCATGTGCAAGTATTGATATCTGACGTAGAATACACAGCAACATGATAACGGAAAAGCCTTCAAGTTAGTACAGATTTTCATCCTGATGTGCATGTATTGTAGAGGTGTGGTTCTAACTCGAACACACACTGCGAATCGTAATACCTTCTTAATGACGGTCCACTCCTCATGCACCCCAGCACAGCCTTGGAAATTTGCAGTATCCAGATTTAAGAAGTTGAGGCACTTGCCAACAGTTCCCCCTTTTGACATTTTGGTCTTGCTTGGAGCTGACTGAATTGATGCAGCTGTAAGGCAGAACCAACGAATGTCATTTTCCACGGCTCAGTATCATAGTGTTCGAAACTATGATGCGTACATGAGTGTGCATCACCTCTCACCTGGTATCACGAGGTGTGCACGGGTGCACGGAGGTTGGGAAGGAGAAGACTGGTTGCCACTTGTGTTGCCCGTCAAATACTTTGTTGGAACGGACAATTTGGCGGGATCAACCCAGACTTGGTAGCCACGAACCGCGTGGCCAGAGGCCCTTTGATTGTGTGAACTGTTAGGCCGAGGATGCCTGCCAGTGCTTCACAAAAACAAAATGAGTCAAATGATAACGGAAATGGTCATTCCACGCGCACGGCCTTGAAGTTCCACTTCGGAACCAGTGGACTCCCACTGGTTGAGCTCGGCAGAGACCTGATTCTTATTCCACCCTGTTCCACCCTCACATGAAGATTTCCCGGTCCCACTTCCATCCTGTTCCACTCAATATGAAGGCCTCCCTGTTCCTTTTACACCCGTTTCACCTCATCCAACTTGTCCCAACGTTTTCCATTTGGTTGTACCACCTGTGTCATTCCACATTTCGAAAAAACATTTTTAACTGATATATTTTCATTAAAGCACTATAGCGTCGGAGAGCTAGTCCGCGTCATTTGTTGACGTCTGTTGTTGATTATGATTCATTGATTTCTCAGCCCCCATTTGACACCATTTCAGTATTTACGACCTGCAAAATTGTGTCACACGCGGTATTTCAAGTCAAGTCCCCTTTAAATTGTATTTCAAGTCAAGTCCCCTTTAAATTGGAAGTTTCCACACTAAGACCGCAAACAACTGTGGCCATACGCACGAACACATGGGTATGTTTTGTTGATAGTTTAATTTGTCTATATTGTGACATAAACACAGAAGAAACTCTGTTTGGAAGTACTGTACACTGTGTGTAAGTCTCGCGCACTTTCATATTGTTAACGTTGCCTTCGCAGGCGCCACCGCATTCAGTCCTTTGTCGCCCTTGGCACTCAGCGCCTCGCGCCGTTTGCCCACGGTGTACAGGTCCTCGTACTTGGTTAGAACATCCATCTTGTGACGCTTGATCTGCACCGTGGAAGCTAGCTTTTGGTTGTGGGCTTTGTATTCACTTCTCGTAAAATGTTCAGAAGGTAGCTTTTGAAGTAAACTTAATTTTCGAAAGTAGCATGAATAGTTTTGAGAAGGTAACTTTTGGTTTCCGCCATCCTATTCTGCATCTATTTTCCTCCCGGCATCCTAGACCTCAAAAATTTAGGACCTAGTTTTGATACTTAAAAAGTTGACTGTTTTGTGACCCACCCAAAGAAAAAAAGAAACAAACAATAGAAGGAGGTTAAAGGTCTGCCGCCCGACCAATTCAATCATTTATGTTCCCTTACAGGTAAATAGATTTCAGAAAAGTGTTTTATTTATCGTTCAGTACAAATATTTAAAATCATGTTCCGGAGATTTAATACTCCAGAATCTGATCCTACGCACAAGATCATGCGGTACTTGTTTGATTACTCAATCTACTTGTGGGTTTCATTTCCACCCGACCATCATGGTCGGGTGGAAATATCTTGTACCACGGCACGGGATAATTTCGAAATTTGGCGGGATCAACCCAATTTGGTGGCCACGAACTGTGCAATTTTTATTAGGAAGATCGTCTGCTGTCTGACCTGTTGACCATCAAGAAAGAAAGAAAGAAAGACCATGAGAACTTGTAGTTAATTGGGTGTTCCACATCCGCTTAGTCCAGCGATTGGCTTGGGTCTTCCAAACCAAAGAAAGAAAGAAAGAAAGAACTTGGCGACACCGCACCACAACAAGAAGACTTCCTGGTTCCCCGTCTTGTGTTCCGATCCGGATTCCAAACAGAAACAGAAATAGAGCACACTTTCTGGTATGTTTTGCCGTATTTCGTTCATTCCGAACCATTTCAATCGAAACAGAAACAGAAACAGGTTTGTACCAGTCACATTTGAATTTGTGACCATTTGTGACATTTGTGACCAAAATGTGACCAAATCTGTTTTGCTAAAAAAACTCAAAAAAAACAAGAGCGTGTGACCGAGTTCACAAATTCAAAATTGTGACATTTTGTGACCGTCACAAATGTCACACATTGAGTGTGACTGGTACAAAGCCTGTTTCTGTTTCTGTTTGGAATCCGGATCGGAACGGCTCTTAGCGACACGGATCAACCTGTAAACGTGAAGACTGAGGGGTTTTCTTTTTTTGCCTCCTCAGACGCCAAGATGAGTACTCAACCTCCACCGACCAGTCAAACCTGGATACGAGAAACACGACCTGACAACACACCACAAGGGATTTTTTTTTAATTCTCCCCCAACATAAATAGGTATGCCAAATTTCGTACCAAGCGTCCCCTACAAGACGTCGAATAATAAGTGTAAGGGACACAAAGACTCTACAACAAGAACCGCAACACACACCCCATCAATAACAAAAACAGGAGAGTAACCCTCCTGATGAACCACACCGCCGAGGATAACAACCCAGTATTAATAATCTAAAGAAAATGAAATAGTAAAAGGGTACGTCAAATATAGAACTGGATCTCTGGACTGGACAGAATAAAGTAAACGAAAACAAAACAACACAAAATGAGTTACCCCCAACACAAAATTGGACCTCTACACTGGACAGAATCAAGTAAACGCAAACAACAAAAAAACAAATGGAACATCCCCAACTCAAAGATGGATTTCTGGACTGGACTAATGCTACAACAGACTACCTCCTATGGAGTTGATGGATTTTGAAATTTTTGGATTTTTGGATTTTTTGTTTGATTTTTTTTTGGACAATGTCCTATCGGGTACTCCAAATACTGTTTTCATAGACGAGGGAGGCCCGCGATACTTCGGCACGTCGCTGTGAAAAGATGATGTCACATGCGAAGACAACAAATCGACCCACAACTCATAGAATTCTCGCCCCATAAATGAACCACAGGAAGTGGAGCCCACTTCACGCCGATAACCAGATCTGCCAGACTCTGACCCCACTCGTTTAGGACCCAACCCCCCTACAAGGAAATCTGGTTCCTGAAGAAACATCGGAACACCAAATTACAAGCAACGAAATTGCACCCCAGATCACCTACATTGGGGACCGTGGGACTGCCTAACGGTCCTACAACCCCACAATTGGAAGTGGAGTGTTGTAGTCAGAAACCTTGGGAAAACGGCTCGGGTAAGGGTAGTGAAGGAAGGAAGGACGCGGTGATGGATTTTAGCAGAGGGGTGCCTTGGAAAGGTCCAGGCTCTATAGAGAGACCGTGTACAAAACTAACATCTCTGAGAACAATGATAACGCCAACAATGCACGGAAGAGAAGTTACAACCTACATCAATTACCTGAGCCTCGAGTTTCGGGGGACCAAGTTCATGAGAGGTACCCCAAAGTAAACCCGGTAGTGATACCGGGCAGTTTATGTGAGTGACCGAATGCAAATCCATTTGAGGACCATCCTCGGGATATTGTAGACAGCCATTTTTGTTTGGAATCTAATAAAACACTTCAGACATTAGTAAAATATGTTCCTTGGCCTGGCATCCAGGAGACTTGATTTGTGGGAACTTTTAGCCAGACGATGCCTGCCAGCCCACAAATATTGTGAACTGTTGTTACCCACTAATGGGTTGGCCTCTCATCTATGTTGGCAACAGTCCGGGACAGTTTCAGTTGGGTGCTCACCACCCGCTTAGTCCAGTGATTAAGTTGGGTATTTGCCACCCAAGAAATAAAAAAAGAAATTAAGTTAGGGAGACTTGATTCGCCTAGGCGAGTACTACATCTCTGATGAGCGCACAGTCCCCCAAACCCCTCTCTGATGCGCAAGTGGATTCAAAAGCTCTGAAGCGCGTTTGCACCCGAAGTCTTGACCGCACGACGCTGAATTGAATAACCCGCGCCTCCCTAGAAAGAAATATAGTGCTGTCCAGCCCGACGATAAGTTTTGGCAATCAAAAATTCTTTCTTTCTTTCTTTCTCGGGTGGCGAATACCCAACTTAATCACTGGATTAAGCGAGTGGTGAGCACCCGACTAATCACGTCAGACCCAAGAAACTGTCTCAAACTGTTGCCAGCCGGTCGGCAATGTATCTACTGGGGGTTTCTTTCTGTTTTTTTCCTGTTTTTCTGAGATCGGTTGTCTCAGAAATCTGATCTCAAATTGGACGTCTGAGTCGTTCCATTTCACTAAATCGGACGTCTCAGACGTCCGATTTCAAATCTGCCATCCGTGTCCGATTTGGGATCTGATGTCTGAGACGTCTGATTTGGCGAAAAATGGAAATTGTGGGGGTTTTGGACCCACAATCAATATGAACTCTGGTCCAACCCCTCTCGCGCGTGGCGGCTCCGGGATTAAAGTTCGATTGCCGAGCACGCGATGCGAGGCCGTCCCGCTGGGTAAAAACAGTGGGTAAAAACAGTGGGTAAAAACATTTCACAATGTCTGTGGGCTGGCATGCATCCTTGGGCTGAAACGTTCCAACAATCAAGTCTCCCTGACTACCAAGAAACGTAGCGTCCATGGAATGGTACCCCCCCATCAGGGTGGACAGGCACCAAGTCACCCTAGTGGCCTCCAAGCATTGCCTGTCACGAATGTGAAACGAGATAGTCTTCTGGCAATGCGCCTTCGGGCTGAGTGAGCCCTCGACGACTCCGTAGCAGCAGATCACGGACCAACCCAGTGAAAGGACAAAGACCTAGACCACACATATACAGAAGAGACAATCAAGACAGCAAGGGCAAGCAAAACTTGAAAACGTGGTAAGGTGTGGGTAGGGGTGGCGCACGAATTTGGACCTGGGGAGTGCGCCAGACAGTGTCTACCTGCGAGCGGGGACGGAGTATAACAAGCAGGTATGTAAAATAAGTTTAGGCAAGGCATGAGCACGACAACAGAGACCACATCACCTTCGTCGGGTGAAGAGCGTCGTAATACTAGGTGCAGCAAGTACAACAAGGACACAGACTCGGAGCAGGACAGGTACGGAGGCGTACCGTGGATAAGTGCATCAGCTGTACGTGGTGCCGCGCCAAGGCGTAAGGCATCTTAATTTAGGTCACAGCCATTCTTATAAACACAAGGCCTGCACAACACAAATCAAGCGCAACCAGGCCAATACAGGTTTTCCTGCCATGCACCCTCCTCACGAAGAGATGAGCTCGAGACCTTTGAATCTTGTACCACCCCACTCGCTCTATAACAAATCACTGTGCATGCCACAGGTCACAGGCATCCTTATACAAACAAGGTCCGCACAACATAGGTCATGCTCGCCCGGACAAGTACTACATCTCTGATGTGTGCACAGTTCCCCAAGCCCCTCTCTGATGCCAGAGCTGATTTAAACTCAGGTGGTGTATAACAAGTGATAGTCAAGGGGGCATCACTCGTGACAGTCTTGGGGACGTGACATGGTCAACTCAAGCCCAATGTCCGAAGACTGCGATTCTTGGGTGTGTGTGTGAGGAGGAGCTGGTGTTGACCTGCAAAGGGGCACCAGCGACAACATCAAAGAGCCGTGCTCTGGGCCAATTTGTTCTGGTTGGTGGGATTTGTTATACGGTAGCAAAGGAATAACAAGTGAGAGTCAAGAGGGCATCACTTATGACAGTCTGGATAGAGGTGGCCTCCAATTTGCCGATCCCGAGCGGCGCGCCCGAGTGTCAGCTCGTGCGGCCCCGAAAAGGCACACAACGGCGAAGTCAAGGTCTGCAGATCCGCTCCAAGCACTGGCAGTCCGCGCTCTAGCCGGTGCTGGGCGCCAGTCTCATCACACTCCTCGCACGTGCATTGCATTCAAAGTTCATTGTTCTCAAAATGTAGCCAAAAGTGCTCACTTTGCGACTCGGATTGTAAGTTTTCACGTATAGTTTTCCGCTGCACCAATTTCCAACTGACTGCGAACTAACAAAGCAAGTGTCTGTTTGAAAAGCAAACTTAACATGATGGCAGTTCAAAGTGCAACACTCCTGAAGTCGTTGGTAGGCACCTTCTTATACGTATTAAGTAAAACAAACATCAAATGAATGATGTGCACACAGAATGGCAACAAAAGGGGTGTAGGGGCGCTGCACTTGTGGCTGGTAGATGTTGCTTTGTTTTATTAAACCGATATTGGGGAATCGTTACGGTCCCGGGGTTTCCTCACGAGCGATCAAGGGGGCACGCTCCCACGATTTAAAATCGCCGACGTACCTCCTCACCCTCAGGCTGTCCTCCCTCAGAGTCAGGGCTACAGACGACCTGGGCTGGCCGGACCTCACTCTTGGGCCTTCACCTTAACTACGTCGCTGGCGATACCGGTCCCCTCCTCTTCCTCTTCAAACGGATCCTCAAATACTTCGTTGACGACAGGGGCTTTTGCCCTGGTAGCTAAGTGATGTTAAGATTTCTTGGGTACTGTGGTCCCAAGGTCTTCGAAATCTTCCACCTCCCACGACTAAGCCAAACAACACTTGTTTTGTTAAAAAAAGGGGGAAAAAAGGGAAAAGCCGGAGGAAACCCGCCCCAGAAAGATCAAGGACACACTGACAGTTTTTCGTATCTGAAAGCTACTCAGCCTGACAATGAGCCTGTTGACCCTGCAACATAGCAGAACCACGCAAGTTCTTCTGGCTGGGATGTGGTCTTTGTTTCTTTCGTTCTTGGTTTTCGAAGACCCAACCTAATTACTGGACTCAGCGGGTGGTGAGCACCCGATTAATCACGTATGACCCTAGAAACTGTCCCTGGCTTGTTTGTTTGTTTGTTGTTAAAGCCGCCACACCACAAACCCTCCCGAGAAGTTGAGAACGCATACGAGTGGTGCGCAGTAGAAAGGTGACCGTGAAGCTCCTGGCACAAATCGAAAAGCACTCCCGCAATGGACCTTAGACACATGAATGTTGTATTGAGGTGGTGTATGTGTATGGAGTGGTGTATGTGTAATTTAGTAGGGGATTGAAGGGTTGAACTATTGTTATGATTATCAATTTTGGTTCTGTGTTATTTCTGATTTTTTTTTGGGTTGCTGCGATGGTTTTGGTCGCGATTAGATTTTTGGTTCGTTATGCTGCCACACAGCTAGCACTTGATTGGTATTGCTTTTATTACTTCGTAAGAAATAGTCTAGTAGCTCTGATGGAAGCTCTTGGTGCTCAAATGAAGATGTGAGTTCTCGATTTTTGGAGTTTTTGCCGGAATTGAACCGGCGACCTTGGGACAGACAGTCCCGAGCTCTGACCAACTAAGCTAGTTTTACATCGTCTCGGATCCAATTACCGCAGGAACGCATACAAGTGGTGCGCAGTACCAAGGTAGTCCGAAGAATCCCGACCGAATCAAACGGCACTCCCGCACTGGACCTTGGACACATGAATGTTGTTACGAAGTGATTTGTATATTGGTTTAGGAAATGAAATTGTTATTATTATTATTATTGATTATTTTTTGGTTTTGTTTATTATAACCGCCATATTGTTTACGTTCCAACTATATCAGGATTGCTTGCATATGGTTCGCGGTAATGAGGTGGTCCGCAGAATCCTAAGCGCCATTGCTGACAGCCTTCCCGCAGTTGAAAACGTTGGGTCATTACTGGCCCCAGAGTGCATGGTCCCCCCAGTGGACGATTTCACGTAGGTTCGATCAAAATGGAGCTTTTTTTGATTTTTTTTTGTTGATATGCCGCCATACAGCTGCAATCCAAGTACATCAGGAACGGTCCCAGGTGGTGTGCAGTAATGTGAAAGCCCAGAAGCGCCGAGGCGCGCCATTGCTGACGGCCATCCCGCAGTTTCTTGACAAACGTTGATCCATTACTCCGCACCAGTTCACGTTGCCAAATACTGTCAGGTTCAAAACGTTGGGACATTTCTGGCTCCAGAGTACACGGTCCCCCCCGTGGACGTTTTCGCGTAGGTTCGAATCGACAGCTAGTGCGTGACTATCCCACGCAGCAGCTAGAGTTTTCTACGAACTAACAACGCAAGGGTCATGTTTGGAAACTTGAAAAATCTTAACAACATGGCATGTAGACAGAAGAACTCAATGGAGGTCGTCGGTTGGCACAACAGTATTGTACGTATTGTAACACAAACAAACCTGAATGCACTTATAGGAAATAAGGCTTTTAAACGTGCTCAATTCGAGCTTTGGCGACTCGAATTATAAGGTTCTATCTACAGTTTTCCGGGCCCATTTCAATAGTCGTCCAGGAGTGACATTGTGCCTTGGTCATCTCGCCGGAGTTCTGCGGACCACCCCTTTTCTTCGCACCATTTGTATTCATTCCTTTTCATAATAGCGGTGTGGCGGCAAACCCAACCAAAAACCAAAAGGACGATGGCGGGGTCTACGGAAGCAGTGGAGGCGCTTGACCGCCGACTTCGCACACTAAAGAAAAAGATCGAGGAGACAGATTCCATCTTGCAGAGGAAGAAAGAAGGAGAAGTGCTCGAACCGAACCAGCTCACTAAACTCGGCACGCGTAAGACGCGCGAGGAGGAGATGGCGGAGTTGGAGAAAAAAAGAAGGGAGCTTCTGGTGGCAGGCGGTGCTGATGTTTGCAAGTCTTTTGGAGTGTGCAGCAACTGTGGCGTGAAGGGTCACGACGCAACCCAGTGCCCACGCCCCAAGAAGAGTGCATCCACAGCCATTTCTTCTCGCCCTGCTTCAGATCAGGAAAGACACGGTCATGCACGACTCCCAGCAAACACTGCCAAAGCTGCGCGAGGCGGTCGTGGCGTGGCAGGGTCCTCAGATCATTCCACTGCCAGTGGCCTCATGTTAGTGCAGGCATTGCCACGGCATCCTGATGGTCAAAAAAACCCTCAGCACACTGTTGAACAAGTCCGGCAGTCTGGGAAAGAGGACCCCAGCATGCCGCATGTGCTATGCGTAGCAGAGAAGCCATCTGTGGCCAAGGCCATTGCGCAGGTCATGAGCGGAGGCAAGCAACGCATTCGCACGCACCCGGATGGGCTAGCACCCATGTGCAGACTGCATGATTTTTATTATTACTTCCCGCCTGCCAATTGCAAGTGCTCTGTGACAGTGACTAGTGTGCTCGGTCACATGCACTCACTCGACTTTGACGGCAACAACTATGGAGATCCTGCCAATCTATTCGGCGCGGCCGTCAAAAAGGTGGTTGAATCCACAACAGTGGAGCAAGGGATCGAAGCTCATCTTATCGCCGCTGCTCGCAAGAGTAGATTCCTCTTCCTCTGGCTCGATTGCGACAGAGAGGGCGAGAACATCTGTTACGAGGTGATCAAAGTGTGTAGAGAGGCTGGGCTCTTCCTCGACGACAAATTCATTTCGCGAGCACGCTTCTCAGCCCTCACAGAGTCACACATCAAAGCTGCATGGCAGCGACCGGACAAGCCCGACGCCAAACAGTCGCTGGCGGTCGATGCGCGCCAGGAAATTGATCTCAAAGTCGGCGTCAGTTTCACCCGCTTGCTCACGCACCAATTATTAGCAGGTGCCAAACTCCGCTTCGCCAAATGCGCGCCGCGGCTTCGTCTTCTATCCTACGGCCCATGCCAGACGCCAACGCTCTACTTTTGCGTGCAGCGCCACCGAGAGATCCTGAGCTTTGTGCCCAGAAAGTTCTACTCGCTGTGCGCTATCGTCTCCGTCATCATCAACGGCGAGCGCACACGCCTCGAACTCGACTGGGCACCTGGCCGCGTGTGGGACGAAGCAGAGGCCCGAAAGGCTCACCAACGATGCCTTCAGGGGCGTGGTTGTGGCGGCGGAGGTGGCGGGAGGGGTGGAGGTGGGTGGGTAGCGTGTGTGGAGTCAATGGGAGTGAAAATATGTGAAATGCACGCGCCTCTGGGGCTGAATACAGTTGGGCTCTTGACTAGTGCCTCGAATTCGTTGGGGTTTTCGCCGGCGCACACGATGGTGATTGCAGAGCGGCTTTATATTAATGGGATCCTCTCGTATCCACGAACAGAATCGACCAGGTATCCTGAAGATGATACAAACACACACACACACACACGCACACACACGCACACACACACACACATACATAGACATACACACACGCGCACGCGCACACACGCACACACACAAACACACACACACGCTTACACGCACACACACACACACAAACACACACACACAAACGCACACATACACACACACACTCACACACACACACACACACCACAACACACACACACAAACGCACACGCACACGCACACGCACACGCACATGTACACACACGCACAGTCACGCACACGCACACGCATACCCTCTCTCTCTACCTTTGTCTCTCTCTTGCACACACGCACACACACAAACACACGCACACACACACACACACACACACACACACACACACACACACACACACACACACACACACACATACACAGGCATCCCAATGATGGCGCTCATGTCGCACAATTCATAGGCGATGTAGGTCTCCTGCTACACGCACAACACACACACACATACGCACATGCACGCACACATACCCCCCCCCACACACACACATACACACACACACACACACAAACGCACTTCCACACTCTCTCTCTCTCACACACACACTTAACTGGTATCTCGAAGATGGCGCCCATGTCGCGCAGTTGATCGGCGAAGTAAGTCTCTTGCCACACGCAAACACACACACAAGAACACACGCACGCACGCACACACACATTCACATACGCGCGCGCGCGCAAACACACATACGCACGCCTATACAC
>Ga0209390_10009083_pt1 | contig 12039 bp, 6 predicted proteins | sample BON01_FD_187212 | JGI IMG/M metagenome (GOLD analysis project Ga0209390, IMG submission 187212) | Freshwater microbial communities from Lake Bonney liftoff mats and glacier meltwater in Antarctica - BON-01 (SPAdes) (version 2) | ecosystem: Environmental > Aquatic > Freshwater > Ice > Glacier... | reverse complement strand
CGCCCGCCCGCCCGAAAAACAAAAAACAAACAACAACCAAACCAAAAAATAGACTTCTCGACCGCCACCGGCGCCGTCACCTTCACGATGATGATCTTGTCGCGCTACATCTTCCGCTACTTCGGCTGGGGCACCGCCGCCATCATCACGCCCACGGTCCTGCTCATCACGGGCATCGCCTTCTTCGCGCTTGTGCTGTGCAGCGACTCTGTGGCACCGTCGCTCAAGGCGCTGGGCCTGACGCCGCTCATGGCCGCCGTGCTGGTCGGCGCGGCGCAGAACGTCTTCTCCAAGAGCGCCAAGTACTCGCTGTTCGACCCGTGCAAGGAGATGGCCTACATCCCGCTCGAGGACGAGATCAAGACCAAGGGCAAGGCGGCCATCGACGTCATCTGCAACCCGCTGGGCAAGTCGGGCGGCGCGCTCATCCAGCAGTTTATGATCATCGGCTTCGGCTCGCTGGCCGCGTCGACGCCCTACCTGGGCGCCATCTTGCTGACGATCGTGGTCGCGTGGCTGGGCGCCGCGCGCTCGCTGGACAAACAGTTCACGCAGCTGCAGATCGAGACGGGCAACTACATCGACGCGTCGATGCGCGAGGAGGCGGCCAAGAAGGAGGCGGCGCTGCCGCAGGTCGCGTTCAAGTACGTCGTCGATGGCGGCGAGGCCGGCTCGAAGAAGTGGGTGCCGCTCAAGGCGGGCGAGGCCACCGCGGGCGTCGAGGTCAAGACCATGTCGCAGATCGAGGCGGACCGGCTCAACCGCCAGTAAGCGTTTTGATGACGACGACGGGGCCGCTTTCCTTTGGCTTCGGGATTTGTTGGTGAGGGGGACTTTGGACGAAAGGGCGGCAGCCGGCGACGGCGCCGTCCTGCGCCCGCTATCTCTTTTTCTTCTTTTTCCTGTTGCTAGGAGGGGCTCCGGTTGGGAACCAGCGGTGATGGTTTTTTCCTCAGATACGCCTGCTGTCGGACGGGACAGCGCGGAGAGAGGAGGAGGACGGGGATAGGAGGGGGGGGGGGGGGGGGGGGGGGGGGGGGGGGGGGGGGGGGGGGGGGGGGGGGGGGGGGGGGGGGGGAGACAGCAAGAGAGACGGAGGCACGGGCGGCCCGCGCAGGAGGAGCAGCGCGAGCCCATGGATTGTTTTTTTTGTCTTGTTCCCCCTCCCGTTTGCGCAACGCCCCCTGTTTTCCGCCTCTCTCGCCTCCCCCACCCACCCACCCCCCTCTTCCACCCTCGACCTCATCATTTTGCTCTCTCTCTCTCTCTCTCTCGCCGACACAACAACTTAAGACGGGTTTCGACATCAGTCACAGACTGTTTTTGTTAAGGAGAGTTCGGCATAAAAAGGACACCATGTCTCGACGGACTGGTGTATCGCTGCGAAAAACGCCATCAAACGAGGTGGCACGGGGGGACGGGCCCGGGGGCAGCTCCGCTCTCGGCGGAGGAGAGAGCGAGCGCAATACCTGGTCGTGTTTGACCGGAGTTTCAGTTTACGGGGTCGAAAGGCGATTGGCGGGGAACAAGATGATGAAAGAATGGAGCGGCCGGGGGAGTCGAAAGGACATGAAAAACCGGCGGGAAAATAAATAGTGAAAAAGAGCGGTAAAAGGATCGAGACAAAAAAGGATCGACAAAAAAGGATCGACAAAAAAGGATCGACAAAAGAGCGCCCGAGGGACGAGTGGCGAGGTGGTCTTACTCCTGCCTGCGGCGGTACGAGTATTCCATGCTGCCGCCGTGGCGACGGGACGGCGCGGTCGGCATGGCGACGGGGATCTCGGAAGGGGACGGGGCAGACGGGCCGTGGGAGCGCTGGTGCTGCCGCTGCGGCTGCTGCGGCTGCTGCTGCGGCTGCTGCCGCTGGTTGGGCGGGGGGGGCCGCTGCCGCTTGTGCTGCTGCTGCTGCGGCTCCTCCTGCCTCCGCAGCGACTGCTGAAACACGCGGTGGTGGTACTCGTCGTCCTCGTCGTCGTCGTTGTCGTACTCGCTGTCGTTGTCGTCGTCGTCGTCTCGACCGGCGGCGCCACCGCCGAGCGGCCAGCCGCGCGAGAAACGTGGGTCGCCCGGCGCGCCAGGGCCGCCGCGGGCGCCGCCGCCGCGCATCTGAGTCTGCGGGCCAATAGCGTCGGGGCCGCCGCCAAGGCCGGCGATGGCGATCTGGTAGGCGCGCAGGCGCTGCGCCTCTGTGGGGTCGACAGCCGACGGTGGTGGCGCGCCGTCCGCGCGGCTCGGGCTCTGGCGGCGACGGCGCTGCTGCTCGTGCGGCGGCGGCGGCGGCGGCGGCCGCTGCCGCGGCTGCTCGGGGGCGCGGGCTCCGAGGACGGGCGCCGCCGCCGCCGCGCCCCCCGCCGCCGCTTGCATCGTCGCGCGCACCGCCAGGGGCACGTCGTCCTCGCTGACGACCGGCTGAGGCGCCCTTTGCAGCCGCGGCGGCGGGATGTAACGAGGCCGCTGCCGCTGTCGGCCAGCCGCGCCGCCACCGCCGCCGTTGGCGTCGCCACCGTCGCCGTCGCCACCGTTGCCGTCGCCACCGTCGCCGCTGTCGTCGCGCGCGCCATTGCAGCCGCCGCCCCGGCGGCCGCCATCATCGTCGGCGATGGCCCTCCCTCCTCCGGTGATGCCAGGCAGGGGCAGCGCCCCAAACGCCGCCGCCGCGGCAGCCGCCGTCGCCGCGATCGCTGCGCTGCCCGCTCTCGGCGACGCGCCCGCGTTCTCGTGGCTCGAGTCGGCGGTCGGCGTCGCACCGCCGAGGAGGCGCCGCTGGAAGGGGCCCGCGGTCGAAGGCGGCGAGCAGCCGGCGGCGGCGGTGGCAGCGGCGGCGCGCGGGTGGGCGCGGTCGCATGTGGGCTGCTGCTGCTGGTGCTGGTGGCTTTGCTGTTGCTGCTGGTGGCAAGGCAAGGGCGTCACCTGTTGCTGCTGCTGTTGCTGCTGGCGGCGCCGCGCCTCCTCCTCCTCCTCCTCCTGTTCGCGCACGATCAACTCAACGACATCCTCGGGGAGGAGCAGCGGCGCGTCGGACATCGCGGGCTGTTGCTGCGCCGCGACGACCATCTGCAGGCTGACGAGCAGGCGCGGCGGCGGCGGCGGCGGCGGCGGCGCGCCCGCGGCGGCGGCCGCCGCCGCCGCCTCTTGCGCCTCCTCGGCCGTCGGCACGGCTGGCTGCACGTGAAAGTGGCTGCTGAAGCCCATGCCGTCGTTCGCGACGGCCGTGTAGATGACGAGAGGCTGGGCCCCGGGCGGGAAGGCAGCGCCGCCGCCGCCGCCGCCGGGCAGCCACACAAGCTGGACGGTCGCGGGCGCGCCGCCGCCGCCAACGGCGCGCTGCTGCTGCTGCTGCGGCTGATGCTGCGGCTGATGCGGCTGCTGCCCGGGGCCCGCCGATGCCGTCGGCGGCGGCGACTGCGCGGCGGCGGTGGCCGCTGGCCGCACTGTGACCTCGTCATGGCGGCACCCCGACAGCAGCACGCGGTACAGCCAGCACTCACCGCCGCCGCCCCCGGGCAGCCGCTCCATGTAGGCGCGCAAGGCCACGGGCGCGGGGGCGGGGGCGGGGGCGGCCGCCGCTGACGGGGCCGCCGCCGCTGCTTCAATCTGGCAAGGGGGCGGCAGCGGCAGCGGCGTCGGCGCCCCTCGCCGCCCCGTGGCAGCCTCGAGCTGCTGCTGCTGCTGCTGGTGCTGCTGCTGCTGCTGCTGCTGCTGCTGTTGCTGCTGGTGCTGCTGCTGCTGGTGCTGCTGGTGCTGCTGCTGCTGCTGGTGCTGCTGCTGCTGGTGCTGCTGCTGCCGATGAGGCGGCGGCGGCGGCGGCGGCGGCGGCGGCGGCTGCCGGGGGCGCTGGTGCGCCCGGGAATAAAGGCATTCGCGCTCCGCCGCCGCCGACGTCGCGTGCGCGGCCTCGCTGCTCAGGTCCAGCCGCACGCAAAACGAGGACAGCGAGGAGGACGAGGAGGGCGGGGCGCCGCTCAATGCCGGGCCGCCGCCGCCGCCGCCGCTGCCGCCGCTGCCGTCGTCCGCGCCGTGCAGGAGCGTGAATCGGTGCTGGTAGACCATGCCTGTAATCGTGTGCGTGCAGTGGGGGGTGTTCGTTGTTCGGGCGCGTGCAGCTCGGTGGGGCGGGGGTTGGGGGTTGAGGAAAAGCACGAGAGGAGGAGGAGGAGGAAGAGGAGGAGGGGAAGTGGGGCGGCGGGCGGCGGCGCTTTGCTCGCGAGAGGCGCAGAAAAAGAGAACGCGACACGACGCACCGACTGGCGCGGCAAAGCGCGCAAAGACGCTGCCGACGGGCCCCTGTGAAAACTGCACGACGGTGTGCGTCGCGTCCACGGACACGCCCAGGTCCCGCGGGTCCATCCCGGTCATGCGAAAGTCCTCGTACGGGTAGCACCGGCCGACCACGGTGGGCGACGGCGCCAGCGCAAGATTGGCGGCGGCGGCGGCGGAAGCGGGGGGGGACGGCGGGAGCGCTGCCGGGGTGGCCGGCGAAGTCCAGGGGGCGGCGCTCCCGTCGCCGGCAACGACTCCGCCCGCGGGCGCGTGCTGGTGGTGGTGCGGGTGCGGCGCATCGTGCGGGGGCCACGAGCGGTATGCCATGCTCAAGTACCGCTGCGGCGCAATCTTTTGCGCTTGCCCTTGTTTGAAAGCGGGCTCTCACGGGAGAAGAAGAAAGTAGGGCCCGGATAGCGTCCGGACAGATTCGTGATTCGTTGTTCGTGCGTGTTATTTGATGCTCGCGCGCGCGCGGCAATGTCAGTTATGGGTCTAGATAGTGGTAGCTGGCGCATCACGATGGGGTTCGTGTGCCCATGAGAATCTCTAGGCGTGAGCACGGGAAGATGGAAAAAGAAATGCGTCGTCGGCGGCCACACACAGTCGCTCGGGTGACTCGCGCTGCCGCCCCGCCCCGACTTGGGACCGATGGTGCTTTCCCTCCCGCTCCGCAACACACACGCACACACACGACCCAAACCGCGTCCGCCCCCCACACACAAAACCCCACATCACTCGACCCAAGTCCACCACCACTACTACCGCGTCGCCACCAGGCACCCCATCATGCCAAAGGCCAAGGGGTAGTGCCGCGCGTAGGAAAAGCCCGCGCCCGCCGCCATGCGCTCGAGCTCGTCCCCCGGAGGGTAGGCGTGCACCGACGGCCGCAGGTAGGCGTACTGCTCGCGCATGCCGTACTTCTCGGCCTCGGGCACGACCAGGCGCTCGAGGAAGGCGCCCTGCGCGGCGTCGGCGAGCCAGTCGCCCGCGCCCCGCGCGTTGGCAAAGTCGAGCACCGCCAGGTGGCCGCCGGGCGCCAGCACGCGCGCGAGCTCGCGCAGCGCGGCGGCCGGGTTGGCGACGTTGCGCAGGCCGTAGCCGACGGTGGCGGCGCCGAAGGAGGCGTCGGGAAAGGGCAGGCGCATGGCGTCGCCCTGGACCCACTGGATGCGGGCGCGCGGCGGCGCCTGCTGCTGCGGCTGCAGCTGCTGCTGCTGCTGCCTGCTCGCCGCCGCCGCTGCTTGTGCCGAAACGAGCGGCCGGCGCCGCTCACGCCGCTCGCGCCGCGCGGCGTCCGACAGCATGTCGGCCGCAAAGTCGAGGCCGACGACCTCCAGGGGCGCAGAGATAGAGGAGGAGGAGGAGGACGAGGGCGCGCTGCCCCGGCGCGCCCACTCGGCCTCGAGCGCGTCGGCCAGCAGCAGCGCGAGGTCGCCGCTGCCGCAGCAGACGTCCAAAGCGCGGCGCGGCGGCGGCGGCGGGGCGGCGCGGCGCCGCCCCGGCGACGACGATGCGGACGCCGCCGCCGCCGCCATCGCCCCGTCCCCGTGCAGCGCCCAGTTGACCGCCATGCGCTTCCACACGCGGTGCATCCCGAACGACAGCCGGTCGTTCAGCTCGTCGTAGACGGGCGAGATGGAGTTGAACAGGTCGCGGCGGGCGGCGGCGGCCTGGGGCGCGTCGCCAGAGAACAACAACGGCGGCGGGGAAGTGCTGCTGCTGGTGCTGTTGCTGTTGATGCCGTTGCTGCTGATGTTGTTCATGGCGCTGCTGCTGCTGTTATTGTTGCCGCTGCTGGTGCTGCTGCTCGCGGCCGAGGGCCAGAGCGCGCCCCGCCGGCCGCGTCGCGACCGCACGAAGAAGGCCGACGGCGGCAAAGGCACTCGCGCTGCTGTCCCCGCGGCGGGGATGCGGCCCCCCCGCGCGCACCTCAGAGCGTTCGGTGCTCCGCGGAGCATGGCTCTGCGTTTCTAGGAGCACGAGCTGTTGCTTTGGGAGAGGGGGTGGTCTCGTTCTCGTTCTCGCTTTCGTTCTCGTTCTCGTCCCGTGTCCAAAGCGGGTCGACAAACAACGACCTGAGATTCGATATTGGTGTTGACACGGATGACGACGTTGTGAGATCGGGCGTGTGCGTTGTGCTGACGTCGCCCGACGGGAGCGCTCACCGCCTGCGAGTCGACGCGACGACGCCGTCTCCCGCCTTTGTCCGGCGGTGAATCGCCGCCATCATCATCATCATCAACATCATCATCAGCCGCCGAACCCCTCCTCTCCAATCGACACGTTTTCTCACAGGACTCTTGCACGACTCCCGCCGCACTCATCGGACAGTCGACAAACACCCCACGCTTCTCAGCACTCAAAAATTGCCTGCCCCCTCTCGAACCGCGAAACATCACGAATTGACGCGTCGCGCGCGCGCTCGCCAGTCCCCTGACGCGGCGCGATGCATACGAACCAAGCGCCTAGCCTCCTGGCGCGCGCGGAAGGCAGCGGCGGCCTCATGCGGCGCTGGCAGAGGTGGACCGGAGCAAGAGGTGGAGAGGCCGTCGAATGGCAGGTCGTCTTGGCCGCCCGCAGGCGAGGCACCATCAGCGGCAGCACCAGCACCGGCGGGCCCCGCTGCGGGCCCGTGACCGCGTCGGCCGCGCCCATGAGATCGTCGCCTGCCGCCCTCGAGCGGCCCAAGCCCAGTCCCTTGCTCGGGAGCAGGGACGGCGGCGGCGGCAGCGTCGACGGCGACGACGGCGGCGGCGGCGCGGCGGCGGCGGCGGCAGCGGCCATGTCGCTTCTTATGTCGCCGCCGACGGCGCCCGCGTGGGCGCGCGGGCTGCCCGGCTTGGGCGGTGGTGGTGATGGCGGTGGTGGCGGCCAGCCAGAGCCAAGTGAAACAGAGGAACTAGCGGAAAGCGCGGCGCCGCTGCCGCGCTTTTTGCTCGGCCTCGGGCGCGGCGACGGCGGAAGCGGCGGCGGCGGCGGCGGCATCGGCGGCGGCAGCGGCGGCGGCGGCGCGCGCCTGCCGCCGCCCACCGAGGCCACGGTCGCGTCGCTGCGCGCGTCCGGGCAGTGGCCGCTGGACAACGCGAGCCTGGACCGCCTGGTCGCGACCATCGGCAATCAGCGGCCGCAGCGGCAGCAGCAGCAGCAGCAGCAAGAAGGGCAACATCATCGAGGTCGGAACCAGGAGGAGCCCCGGCGGCAGCAGCGGCTGCACCAGCGCGAGCGCGAGCGCGCACCCTCCTCGCCGCCGCCGCCGCCGCCGCTGGCGCCCGTCGCCCGCGTGGCGCTGCTGCACAGGTGGCTGCAGGCCGCGGGCCACGCGCCGGACGGGCGGCTGGTGGCGACGTTCGTGCGCGCGCTGTCGCAGCAGGGGTCCCCCGCGGCGGGCCTCGCCGTGTACGAGTGGGCGCGCGCGCCCAGGGCCGCGGGCGGCGGGGGGTTCGGCGGCCGGGCCGCGGCCGGCGGCGGGCAGCCCCCTCGCTCCGCCGGCGAGGAGCCGCCGCCCCCCCCTCTGCCCGCGCACGCCCACACGGCCGCCATGCGCGCGGCCATCGCCGCGGGCACGCCCGAGCGCGCGGTGGCCGTGTGGCGCGACGTCGAGCGCGAGGAGCGCCGCGGGGCGCGCGCAATGCAACAGGCGCAGCACGGCGGGGCGGCGACGTCGGGCGCGGCCTCCGCCTTGTCGCCCCGCAACAACCGCCCGCCCCCTCCCCCGCCGCCGGCCGCCATCGACGCGCGCATGGCCGCCGCCTATATCGACGCGTGCGCCGCCCTCGGGCGCACGTCCGAGGCCATGCGGTGCTTCCGGCGCGTGCGCGACGCCCCCGCGGGCAGCCCCCTGCGCCCGCGCACGGCCCACGCGCACGTGAGCGCCATGCGCGCGGCGTCGTCGGCGGCGGCGGCGGCCGCCGCAGCCGGGCGCGACGGCGGGCGGGCGTCGAGCGCCGGCGCCGGCGCCTCTTCCCCTCCTTCCTCGCTTTTGCGCGCCGAGGAGGCGCTCGACGGCTGCTGGGAGGACCTGCGGCGGCGGGCGCTCGCCGGGGAGCTGGCGCTCACCGGCCACGCGTACGCGGCGGCCATCTCGGCCTGCGCGGTGGCGGGGAACTGGCGGCGGGCCGTCGACGTCTTTGAGGAGATGTGCCGCGGCGGGCTGAGAGGCGGCGCTGAGGGCGGCGGCGAGGGCGGCGGCGGCGGCGCCCCGGCGGCGACAACGGCGGCGGCGGCGGCGCAAGACGCGGCCGACGGCCGAGCCCGCCCCCCAGCCGCCGCCATTCGCCCCGACGTGGTCAGCTGCACGGCGCTCGTCGAGGCGCTCGCGCGCGGGGCCCAGTGGCGGCGCGCCGAGGCGGTGGTCGCGTGGATGCGCGAGCAGTCTGCTGCCGCCGGAGGGGCGGTCGTCGGCGGCGGCGGCGCGGGCGGCGCTGGCAGCTGCGACGGCGGCGGCGCCGACGGCAGGCGGATCGGGGGCGGCGCCTCCCTGCTGCTCTCCTCCTCGCCCGACCCCGGCCTCTTGCTGCCCAACGCGCGCACCTACACGGCTCTCATCGCCGCGCTGGGCGCCGGCAAGCAGTGGGCGCGCGTCTCGCGCGTCCTGCGCGAGATGGCCGGCGAGCAGCAGCAGCATCAGCAGGAGCAGCAGCAGCAGCAGCAGCAGGGGGACGCGCTGGCGGGGGGCGCGCTGCCGCCGCCGCCGCCGCTGCCGCTGCCGCTGCGCCGTTCTCCTCCTCCCCCTCCGCCCGACGCCCGCACCTGGGCCGCGCTGCTGCGCTCGCTGGTGGCCGCCGGTGAGTCTGAGCGCGCGGCCGCGCTCTTTGCGGCGCTCGAGGCGGCAGAGCTGCGCCGCCAGGCGACAGCGGCGCACCGAGGGGGCGACGGCGCGCTCGGCAGCGGCGGCGGCGCCCTCTCTTCCGAGCGGCTCCGGCGGCAGCAGCGGGCCGTGGCGCTCGCCGCGGCCGCCGCCGTCTCCGGCGCGCCCGGGGCCGCCGCCGCCTTCCTCAGCCAAGACGACGGCGACGACGACGACAACGCCGGCGACGACGACGACGAGGCGCAGGGGCTGTCGCCCGCCCGAGGCCAAGGAAACGGCAGCGGCCGCGGTCTTGCCGAGCGCCGCCCCTTGCCCTGGTCCGCTTCTGGCTCCCGCCCCGCCCCCCCGCCCTTCGTCGACGCCTCGGTCGTCTGCGCCGCCGCCGCCGCCTACGAGCGCTCGAACCAGTGGCGCGAGGCGGCGGGCATGGTCTCGCGCGCTGCGACTCTGCTGCAGCCGCCGCCGACGCCGACGCCGACGCCGACGCCGACGGCCCCGACGCCGTCGGCCGCTCGCCTCCGCCGCCGACTTGGGCCCGCGCCCCCCGCGGTCTTCACGTCCGCTGTCGCCGCGGCCAGCCGCGCGGGGCAGGTGGCCGCTGCGGAGGCGCTCCTGTCGGCCGCCGAGCGTGCGGCGGGCGCGGCCGGCGCCGGTGCCGGCGCCTCCTCCGCGGAGCCGCGCGCGTACGAGGCCGTCGTCGCCGCGCACGCCGCCCGCGCCGACCCGGCGGCGGCCGAGCGCGCGTTTGCGCGCCTGTGCGAGGCTGTGCGGGGGAGGCGGCGCGCCGGGCGCCTCGCGGAGCCGAGCGAGGCGGCCGTGGCCGCGCTGATCGCGGCGCACTCTCTCGCGGGCGACTGGCGCTCGGCGCTGGCGGTGCCCGTGCGGGTGGCGTCGCTGCTCGGCGCCGGTGGCTCTGGCGGCGGCGGCAGCGGCAGCCGCAGCGGCAGCGGCAGCGGCAGCGGCGGCGGCAGCGGCAGCAGCAAGCCCGCTTCTCGTGGCGGCTCGCTGTCGACGCGTCTTGCGGCGCCGCCGCAGGACGTGCTGCAGGCGGCGGACGCGAGCCTCGCCGTCGAGCAGCGGCAGGCGGGGGGGGCGGGCGGCGGGCAGGAGGACGGCTCGAGGAGCGGCGGCAGCAGCAGCAGCGGCGCCGTGGCCGCCCCCTCGGGCTCGCCGCCGCTCCCCTTGCCTCCCCTGCCGCCCGGCGGCGCCGCCCCGGCCTGCCTGTCCTCCGTGCGCGTCTACAACGCCCTCGTCGCCGCCGCCGAGCGCGCGGGCCAGTACGAGCGCGCGCTCGAGCTGCTGCGGGCCATGCGGCGCCGCGGTGTCGCGCCCGACGGCACCACGCGCCGCCTGGCCGCGGCGGTCGGGCGCGGCGGCGCGGCGGCGGTGGCGGCGCAGCAGGTCGCGGCGGCGGCGCTGTCGGCGGCGGTGGGGGTGGCCGGGTCGGCGCTCATCCGCGCCGGCCTGTTCTGACGACGGCGGCGCTCGGGCGTAGGAGGTGGGCGGCAGCGAGCAGGGAGGAGGACGAGGTGGCCTGATGCGCGCCGCCCCGCTCTCTCTCGCTCGCTCGCGGCGGCAAAGAGGGCCGAACGACCGCGCTTGCGGCGTCTAGAAGAAAGAAAGACGCTGCGGGTGTTGCTTGTTCGAACTGCTGTCGCTTGATCGTGTGCTCTTGCCCGGATGTAAGTGTGATACGGTCATTTCTGGGTGGGGGGGCGGAAGGGGCTCGAGGACAAGAGAGAAACAAAGAGGCGGCGCGCCACCACGTCTCTGCGGGCCCAAGGAGGAGGAAAAAAGAAACAGCGCTGGAGGTGTGTGGCGCCGGCGCGCGCTCGCTCGCTCACCCGAACAAACCAGCATCCTATTGCCCGAGCGCCCTTCTTCCCCCCCCGCCCTCCCCGCGCGCCCGTTGCCCCAGGTTGTCCTGCACAGCGCGTGCAGCTCGCCGCCCGACCGCTCGCTCGCGCGCTCCACTCCTACAGAGAGAGGCGAAAGGTTGTGAAAAACAAAGGCGCCTCGGAGACGGCGGCGGCCCCGGCGGCCTGCTCCCCCCGCGCCGCCTCTCTCTCTCCTGGGGGGAAACAAAAGCCCCCGCCCCCGCCCCTCCAGAGCACGCACACAAGCCCAAACACAGAGAGTTCACACACGCTAACAACAACGGCCTCAGTTGTTATTTCTCTCGCCGCCGAGCAACACACACAGCCGTTCTCATTAGTCTGTGTTCTGTTCGGTTTTTTTTTCCTATCTCCCGCCAAAACACGCCATGGCCGGACAGTGCCTCCTGCTCGACTTCGCGGTCTACGCGCCGCCGGAGGAGCTCAAGGTCAACCGTGTCGAGTTTGAGAAGAGCTCGCACAAATGGGCGGTACGTTTGCGTTCGAAAGAGAGAGAGAGACGCGCGAGCGAGACAGCGAGAGAAGAGAGAGGGAGAGAGGCCATGACGCCCTTGCCGTTTTTCGAACCGTTCCGAGGAAGCCTCCCGCGCGCCACCGCCGGCCCCCCGAGCCCCGCGCGCGCCGCCAACGGGGCCTAAGGCCCCATTAGACCGCTTCGGCTGCGCGCGCCGGCCAGATTCACGGTCCGGGCAGCGCCTGGGAGGCTCCATGGCCTACGGGAGGAAAGACAGAAAGGGGTTGGGCGAGAAAAGCTCTCTCTCTCGTCCCCAATTCGGTTCTGTTCCGGCCAACGACGACCAGCCGCCCGACCTGTGACGGGGACTGGGCGCGGCGTCGTGCACCTGGCGCGGCACGCCGGGCGGGGGGGAGGCGGCGGCGCGCGCGCTTTGCTTCCTTCGGACGGAGCTCGTTTCCGGGGCCGGCCGGCGCCGCCGCTGCCCGCGACCGCTGTTACTTTCTTGAGTGTGGCCGCCGCCGCAACGGCCGGGCACGGCACGCGCGCTCGCTCTCGCCACCTTCTTTTCTGGTTGCTGCGCGCGGCCCCTCCCCCCCCCCCCCCCCCCCCCCCCC
>Ga0209390_10009082_pt1 | contig 12042 bp, 8 predicted proteins | sample BON01_FD_187212 | JGI IMG/M metagenome (GOLD analysis project Ga0209390, IMG submission 187212) | Freshwater microbial communities from Lake Bonney liftoff mats and glacier meltwater in Antarctica - BON-01 (SPAdes) (version 2) | ecosystem: Environmental > Aquatic > Freshwater > Ice > Glacier... | reverse complement strand
TGCCATTATTTAAAAACTCTCAAAATACTTAGGTATAGCACTTGGTGGCGCTTGTATTTTTGTCCTGGAGTGTCATGAGATATAGCCTTGGCTATTGCTAAAAATTGCCATTGTTTTGTCCTACGCCCAACCCCTATTTCTAAAGTATTTCTAAGAGGAATGCTCGGAAGAGTAAAGGGAGAACTATTTTCAAAAAGACTTCCAGAAAGGTTGTAGTCATGTAGGTTATACTTTAACTGAATGCCTATATGAACCCCCCAGCCTAAAGAGTTGCTAGCCAATACCTGATCATAAAATGCCATAGGCTCAATAGTTCCAATCTGAAGACCAGACCTTAGGGAACTTTCTATGCGGTGGGTAGCTAAATGCAACTCTGTTTGATTGGTAAATGACGTATGTGCCTCTATTTTTGTGATTTTTGTATACTGTCCTAAAACCCCTATATGAAGACCACTGGGTTGTTCTCCCTCCCAACTAAGCTCTGGTAATCTAAGGATCCATTTGTGATAGGCGTTTTGGATGGGTTTACTCAATGAGGGTGGACCACTGAGCCCCAATTGAACTCCCCATCTAAGATGTGATTTTTCAGAAATGGCATAACTCACTTCTCTTTGTAAATACAGCCAACCACTAAAAGGGTAGTCCATATTGGTGGTCATACTGTCATAACGGGCTATGGGAGTATAAATTTCTTGACCTAAGGTCCAGTGAATACTTTTAGTTTTTTCATTTTCATTTTTTTTATATCCATATTTTAAAAAAATCCCGCTAGAATAATAATAATCTTTTCCAAAAAATAAATCATTGTCAATGGAAAGTCCTGCATATTGTTGTGCTATTAAAGGTTGCACACTGTAAAGTAAAATTGCTATAAGAATTGCAGCAGCTCTCATTCTTTCCAGTTTTGAGCCAGACTATCAATTAAAAAATGCTGCTGTAGCTGCGCTTGCGCTGCAAATTGTAACAGACTAAGGCCACGCTCTAGGTTTTCATTAGGGTGTCTCACTTTATAGTATTTATTGCCTTCTAAAAAATCTGTCACTGCTCTAAGGCCATGAATATAAGGCATATAGACTGCGCCAAAAGCAAAACTTTTCCACTCAGATTTTGTAAAGACTCCTTTTGTTTGTGAGAGGCCCTTTATAAATGCTAGGGCGTAATCTGCTCTTAAGTATACCGCAGTGCTAGTGTCTCCTTCTTTTGCGGTATTGGCAATACAGCGCAGTGCGTCTCCAAAATCATAAAAAGCATGTCCTGGCATGAGGGTGTCTAGGTCTATGAGGCAGCAGCCTTTTTGAGTACTCCTATTAAAGAGCATATTATTGAGCTTTGTGTCATTGTGGCAAAGCCTAATAGGCATTTCCTGTGGTAGCTTAGAAACAAAATGCCTTAGTTTTTTAATAATGCTAAGGGCTTTTTCTGCGGTTTTTATAAGGGAAGTATCGGCCTTTTTAAAGGCCCAATCAAATTGATCTAAACGCAGGCTCATATCTTGAAATCCTGGAATGCTATTGTGATAGTCTTCTGTATGGGTATCTTTTAAAATGAGGTGAAATCCAGACAGCAGCCTGCCAGCCTCTTCTGCAATTTTTATATTGGGCGCTAGGTCATAGGCCACCGTACCTGGAATATAGGTTTGCATGCGCCAAAGACTCTCTGTAGTATCTTTTAATAAATAATCTCCAGCAATACTTTTTATAAAGCTAGGGCCGCTATAGTTTTTAGGAACGGGTAGTTTTTGAAACCGCACTATATTTTCCATCAGGGCCAAGGGCGCTTTAAAGGCTGCTGAATTTAGCCGTTGTAAAATATAGTCTTGGGAATTGGTGTTTAATAGATAACTATCATTAATAAGCCCCTGAGTAAGGGGCTCAATGCTCAAAACCACACTATCTGGCAAGAAGTTTTCAATAATCTGGTGAAGTGCCTGGCTCCCTAGCTTTTCCATAGGCTTGCCGGGTAGATTCCAGACTTATGAAGGGATTTTAAAATACTTACAGCGGCAGCTTTATCCTGGGCGTGGGTGAGTCCAAACCACTGGCTAGTGGTGGCAATAACCCCTACACTCACTTCTTTGTTTTCTAACTGCTCTGCCACAATATAAGGGAGGTATAATTCTCCTTTTTCTGGTGAATCTCCAGAGAGAAACTCTACAAAGCGCGCGGTGATAGCAGGAAAAATATGTGGGGTACACAGCCAGAAGTTCATGCTTACCGGACTGTCCATAGGAAAGGTATTTCCGGTCTCGTAGTCTGTTACCACGTTGGGTGCTGTAGCCTCTAATTTGGTGTGTTCTTGTATGTCTTGCAACTGACCTCCGCTTACTTTACAAACCCCTCTAGAGACCGTTCCATAATTAGAAAGGGTGTTTTCTAGCCTATAGGCTACCAGTCCGTATGTAATATTATTAGGTAATTTATTTAAGTAAGCGCCAGCGTCTTTAAAAGCTTCTGGGCCGTAGTAGTCGTCTGCATTTACAGTGGCAAAAGGGCTGTGAATATCATGCCTGGCCGTCCAAACCGCGTGAGCAGTTCCCCAAGGTTTTTCTCTGCCAGCTGGGGCCGTAAAGCCCTCTGGGACATCTGTAACAGATTGTCCTAGCACCCTTAATTTTATATGACTTGGTAGTTTAGAAGCCAAATAACTTTTAATATCTCCCGTATTGCTTGGTTTTGCAATCACTACTATATGAGTAAAACCTGCAGCAATGGCGTTAAAAATAGTGTATTCTAAGAGGTATTCTCCGTTGGGGCCTAGACCGTCAAATTGCTTGAGGCCTCCGTATCTACTGCCACTCCCTGCAGCCATTATAAGTAATGTCATAGTTGTATTATAAAACGGTCACAAGATACTACATCCTAGATAAATTGTTCTTTTAGCAGGCTTATTTTAAATCTTTTTCCTAAATTTCTATTTCATAAATAACCTTAAGCCACCCAGGATGTCTTCTAGAAGATCTTTTATTCAAAAATCTGCCGCCTTTGGCGCTGCTACGCTAATAGTCCCCAATGTGTCTTTTGGCCAGGCCATTAAAAACGCCAATAACAAGCTCCAAATAGGAATTATTGGGGTAGGTCTTAGAGGCACCAACCACTTAGAAAACGCCCTTAAAAGGGACGATGTAGTGGTGGCGGCCATAGCAGATATAGATTCAAATAGAATAGCTATTGCGCAAAGAATCATAGCAGAAACAGGCGCCAAGCCAGCTAAAGTTTTTGGGAAAAATGAGCTGGATTACAGAAATCTTTTAGACCTCAAAGAGGTTGATGCTGTTTTAATTGCCACCCCATGGCTCTGGCACACCCGCATGGCTGTAGACGCTATGAGAGCTGGAAAATACACAGGAGTAGAGGTGTCTGCTGCCAATACCATGGAGGAGTGTTGGGATTTAGTGAATACCCATGAGCAAACAGGAAGTCACCTGATGCTCCTAGAAAACGTGAACTACAGAAGAGACGTCATGGCGGTGCTCCATATGGTAAAAGAGAACGTCTTTGGAGAAATGCTTCATTACCGCTGTGGTTACCAACACGACCTTAGAGAAGTGAAATTTAATAACGGAAAACAGCCTTATGGGGGCGGGGTAGAGTTTGGAGAAAAAGCTATTTCAGAGGCCAAATGGCGCACCCAACACTCTGTGAGTAGGAATGCAGATGTGTACCCCACACACGGCTTGGGGCCGGTGGCGGCCATGGCCAATATTAACAGAGGCAATAGATTTGTCTCAATGTCTTCACATGCAACCAAAGCAGTGGGTTTACATAAATACATTGTAGACAAAGGGGGTGCAGAGCACCCCAATGCCAAGGTGCGTTTTAAGCAGGGAGATATTATTACCTCTACCATTGAAACGGCTATGGGAGAAACCATTCTCATTACTCATGACTGTAATTCTCCAAGGCCGTATTCCCTAGGCTTTAGGGTGCAAGGCGCCAATGGTCTTTGGGAAAACGATGGGGACAGAATTTATATAGAAGGACAGTCTAAGCCGCATAGGTGGGATGATTCCGCAGACTGGTTAGATAAATACGACCATCCGCTTTGGAAAGAATACGGAGCATATGCAGAGGGAGCGGGCCATGGAGGCATGGACTTCTTTGTGCTAAATGCCTTTGTAAATGCTGCTAAAGCCAATGTGGCGCCTCCTATAGATGCCTATGACGCTGCTGCCTGGTCTGCCGTGACCCCGCTGTCTGAACTTTCAATAGAAAACAACGGTAGCGCCCAAGATTTTCCAGACTTTACAAGAGGCCAATGGATAAAACGCCCACCCTATCCTTGGATTACCAATCCTTATTAGTGAGTTTATTTTATGATTGTTGTAAAGGACCCTTAGTTTCTTAGCTTTTCTTCTTAATTTTGACCTGCTATGAAACACTCACTATTCCTCCTATTAGTTCTCTTCTTATTTGGCTTAACACTAGAGGCTCAGGTCCAAACTACCACTCAAACCAAACCACAAGACCAGGTTCAAGGATCTCTTTTTGGACAAATTCTAGATGAAAAGTTGGTGCCACTTTTTGGTGCCACAGTGATTATAGAAGGCACTATTTTTGGAAGTACAGCAGACGAAAATGGGCGTTATAGCATTACAAATATCCCTCCAGGTGCGTATAAAATACAGGCCAGTTATTTGGGTTTTAGTACGCAGACAGTCTTTAATTTCCAGATAAGATCTGTAGGAACTCCCCCCTTAAATTTCACCCTACAAGAAGCCTCTGAAAGTTTAGATGAAGTGGTGGTGTCACTAAGTCCAATAAGCCGCCCCATAGAAACACCCCTTTCTACTCAGTCCCTCTCTGCTGTAGAAATAGCTACGTATCCAGGAGCTAATAATGATGTGGTACAGGTAGCCCAATCCCTTCCTGGTGTATCTCCCTCTATTGGAGGCTTTAGGAATGACCTTATTATTAGGGGGGGTGCCTCTAATGAAGTAGTCTATTATTTAGATGGGATAGAAATTCCAAATATCAATCATTTTAGTACCCAAGGAAGCTCCGGTGGGCCGGTGGGAATGCTCAATGTGTCTTTTATTTCAGATGTGAGGTTGTCTGCCTCTGCTTTTGGTGCTCAGTATAACAATCCCTTGTCTGGTGTGCTTCAGTTTACCCAAAGAGACGTGAACCCAGACGGTTTTGCAGGAAACTTTAGACTCAGTGCCAGTGAAGCCGCCCTAACCATAGAGACACCCTTTAGATCTAAGGCTGCCAAAGCAGCAGGAGAAGCGGCTAAAACAGACCTGCTTTTTTCTGTACGCCGTTCTTATTTACAGTTCTTATTTGAGCTCATAGGCCTTCCTTTTAGGCCAGACTACTGGGACTACCAGTATAAACTAAACCATAAAATAGACCCTTATAACAGCCTGTCTTTTGTGGGGCTGGGGAGCATAGATAAATTTACAGTAGCTACAGACACAGAAGATTTTACCCCAGACCAGCAGGCTACCTTTGATCAAGTGCCTGTAATCTTTCAAAATACCAATACCATAGGAGCTACTTGGAAAAGGAGGTTTAAAGACCAGTCTGGTTTTATGGAAATGAGCCTGAGTAACAACAGCCTTTGGAATACCTTTAGCCAATACACAGACAACGCCAACCAAGCAGATTTGCGTTTTCAAAATGACGCCTTGGAGTCTGAAACTAAACTCAGACTTGCGGTAAACCGCTTTACAGATGGCTGGAAACTAAGTTATGGAGGTAACCTGCAAAGGGCTTATTATGAAAATACTACCATCAATACTCGCCCGGCTTACGAATACGCCACTTCTTTAAATTTTCTGAATTACGGGCTCTTTGGTCAAGCCTCAAAAAATTTTTTAGAAGACAAGCTTTCCCTCTCTATGGGTTTTAGAATGGACGGAGACAGTTTTACCAAAAATAATTCAATACTAGAAACATTTTCTCCAAGGGCTTCTGCCTCCTATACTTTAGCACCCTCTTGGAAGTTAAACGGAACCGCAGGAATTTACTATAAAATCCCGCCCTATACCATGCTAGGCTACCGCAATGAAAACCAAGAATTGGTCAATGAAAATTTAGATTATACCAGGTCTGCACATCTGGTTTTGGGGCTAGAAAAAATATTGAGTCCTTCTGCTAGACTTTCATTAGAAGGTTTTTACAAATACTATACTGACTACCCTGTTTCAATGGCCGATGGTGTTTCAATGGCTAACAAAGGCGCTGGTTTTGAGGTTTTAGGTAATGAGGCCATTGCCTCTGTAGGAAAAGGAAAGGCCTATGGTTTAGAATTTCTCTGGCAGCAGAAGCTCACTAAAAATTTCTTTGGTATTTTTTCCTACACCTATTTCTACTCTACTTTTAGTGGCTTAGACCCAGTAGTATTTAGACCCTCTGTTTGGGATAGCAGGCACTTGGCATCATTTACTACAGGCTATAAGCTTCCAAAAAACTGGGAGGTGAGTGCCCGCTTTAGGTATGCAGGTGCCACCCCTTTTGTACCCACAGACTTGGTGCAAACCACCACTTTTTACCCAGAGATTATTTTAGATTATAACCGTTTGGGAGAAGAAAAACTCAATGCTTTTAGCCAGTTAGATCTGCGCTTTGACAAGAAATGGTTTTATAAAAAATTGGCCTTAGATTTCTTTATAGAAGTGCAAAATGCCACTGGGAGCAGCAATCCTCAACCCCCTTCTTACGGACTATCCAGAGACACTAATGGGCTCCCATTAAATCCAAGCAGCTTATCTCTAATCCCACAAGAGGCAGGCTCAGTTATTCCAAGTTTTGGAATTGTAATAGATTTTTAAAAGCAGGGTCAGCTATAATTATGACACTTAAGCATTGAGGCTTAAAAAAGCTTTCTTATATTTGTAAAGTTGTGTTGTGTCTTAACCTTTTGTTAAGGCCGTGTTGTGATAGCGAGGCTGTCCAACCAATGAAAGGCTTTCCAATTTTGGAAGGCTTTTTTTTATGGATAATAATCAATGAGTTCATAGGCAAGTCCCGCAGCTAATTTAGCAGTGGCCTGGTCTCTGTCATATGTGGGGTTTAGCTCTGCCAGGTCCATACTGATCATTTTTCCTGAGGCCAATACTAGTTTTAAAACCCTAATGCCAAAATCTAGCTCAAGCCCTAAGGGCGACGCCGCACTTACTCCAGGAGCTATTCCCTGGTGAAAAACATCTAAATCTATGCTTAGGTATACCGCGTCTAGAGGGGCTATAAAAGTGATTATTTTTTCTTCTACCGCTGCCCATTGTGACATTTGGCATTCCTCTCTAAAAACAAGAGTGCTTTTAAGGCCTAGCGCGCGCTCTATAAGACTAGGAGGGTTGGCATTTTCTCTAAGTCCCACGCAGCAGTAATGAAAGGTTTTTCCATGGGCTGCTAAATGAGTGGCTATCTGGCTAAAGGGGCTGCCAGAAGTCCCTTCTGGGCTAGGCATTCTGAGGTCTAGGTGTGCGTCTAGGTTTATAATACCCAATTTGGTTTTTGGTTTGAGGGTATTTAGGTGTTCTTGAATACCTAGGAAATGGCCGTAGGCCATATCATGCCCCCCTCCAATTACTATGGGTTTAATACCTTGCGCTAATAAATGGGCTAGGGCGCTCCCAAGTCTTTGCTGGGCCAAAGCTAGTTTTTTATCTGGGCAGTACACACTGCCAAAATCTGTAATTTTTATATTTTTTTTGTTGGGGTATGCTAATTTTCCAATACAGCTTCTAAAAGCATCTGGCCCCGCTGCAGCACCAATACGCCCGTGGTTTAGAGCAACTCCGTGGTCTACTCCATAGCCTAGAATGCCAAAGTGAGGCAGAGAAGTGGTTGGAGTATTTATAATTTCATGAGCCGTTTTGAATGTTTCCTCTTCTGATTCTGAGAAAAGTTTTTCTAATGAAACACATTGAATGACTTGGTATAAATATTCATTTGCCGCTGCTGGACGGCCTGAGTACAAATCTAATGAGGTAGTTTTATAAAACATAATGATATTTTAAATGAGCTAGTTAGGAGAAGGATACAACAAAGAACATTGCATAAAGGCCTCAATGATATTTCTTTATTATTTACTTTTTAAGCTATTTTGCACCAGGCTGTCTGAGGCTATGTTTACAGGCGTTAAATTAAATTTTGGGTGGTCTTTCATCAATCTTTTTGTGGTGCTTATGGCATGAGGGTTTCTGGCCCAACTGCGTCTGGCCAGCCCATTGGAAACATCAAAAAATAGCATATTTTTAAGCTGCTTAGCGGCTCTTTTACTGCCGTCTAAAACCAAACCAAAACCTCCGTTTATGACCTCTCCCCATCCTACACCGCCGCCGTTGTGAATAGACACCCAGCTGGCGCCTCTAAAACTATCTCCAATGACATTGTGAATGGCCATGTCTGCCGTAAACTTACTGCCGTCATAGATGTTAGAGGTTTCTCTGTAGGGGGAATCTGTACCGCTTACGTCATGGTGGTCCCTGCCCAACACTATGGGTGCAGAAATTTCACCATTTGCAATGGCTGTATTAAAGGCAGCCGCTATGGCCATTCTTCCTTCTGTGTCTGCATATAATATTCTGGCCTGTGAGCCCACTACCATTTTATTTTCATGGGCCGCGGCAATCCACTGGCAGTTGTCTGCTAGTTGCTGTTTAATTTCTGGAGGAGCAGTCTTTTGCAGTTGCTGCATGACAGCAAGGGCTATGGCATCTGTTTTGGCTAAATCTACTGGATCCCCTGAGCTACAGACCCATCTAAAGGGGCCAAAACCGTAGTCAAAACAAAGGGGTCCTAAAATGTCTTGTACATAAGAGGGGTATTTAAAATCTATACCATTAGCAGCCATTACTGGTGCGGCTGCCCTAGAGGCTTCTAATAAAAAGGCATTTCCATAGTCAAAAAAATAAGTGCCTTTGGCCGTGTGCTGGTCTATAATAGCGGTGTGGCGCCTTAGACTTTCTTGTACTGCTTTTTTAAAGGCAGTTGGATCACTGACCATCAGTTCATTAGCCTCTGTATAACTTATGCCTTCTGGGTAGTAACCACCCGCCCAGGGGTTGTGAAGGGAGGTCTGGTCTGAGCCTAAGGTCACGTATATGTCTGCCTTGTAAAAGGCTTCCCATACGGATATGACATTGCCTACATAGGCTATAGAAACCACTTCTTTATTAGTTTGTGCTTTTTTGGTTCTGGCTACTAAGGTGGGAATGTCTTCTATGAGAAGGTCTACCCATCCTTGAGCGTGTCTTTTATAGGCTGCCTCTGGGTTTACTTCTGCGCATATAGTAATACAGCCCGCTATATTTCCGGCTTTGGGTTGGGCGCCGCTCATACCTCCCAGCCCTGCAGTGAGAAAAATATGACCCGCTACAGGCGTTTGGGCACCTAGTTTTTTTCTAAAGGCATTGATCACCGTAATGGTGGTGCCATGGACAATTCCCTGTGGGCCAATGTACATAAAGGAGCCCGCTGTCATTTGTCCATACTGGCTTACACCCAAGGCATTCATGCGCTCTAAATCTTCTGGAGCACTGTAGTTTGGTATAACCATACCATTGGTAACCACCACCCTAGGGGCTTTTTTAGAAGACGGAAATAGCCCCATAGGGTGGCCTGAATAGAGATGAAGGGTTTGGTCTTCTTCCATTTCACAGAGGTATTTCATGGTCCACTTGTATTGGGCCCAGTTCTGAAATACAGCGCCATTCCCACCATAGGTAATGAGTTCTTCTGGGTGCTGTGCCACCGCAGGGTCTAGATTGTTGTCTATCATGAGCATGATAGCAGCAGCTGCTTTTGTCTGGGCAGGATATTCTTGTATGGATCTGGCGTAAATGGCATAACTGGGCTTAAAACGGTACATATAAATGCGGCCGTGTACCATCAGCTCTTCTGCAAATTCTGGAGCTAGGGTTTTATGCCAGGTTTCTGGAAAATAGCGCAGTGCATTGTGAAGGGCCAATTGTTTTTGAGCGGTACTCAAAAGGTCTATTCTCTTAGGGGCTCTTGCCAATCCTTTTTTATATAGTGGCTTTGGGGGCAGTGTGCTGCCAATACCTTCCTTAATTTCTGTTCTAAATATCTGTGTTTCTAGGGTAAAATTCATTTTAATCTGTTTGTTTATTAGAGACTAGAGTGCCTCTTTTTATGACATGGCTGGGACCCATCATTCCTTGTTGGTATAAAATATGGCTGAAGTCTGCGGTTGGAAAAAGCAATATATCTGCTAAGTATCCGGGGGCTAATACACCTCTGTCTTTCAAGCCCAAGGCAGCGGCGGCCCTAAAGCCAATAGCGCTGAGCACCTCTGCTTGGCTTAGTTTTTCTGCAGCACCTAAAATGGCTGCTTGGCAGAGCAAATGACCCATAGGAGCAGAGCCAGGGTTCCAATCAGAGGCAATGACCAACGCCGCTCCAGCATCTAATAATTTTCTAGCAGGAGCATGGGCACATCCCAAACCTAGCGATGCACCCGGCAGTGCCATGGCTATGGTGTCACTGGCAGCCAAGGCATTAATTTCTTTTTGAGTGCTGGCCTCTAAGTGGTCTGCGCTTAAAGCAAGGTGATCTATAGCTACTTGGCTGCCCCCAGCTGTAAATTGGTCTGCGTGAATACAAATATCAAAACCATGCGCTTTGGCGGCAGCTAAATAAGGGGCAATAACGTTAGGAGTAAAGGCTGTTTGCTCTATAAATGCATCGACCCTACGGGTCAATTTTTCTTTCACTAAAACAGGAAAGAGCTGCTGTACTATTTCCTCTAAATAGGCCGCTGGGCTGCCTGGGTAATCTTTTGGAAAAATATGTGCTGCCAAGCAACAAGAAATAAGATCTGCTGTACTATTTTCGTTGGCCATTTTAATGGCCCTTAGCATTTTTAGCTCTTCTTTTACGCTGGCTGCATACCCGCTTTTAACTTCTATAGTGGTGACCCCTCTCTGCAAATGTCTTTGGGCGTTTTGGAGGGTGTTTTGAGCCAGCTCGTTTTCTGTGGCAGCCCTAGTGTGAGTAACTGTGTCCCAAATACCACCTCCTGCTGCTGCAATTTCTAAATAGCTAGCGCCGCTATTTCTAAGGGCGTAATCTGAAGCCCTATTGCCGGCAAAGCAAATGTGGGTGTGGGCGTCTATAAAGCCAGGAACGGCCACCACAGGGGTTTCTGGTTTTATGTATTGTGTTTGTTTGTTGTCAATGGCCTCTTTTTGTTGTTTATAAAGTTCTTTAAAAGGGCCTATTTCTTTAATTAACCCCTCAGAAATAAGTATCCCTTGGGTTTTTAAAACTACTAGCTGGCTATCTTTTAAGGCCCCTTTAAGTGGGAGTCCTGTCATGGGAAGTAGCTGTGTAATAGGCCCTATAAGTAGGGTTTGAATGGAGGTATTTGTCTTTTTTTCCATGGCAGTATTTAATAATTTTCAAAGAGATCTTCATGGCTAGAACTGTACAGGAATGTACCACTTTTTAAGGTCTCTGCTAGGGTCTTGGGCAATGCAGCAGATTGAATGAGGGCTAGAGCAGCGGCTATGTCTGGTGAAAAAATCCTGTCTACTGCCGCAAAGGAAACTTCTTCTCTGAGCCTTTGGTACAAGGATTCTAGTAGTGTTCCAGAGGGCATGGGCCTTCTAAAGCTAAGGGCTTGGCAGGCAGTAAGTAGCTCAATGGCCTGTATTTTTTCTATATTTTTAGCTACTTGCAGTGCTTTTCTCCCTCCAATAGAGCCCATGCTCACATGGTCTTCTTGGCCCAATGAAGTGGGAATGCTGTCTGCAGAAGCAGGAAAACAGAGGCCTTTATTTTCACTGGCTAGTGCTGCAGTGGTGTATTGCAGCATCATATAACCAGAATTAATTCCAGTTTCTTTCATCAATAATTTGGGAACTCCAGGGCTTAATCCTTCTAGGGCTAAATAGACCCTTCTGTCTGCAATAGACCCTAATTCTGAAAGGGCCAAACAAGCGTAGTCAAGTGCCATGGCTAAGGGTTGGCCATGAAAATTGCCTCCGCTAATGCTGAGCTCTTGGTTAATAATTACGGGATTGTCTGTGACTGCATTGAGTTCTATTTCTACCAATTCTTTTAGGTGTAGCCA
>Ga0209390_10009081_pt1 | contig 12043 bp, 11 predicted proteins | sample BON01_FD_187212 | JGI IMG/M metagenome (GOLD analysis project Ga0209390, IMG submission 187212) | Freshwater microbial communities from Lake Bonney liftoff mats and glacier meltwater in Antarctica - BON-01 (SPAdes) (version 2) | ecosystem: Environmental > Aquatic > Freshwater > Ice > Glacier... | reverse complement strand
TTTGGAGCGCCGGATACGTCCTTCAGCGTGTTTGGTAAATACTCTTGGACCTCCGGTCCCGTCGAAGGGTTGACTCTCGGTGGTGGTTTTCGCGATGAATCGTTGAAATTGTCGGGTGCGTATACGGTCGATATTCCGATGACCTTTACGATTATGGGGCGTTACCAGATCAACAAGCGGTGGTCAGTTCAGCTGAACGGAGAAAACATCACGGATGAACGTTTTGTCGTGAATGTTGCCAATCCTGCGCTGGCTCAAGGTTCTTTAGGCGCCAACTACCGTCTCTCGGCCAAGTTTACTTGGTAAGCGATTCGCAACGAATTTAAGTCGCTAGTTTGAGGGCGGCCCTCGCGGGCGGCCCTCGCGGGCGGCCCTGCTAGGACGTTGCATGAATTCAGTTTTCTTCAGATCCACGATTGCACTGGTCCTTACGCTGAGCTGGCTCGCCAGCATGCGCGCGGAGACGGTGCTTTCCAGTGATCTGCAGGAGGCGGTCAAGGATCTCGCTGATGGGACATTCCCTCGACTCGCTTCGGAGTCAGTCAAGGATGCGCCTGTCGAGCGATTGATCCGGGTGATGACGGGCATGGGGCGACCGCCCCTCTCGAGAGGAGATTTTGAAAAGTATCAGGATGAATTGGCCGAGCTGACGGACGCCCAGGGAGAGGTAGCCGAATTGGCCCTCTATCTGCGGGCCCGCCTTTTTCAGGTGCATCGCATTCCGCGTGATCATGAGACGGCGGAAGCCCTCTATCGGGAATTAGGCACGCGAAATCCGATGTCACATTGGGCTCAGTTGGGCTTTGTGAAGCTCGGTCTCATGAGACTATTTCTTTCGCCCAAGGGCATTGCCGAACCCGAGCGGCGTTCGAAGGCCGAGGCCTTCTTGCCGATGCTGGTTGAGCCCGCGCTGAAACGAGATCTTCACTTACAGATCGGTTGGGCGGGATTGTATTTTGACTGGCCGCTGTCTGAGGTGATTCCTCATTTGAAGGCGGCGGATGAGGTCGGCGGTTTGATGGGGATGGTTCCAGAGGATTTGGTGCTTCAAATTGCCGAACTGTCATTTCGAAACGGAGATACTGCAGTGGCGCGCGCTTATTTTGAGAGATTTCTCCAGGAGTTCTCGACGAGCGACAAACGCTTCAATGTGGAGCAGCGGCTCGTTGATGTGGCCAACGAGGTCGCCCTCAAGGAGGGCGTGTTGAGATGATGGCAAAGCGCCGATTCCCCCTCATCCTCGCGGTGGTCGCTTCGATTTATCTCGGATCAGTCGCCTGGGTTCTTGTTCATCGACCGGATTCGGAGGATGAGAGGGTGACGGTGCGAATCGCTCACTGGCAGGTGGAGGTTGGACCTTCCCAGGGGTTTGCGGCGGTGATCAAACGATTTGAAGAATTGAACCCGGAGATTCGAGTCAAGCAATTGATCGTGCCACCGGTGGTCTACAAGCAATGGCTTCGCGCCAATTTAGCGGGTGAGATCGCTCCGGAGATTGTCGAATACGGAGTTTGGCTGAACGGGATGACGGATGTGCCGGTAAAATATTTCCAGCCGCTGACCGAACAACTGGAGCGACCCAATCCGTATAACGAAGGGACGCCGCTGGAGTCGATCCCCTGGTTGGAGACGTTCACTGATGAGCTGTCTGAGCAACGTCTCAATTCACCGGAGCCTGGGCAGTATTTCGCGATTACATTGACGCGAGGATCGTTGCGGCTGTTCTGCAATCGGGAGCTCTTGCGCGAGATCACGGGCTCGGAAGAGATCCCGAAGACGATGATTGAATTCCGCGAGCTCTGCGAGAAGGTGGCGACATTCGGAGCGGCGCGGGACCGGCCGCTGATGCCATTGGCGGGAAGTGGTTTCAATGCGCAGTTTCTCATGAACACTTATCTCGGTGGGGCGACCTCGAAGCTTCGTGTGGAGCTGGATCGCGATGGACTCCTATCCCTAAGACCCTTGAATATTCTCTCTAGTTATCGAGAGGGGAGGTGGTCTTTCCAACGACCGGAGATAAAGGCGGCCTTGCAGTTGTTGGCGGAGCTGCAACAGCAGATGCGACCGGGTTACCTGCAATTGGGAAGGGACGAAGCCGCTCGGGAATTTCTGCGCGGCGATGCTCTGTTTATTTTTTCGGGCACGTGGGACGCGACCAGTCTGCGCAAGGAAGCGAGGTTTCCGATTAGCGTGGGGCGATGCCCGCAGTTGACCGCCGATGATCCGGTCGTCGGACCCAATATTCTGGGGCGATTTTCTGATGGGAGTAACACCACCGGCTTTGGACTGTCGTTGACCAAGAGCGGCCAGCATCGGCCGGAGGCGATTAAGTTCATGCAGTTTTTGGCGAGCTATGAGGGGAACAGTATCTTTTCGGAAGTGAGCGGCTGGCCGCCGAGCGTGAAGGAAGTTCCGATGCGGCCGGAGATTGCTGAACTGCTTTCACCGGCTGATGGATATTCTAATGGATCCGGAGTTTTCTCGGGAGGGGGAAACTGTCGGGCACTTTTGGAGCGCAATCTCCACCTGCTGGCACGACACGACGGAGGCGTTGATCAATTGGCGGATGCACTTGATGAGCAGATGCCTGCAGCCGTTCAGGCCGACCTTCAGGCGGCCGCCCGTGACGCGTGGTTGTCAGTTTTACCTCAAGATTCGCGGATTGCCGCCCTCGGCCTGCTACTCGATGGGGTTGACGGCGCCGCCCGAGTGGAGCTGCGCCGCGAACGATTGGAAGCTGGGCAAACCCAGAGTGAAGCGCGGGGCATGCTCATTGAAGTGCAATTGCAATCTGCACAGTCCGTCGGCACCAAGTGAATCCGGCACTTCCCCGACATCCAATTTCCATCAGGAATCTTATGAAAACCAATACCCTCATTGAATTGAAACGCGACCCATGTGTGCAACTGACCACGGAACCCGAAATCATGGCCATCAACGGCGGCCTGCAGCCATTTGCGATCGCCACCTCGAGTGACACATTATTTGCGCAGGTGCAGATGCCTGAGCGTTCCTATCCGGACGAACGCATGGTTTTCCACTGGATGATCGGCTCGTTTGTTTCGCGCGATGGCGGCGATTCTTGGGTGCGCTTGGAGCATCGGCCGGGGAAGAACGAACTCTACATGGAAGGTGGCTCCTTCGTCCTGCCCGACGGCAAAATGTTTCTCCTCGACACCTACGCCACCGAGGGCGTTCGAAGGCCCCGTGGAAATCACCTTCGATCTGCCCGGCATGGACTTCGATGGCGTCGATGATGGGGGCAACCCGCATCTCGCTCAACGGTTGCACCGGCGGATTCTCGCCCTGCCCGGCGGCGACCTACTCGCCACAATCTACGGTTGGTTTTATGAGGATAATACTGCGGTGGATTACATGCCCAACGGTCGCAAGGTTCGCACGTTGCTTCTCCGTTCGTCCAATCAAGGCCGGCATTGGCGGCTGGTCTCCACGATTGCGGTCGGCCCGGATTTGGGAACCGAGGGACCCGGCGAGCCCGACATGGTGCGGATTTCCAAGGGATCACACGCGGGTCGGTTGATCTGCTACATGCGAACCGGTCGCGCGCTCTACCAATGTATTTCCGATGATGACGGCGTCACCTGGACTCCGCCGGAAGCTCAGCAGTTTGGGATCATCGATGTCTATGATCCGACGCCTTGGGAGAAGTTCTTCGAAGACACTCCCGACCTGCCGGGCTACGAACGCGATATGCATGGAACCTTTGTGGATCCCAATGTCATCGAGCTAAAGAACGGCGTGCTCGTTTGCGCCTTCGGACTGCGCATGACCGAAAAGCTCTGTTGGGTGAACCCTCGTCATGAGCGCAACGGTAATTACCTCGCCTTCAGTTTGGATCATGGCGCGACTTGGAGCCATATCGTGCAATTGACTTCCGGCATCATGACCACGCACTACATGAACATCCTCGAGCTCAAACCCAATCTTCTGCATGTGCTCTACGACTGCCACGGACGCTGGGAGGACGGCTACTGGGACGGCAACAAAGGTCGCTACACGGCCAGCCGTAAAATATCCCTCGACTTTAGTCTGGAGAAGTGAGTCCCCGGCTACGATCATTGAAAATGTAGATCTACCCCGTATCCTCCAAAATCATGAAAATCACCGATATCCGCACGGTCCTTCTCACCGGACCTTGCACCAACGATCCCATTCTGAGCGAAGCCCGTAAGTGGCATACGGGACACGGCGAATCAGATTCAAAACAAAACTAAATGAATTTGGAAATTGTGCGTAATGACGAAGTTGTCATCCGAGGATTGCTGGTGGGCTTGCCGTTGATTCAAGGTGTGCCGATGCCCACTCCACGACTGGTGATTGCCGGTTCCCGCGCCCACGATCCTTGGCGGACTCTGTCCAAAAACGCCTCCAGTCTGACTTGGGTTGCTGATCCGGCGGAGGCAATGAGGCTTGCACAGCCGGGGGATTCCGTGGCGCTGCTGGCAAACGAAGGCGCTTTGGGGCCCGTGATTTTGGATGCCGGGTGGTGGTTACAAGTGAAAGAAAAAGGCCTGCGCATTTTCATGGAGTATCCCTTCGTGCCGCCTGGACCGGCGATCGGTCAACCGATGGAGGATGGTGATTTGCGCGGGGTGGTGGTGAGCGACTTTTTCGGGAAGGATCTTCCGCCGCTGCGGATCGTGGGTCTCAATGGTGGTATCCATGTGCCAGTGACGGCGGAACGAACGCACATGATGCTGGCCCGGGTGGTGGGGATGGACACGGCGGTATTTGGTCTGGCGAATACCCCGACCGTGCCGCTGCTGTTTGAAGCCGAAGCGGGGAGGCTGTTGGTCGCGACCGCTTCGCTCAGTCGGTTCGTGACGAGTCGAAGCATGCCGGCCGCGGCGTGGACGAGTGTTTGGCGGGCGATTTTGCACTGGCTGTTGCCCGAGACCGCACCACTGCCGGAATTGGGCTGGGGTGAAAGCGTCCGGGCCAGCTTTAGCCGTGACGAACTGTTGCCGGCGGCGGTGGGAAGACAGGCGCTGCGTCGGGCCGCCGATTGGGTGATCGAGGCCCGGTTGTTGCGCCATGCGGACTGGCCCGAAGAGCTGCGGGATCGTTCCCTGGTCTTCAATACGGTGCGGGATAAACCGGGCACCGACCGTCCTTGTGGTGATGGTTCGTTGGGGATACTGGAAGGTTTCAGTTCCACCATTCGTGCGGACGGGAGCCAACCGGTGCGCTACGCCGTGCGGTCGGACTGTATGGGTGAGATGGCGATGATGCTGAGTTTCGACGCTGCCCTGAACAACCGGCCCCACCATGCGGCCATTGCCGCCAATCTCCTCGATTTTACTTTGCTCAAATCGAACTTGGCCTCCACCGACGAGCCGCGGTCGGACCCCTCCCATCCTGCTCACGGGCTGATTAGTTGGGCCCTCGACAAACCGACCACTTTTTGGGGAGATGACAATGCACGTATGCTCATGGGGGCACTGGCGGTTTGCGCGTTGCAAAAGGAAACGCGCTGGATGGACGCGATCTTACGCTGCCTGCTGGCCAACTGGCGGCTGACTGGGACCTGCGGGCACCGCCGGAGATGTCTGGAATTGCCCGAACTCGAAACCCAAGGATGGAGACACTATGGAAGCGAAGCCCACGTCGAAAACACCATGCATATGCAGGGCTGGCTGCCGGCTTGTTATCTTTGGGCCTATGCTCGCACCGGATTCACTCCCTTGCTCGAAAGTAGTCTAGCCGCTTTCCGGACTCTCATGGCCGCCTATCCCGAAAAATGGGAATGGGTGAACGGCAGTGGTTCCCTCGAACTGGCCCGCGCGCTCCTCCCGTTGGCTTGGTTGGTGCGGGTGCAGGATACGCCGGAGCATCGTGGTTGGTTGCACCGCGTGGCCACGGATTTGATCGCATTGCAGGACGACTGCGGGGCGATCCGTGAGGTCATTCGCGTTGGGGGAGGGGCCTATGAGAATTGCATCGCCACCGGCAATTCGGCCTACGGCACCTGCGAGACTACTTTGATCGCACGCGATGGTGATCCGGTATCGGATTCACTCTACACCTGCAACTTCGCCTTGATCGGCCTGCACGAAGCCTTTGCGGCCACGGGGGAAATGGCTTATGCGCAGGCGGAGGATCGGTTGGCGGATTTTCTTTGTCGGATTCAAACCCGCTCGGAGCCCCATCCCGAACTTTCCGGCGCGTGGTATCGGGCCTTCAATTTCCAACGCTGGGATTACTGGGCCTCCAACTCGGATCATGATTGGGGACCTTGGTGCATGCAGACCGGCTGGACCCAGACGTGGATCGCCAGTGCCTTGGCACTGCGAGATAAGAACACGTCACTCTGGGAATTGTTTCAGCAAGTTAACCCGGGCGATGACTTCGAGCGTGTGCGGGGCGAAATGTTCAGGTCCTGAAAGGAATGCATTTGCATTTCAATTTGCCAACCGGCGGTAGCGTGGACGTAGTTCGTCTGAGGAAGAGTTACGCCATACTATGAAAATTCTTAGCTGCAATTTAAGAGGTTTCGGTGAAGCCGATGGTCAGGATGCTTGGATCCACCGAAAGGAACTTTGCATTGATGTCCTCAAGGCTGAAAATCCGGATGTTATTTCCTTCCAGGAATTGGAGCAATTTGCCGACATCGCAGCGGCGTTTCCGGAATACGAAAATTACGCGATGGCTGATGAGCCTAGTGGTAGACGTCCAATGAACGCCATATTCTATCGCAAAGCACGCTATTCGCTGTTCTCGGCGGGGGGATACTGGTTGTCCGAAACGCCCCATGTGGCGGGATCAAAATCGTGGGACAGCGCGTGTGTGCGCCTCGCCAACTGGATTCGACTGGAAGACCGAGCCACCGGAAATGAATTCAGGGTGGTCAATACGCACTTGGACCATATCGGCCAAATCGCCCGGGAACGACAGGCAAAACTCATAGTCGAGGATTCGTCCGCCTACCCAGAGGACTATGTTCAGATCCTCACGGGGGACATGAATTGTGATTCCAGAAACAGAGCTATTGATATCTACAAGGCAGGGGCCTGGACCGATACCTATGGCGCCGTGCATGGGACCGAGGACCCTGGTCATACTTTTCACGAGTTTCAGGGGCCAAATTACAAGTCTGCCATTGGGAAAATGGACTGGATCTTCGTGCGAGGAAGCATCAAGATGGTTAACGCGGGTGTGATCACGGATTGCCGAGAAGGAAGATTCCCCAGCGACCACTATTTTGTCAGCGCCAGTCTCATCGTGTGAGACCAATCGCCCGAATGATTTACCCTACGCAAAGGAGATTTTGGGGTAGGGCGTGACCGCTGGGCGCGCCTTCGGTTAATTGCGGGCGGCCCGGCGGTCCGCCCCGACCTTGGATCTCTCCAGTGCGGTAAAACCGTGGGGCGATTGGGATAAGAACCAGCCGACCACGGCGGACTAGGCGCTGAAGGCAGCACGATGAACCACGAGCCTCGGCCTCGCGTTGTTTGTTTTCCGCGAGGGCGCTCATTGTGCCCCTTGAGTTCTTCCACTAGGCGGTCCGCAATACCACTGCATGCGAGGCAGATGAAAAGGGCCTTTCCAGGTGTTTCCTTTTAGTCGCGTCGAAATGCGACCATCGCGGTGGGCGTAGCCGAACCATTCGCCATGCCCGGGATCGATAAAGACGCGATGCGACCAGTCATGCACCAGCGTATGGCATTCGGCATATTTCGCTTCACCTGTAAGCTGGTAGGCGAGGAGCGTGGCAATCTCAGCTTCGTTGTGTGGCCACCAGAATTTCATCTCGGCCCAGTATTCCTGCACCGGGAGGTCACGCAGGTCGGTAAAGTAGAGGATGCCTCCAAACTCACGATCCCAGCCGCGCGCCCACATCCCATCAACAATGGCCAGGCCAAGTCTCAGTAAGCGGGGATCATTTCCACGGTGTTTAGCCTCATGCAAGATGAACCATGCGCATTCCAGAGCGGGATCTGGATTCAGGGTTCGCCCGTCGAAGTGGTTGAGAATATCCCCGTTGGTGCCGACCACTTCCAGCAGTGCGTTGTGTTCGGGCTTAAAGAAGTCGCGCTCAATTTCCGCCACCGAACGATCAATCCATTGAGTGCAAGTAGCGCCCAACATCCTGATATCACCCAGCAGGCTCCGCACTTCCTTGGCCATGGCGATGGTGATCATGTGCGGGGCCAGCCCTTTCGTGGGGCGGGTTTCTGGATCCGTCTTGGCCGGCATCACCCCAGGCGTGAAACTGTGATGCAGGTAAGTTTCGAAATAACGAATCGCTTGGGTGGCGTGCTGATCGCTGTCGGTGGCTTTTGCGTAAGCGGCATGGCCGATGGCCGCGAAGCACTCGCTGTAGACGTAACGCCGCATTCGGAGTGGCCGACCTTCTCGGGTCACCGTGTAGTAGAGTTTCCCCTCGGGTCCTCGGCAATAATCTTAGATGAAATCGAGACAATGCTTCGATGCGGCTAGCCACTCCGGGCGCTTTTCGACCGTATTGTAAAGGGTGGCGAATGTCCAAGCCGCCCGACCCTGCAACCAAACGGCTTTGTCGGTCTCGATGACCGAGCCATCTTCCGACAAGCCAGTCAGCAGACCTCCGTGCTCGCGGTCCAAGCCGTGGCGCAGCCAGAATGGAACGACGCTCTGGAGAAGACCGTCACGATAATCGTGGTGAAGCGTTTCAAGCCTAGAGGGAGGAATCATTTTTGTATGCGAGGGGATAAGGAAACGTGCGGATACTCGGTGAGAATCCACCGCTGGTATTCATAAAAAAGGTCAAACCACCTCGTCAAAGGCGTTAACTCCGGAATATCTCCCAAATTGTATACTCCAATCGACATGAAGCGAAATTTCCCCAAAGATGGATTGGTTACCTTAACCAGATCCCATGAAAATCACTGACATTCGCACGACGCTCTTAACCGGACCGTGCACTAATGATCCCTTTCTTAGTGAGGCGCGCAAGCGTCGCAGCGCGGCATTTATCGAAATCATCACCGATGGCGACCATATCGGTATTGGTGAAACCTATGCCGGGTATTTCTGTCCCGAAATGGTGCCGGAAATCGTGGAGTTCTTTAAGCCGATTTTGCTAGGTCAAAACGTGGATAATATCCCGGAACTGTGGGATCGGATGTATCATTGCGGGAATTTTTGGTGTCGCGTCGGCCTCGGAGCGATCGTGCTTAACGGCATCGATGCCGCCCTGTGGGATTTGAAAGGGAAGCTGCTCGACCAACCGGTGCATGCTTTACTCGGAGGGGCTAAGTTCGATCGGCTGCCATGCTACGCGACGGGTGGTCCGGCCAATTATCCGAAGGATAAGCTGGCCCAGAAGATTGATCACTATTTCTCGCTCGGGTTCAAAGGAATCAAAGTGGCCGCAGGTAGTTTAACGACCACGGATACGGGGACGGAATGGCATATGCCGATGGATCCGAAAGAGGCCGCTGATTTCGAGGCAGACAAGATGGCATTTATGCGCAGCCACGCCGGCGATGATGCGTGGTTAATGTTGGACGGGCATATGGGAAATAATCCCAAAGCGACCTGGACTCTCGAAGTGGCCATCGCCGTGGCGAAAGCGATTGAGCCCTCCAAACCGTTCTTTCTGGAAGAACCGCTGCACTACACTGACCCATGGGGTTACGCCGCGCTTTGCAAGGAAACCAAAGTGCCCATCGCCGGGGGCGAATGTCTGACCGCGAGCTACGAATGGCGGGTATTTGCGGAGCAAAACAGCTTTGATATTGGGCAACCTGATGCGTCGTTCACGGGCGGAATCGGCGAGTTTATGGCCGTGGCGAAAATGATGGAAGAGAAGGATCGTAAGATCGCCACCCATGCCTGGGGCGCCGGTGGATCGCTGATGCAAAACGTGCACTGTGGATTTGCCGCACCGAATACTTGCATGCTTGAGATCGCACCGGATTACGCGGGACTACATTCCGAGGTGATCGATGGCGGACTCATCATCAAAAATGGTTACGTGTTGCCGCCTGATCGTCCCGGGTTTGGCGTCATCCTGACTGATGAAATCAAGGCCCGTTATCCGTTCCAGCGCGGCTCGGGTGAATTCAACAGCGTGCCTGGAAAAATCCTCACCGACTAATGGAGGCGATTGGAATTTTCGCTACGAGTGTGAGCGAGTGGACGAGAGGATCCACGCGCTCACGCTCGTAGCGACATCGGTTTGAAAATCTAATATCTAATGCCCATTAAAGTTCTCATAGACGTCCCCGTTGAAAATCGCGTGCTCCAAGTGCTCGAAGCGACGGGAAAATTTAAATTCGATGTGATCGACCCTCCCGAGGAACTCGCGCGTCCACTGGCCCCCCAACGAATCGCGGATGCCGATGTGCTTTTCTGCACCTTTCTACCGACCAATTTTGAAGACATGAAAGCAGTCAAATGGGTGCAGATATCCTCCACCGGATATACGCAGCTATTTGATCATAATCTACCCGGTCGTGGAATTCGGGCCACGAATGGTCGCGGCTGTTTTGATGTGCCGATTGCCGAATGGAATATTGCGATGATGGTGAATTTGGCCCGCGACATGCGGCAGCTGGTGCGTAATCAAGACGCTGCGGTTTGGGATCGAGCGGCGATTTTTCAGCGCGAGATTCGTGGGATGACGGTTGGAATTTGGGGGTATGGAGGCATTGGCCGTGAGACGGCCCGATTGGCTCGCGCGATGGGCTTGAAAGTGCATGTGCTGGCGCGTAGCGGGGTAGGGCCTCGAGGCGATGTTTATCATGTGCCCGGCACCAGTGATCCGGAAGGCGTGTTGCCGGACAGAGTATTCACCGCGGGCGAGGAGCTGGAGTTTCTCGGCGGGTTGGATTTTCTCGTATTGGGATTGCCCCTCACCAAACAGACGGAGGGTCTGATCGGCGAACGCGAGCTACGCGCTCTGCCTGATCATGCTTATGTGCTCAATCCAGCGCGGGGCCCGATTATCCAAGAACAGGCGTTGATCAGTGCCTTGCAGGAGAAGTGGATCGCCGGGGCCGCTCTGGATACGCATTATCACTATCCGATGCCCCCTGAGCATCCGCTTTGGAAAATGCCGAATGTGATCTTCACGCCACACATCTCCGGTTCGAGTTTGAGCCCGAGCTTCCTGACCCATCTGTGGGATATCTTTTCGGCTAACGCGGAACGCTATGCCAATGGCGAGGCCTTGCTCAACGAGCTGACCCCGGAACAACTCGCGGGTGGGTAATGCCATTCCCGTTCAAACCGCGGCGGCCGCAACTGTCTGCCGGTCAGACGGGCTCCCATGGGGTGGCGACACTTGGGCCACGCCTTCGGGACGGCCGATGGTCGCTCCGGGAAAGAAATCCGGGAGGACTGAAATGGATCGAGGCGTGGCACCGGATTTGGCGAACTCGATCACCTGCCTCGCCAGACGCCGCGCGTAAGTGGAATGGTCACAGCGATAGCGAGCCAGGGCGGGCGAGGCATTTTCCAGAAACGTGTCGTCGAACAAGGATACGAGAGAGATGTCGTCGGGAACGCGCCAGCGATGAAGCAAAAGATGGCAAAGAACAGTCAACGCGTCACGCGGCATCATGACGATCAGAGCTGTCGGTGGGGAGGGCAGTCGCAGCAAGGCGGCCGTGGCTTGCTCAACGCCGGCCACGCCGCCCGAATGATGACGCACGATGGGCGCGATGCGCTCCGAAGCGGGCAAAGCCAGACAAGTCTGGCGCAGGCTGGCTTCGATTTCCACCGAGCCGGCAAAAGGCGAATTCGGCAATAAGAGTCCGATGTGCCGGTGCCCATGGCGATGTAGCACACCGAGGGCGTGACGGCAGGCTGCGGCGGCATCCAGCTGGAAACACGGGAGATCAAGGCCCTGATGGCAAGAGCCCAGGACCAACGTCGGCAATCCGCGCTGCATGAACCACCGCTGCACCCCGATTGAACAGGAGGACAACACCCAACATGCGGCGGAGTCCGGTTCGACGAGCGATTCTAGCCGCCGACGATCAGCCGCCTTTATGGTTTGAGGGAGGCTGTGGAATTGCAGCTCGAAGCCGGAGGC
>Ga0209390_10009078_pt1 | contig 12045 bp, 10 predicted proteins | sample BON01_FD_187212 | JGI IMG/M metagenome (GOLD analysis project Ga0209390, IMG submission 187212) | Freshwater microbial communities from Lake Bonney liftoff mats and glacier meltwater in Antarctica - BON-01 (SPAdes) (version 2) | ecosystem: Environmental > Aquatic > Freshwater > Ice > Glacier... | reverse complement strand
GGGATTGGCGAAAACTCCGTGGAGGGACGAGTGCTGGCCACCCAAGGGCTTGAGTTTCTAGGGCTCACTCTGGACCCCTCTCTGAACTCCGAAGCGCGGAGCGACCCGAGGATTGTGTCGTTGGTGGGTTCCGGGGCAGTGGTGATGGTGATTCCCACGAACGAAGAGCGCGAGATTGCGCAGCAGACCGCTTCGCTGGTCAGCTCTGCCCGGTAGGCTCCAAGCGTGGTCACAGCTCTCTATCGTCGTTACCGGCCAGAAACGTTCGCCGAGCTCATTGGTCAGACTCATGTGACCAATCCGCTTGGCCAAGCGCTCTTGGGCGACCGCGTCAATCACGCGTATTTGTTTAGCGGGCCCCGCGGCTGCGGGAAAACAACGTCTGCGCGAATTCTCGCTCGTTGTTTGAACTGTGTCACAGGTCCCACTGACACTCCGTGTGGGACGTGTCCTAGCTGTGTTGAGCTCTCACGCGACGGAGGCGGGTCCTTGGACGTCGTGGAAATCGATGCGGCTAGCCACAACGGGGTCGATGATGCCAGGGATTTGCGCGAACGAGCGGTCTTTGCCCCGGCGAGAGACCGCTACAAAATCTTCATTTTAGACGAAGCCCATATGGTGACTCAGCAAGGATTTAACGCTCTCCTGAAAATTGTGGAAGAGCCGCCGGAGCATGTGAAATTTATCTTTGCAACCACGGAACCCGATAAAGTCCTCGGAACAATCCGGTCGAGAACCCACCACTACCCTTTTCGGCTTGTTCCCCCCTCTGAGCTACTGGCGTATGTGGAGCAGATGTGTGTCAAGGAGGGCGTGAAAGTTGAAGAGGGCGTGTTGCCGTTGGTGGTGCGCGCAGGCGGAGGTTCTGTTCGAGACACTCTCTCGGTGTTGGATCAACTCATCGCGGGATCACCCGAGCCTAAGGTCACCTACGGCCATGCGATTGGGCTCCTCGGGTATACCCACGGTGAGCTTCTTGCCGAGATAATGACCTCCTTGGCGTCAGGAGTCGGTAGTGCCACCTTCCAGGCGCTTGATAAGGTCATTCACACCGGGCAAGACCCGCGGCGTTTTGGAGAAGACCTTCTCGAGTATGTCCGAGACCTCATCATTGTTGACCAGGCGGGAGCCGATGCGGCCGCGCTGTTGCCAGGCTCGAGTGGTGCTTCTCTTGAGGTTATGCGGTCCCTTGCGACAGGACTTGGCACCCCCGCTCTTTCCACCATGGCAGACGTCATGGCCGAAGCTTTGTCATCGATGACAGGTGCGACGTCACCAACGCTTCACCTTGAGCTTTTGATGGCCCGCCTCCTTGTCTCGCGCGGCACCAGCACCGAGACAAGGCCAGTCGCGATGTCTTCTTCTCCTGCTGCGCCGCGCGCCTCGACGGCACCCGCTGCGCCGACGCCGACGCCGACGCCGACTCCCGCTCCCACTCCGGTCGCGGTCGTCCCCGCCACCCCCCTCACTTCTGAACTGATGGTTGATTCGTGGCCTGCAATTCTTGAAGGCATCGGGGAGAAAAAGCGCGCGGTGTGGACGGCGCTTGTGGGAACCAGTGTTGTGGGGCTTGACGATGATGTGGTGACGATTGGTTTTCCAAGCCTCTCGAGTGCAGAGGTGTTGAAAAAGCCCCAGGGCCCCGGTTTACCCGCCAATGCCGAACTAGTGCGGGAAGCAATTCTTGAGGTTGCGGGTCACCGTGTCAGGTTCAAGGTCCAGGAGCTCGCCCCGAGCAATGCGCCGGAGGCCCCGCCCGAGGTAGCTTCTGTCCCCGAGGAAGTTCCTGCAGGCTCCTGGCCAACTGTCGCCCCTCCCCGTGCTGAGGAGGAAAAACCCGCCACTCCCGAGACCAAGCCCCTGGAAGAACCCGAGGTTGAAGCGCCCCCTGCCGGGGGCTCACTCTCCCAAGTAGGTGAAGCTGTCATTCGCGAGGTTTTAGGGGGAGAGCTGATTTCCGAGCACCCTGTCGCTAGCGATGAGGAGAAGTAGCAATGTATGAAGGAATTGTTCAAGACCTGATCGATGAATTCGGTCGGCTCCCGGGCATTGGACCCAAATCTGCCCAAAGGATTGCTTTCTTTATCGTTCAGAACGAGAACTACGAGCCCTCCGCGCTATCGGAGCTACTCAAGACGGTGCGAGAAAAAGTGCGGTTTTGTCAGACGTGCGGGATGATTTCTGAGCGCGACACCTGCGGTTTTTGCCAAGACCCCAAACGAAACTCGAGCATGATTTGTGTCGTGGAGGAGGCGAAAGATGTCCTCGCAGTCGAGCGCACCAGGGAGTTTCGCGGTCTCTACCACGTCCTCGGCGGCGCTATTAGCCCCATCGATGGCATCGGCCCCGATGACCTTCGCATAAAAGAACTCTTGTCCCGCCTGGCGTCCACCGAGGTGTCCGAAGTCATCATTGCGACTGACCCCAATCTGGAGGGGGAAGCAACCGCAACTTATCTCAGCAGGCTCTTGCATCAGCCTGGCCTGACCGTCACACGGTTGGCAAGCGGGCTTCCTGTGGGCGGAGACCTGGAGTACGCCGATGAAGTGACGTTGGGCAGGGCCTTTGAGGGCCGAAGAAGCGTCTCGTAGCTTCCGACCGCGGTTTTTCGCCGGGGCAGTACAATTACATCTTGGCCGCCCTCGCGGCCATGTCCTTGGGGGCGGGGTGAGACCATGACTTTAATTGTGCAAAAGTATGGCGGCTCGTCCGTCGCGAATGCCGCCAGCATCAAACGTGTTGCGGCTCGCATTGTGCGAGCGAAAAAGGCTGGTCACGATGTGGTGGTCACTGTTTCTGCGATGGGAGACACCACCGATGATCTAATCGATTTGGCCTATCAAGTCAGTGACAACCCGGACTCGCGTGAAATGGACATGCTTCTTACCACCGGCGAGCGCATGGCAATGTCTTTGCTGGCAATGGCCATTCGCGATCTTGGTTTTGATGCCCGCTCCTTCACGGGAAGCCAAGCCGGCATGATGACGGATGCCCAACACGGAAGGGCGCGCATCGTGGACGTCACCCCCACCCGCGTTCGAGAAGCACTCGACGAAAATGCCATCGCCATCGTTGCCGGCTTCCAGGGCTTCAACCATGATTCTCGAGACATCACCACTCTCGGGCGAGGTGGCTCCGACACCACAGCGGTTGCCCTGGCGGCGGTGTTGGGGGCCGAGGCCTGTGAGATTTATACAGATGTGGATGGGGTTTTCACCGCGGATCCGCGGGTGGTTCCTCGGGCACAGAAACTCGACCATGTGACGTTCGAGGAAATGCTTGAGCTGGCAGCAGCGGGAGCGAAAGTCATCAATATTCGAGCAGTCGAATTTGCTCGGCGCCACAACGTGACGTTGCATGTTCGATCATCATTTAGGGAAGAATCGGGAACATTCATCTCGGACCACAGCGAAGGAGACAACGTGGAGGAACCCATCATTTCAGGCGTTGCCGGTGACACCAGCGAAGCCAAAATCACGGTTGTGGGGGTGCCAGACATTCCGGGTAAGGCCGCGGGGATTTTCACCATTGTGGCCGAGGCCGGCGCCAATATAGACATGATTGTGCAGAATGTGTCGGTTCACGAAGCCGGTCGCACCGATATTTCTTTCACTTTGCCCAAAGAGGATGGTGCGCGGGCGATGGAAGCACTGGAGATTGCGAGAGAGGATTCTGGTTTTGAGTCCTTGCTTTATGACGATGAAATCGGTCGGCTTTCCGTTGTCGGCGCGGGAATGCGATCAAACGCGGGAGTTTCGGCACAGCTTTTCACCGCACTTTCTCGTGCCGGCGTCAACATAGAGATGATCTCCACCAGCGAAATTCGAATCTCCGTCATTATGCGATCTGACATCCTGCCCGATGCGGTTCGCGCAGTTCACAGCGCGTTCGGTTTGGATGGGGACGTCGATGCCACCATCTATGCGGGGACGGGTCGATAGTGGTTTCTCTGGGTGTTGTGGGGGCAACGGGGCAGGTGGGTCAGGTTGTTCGAACCCTTCTTGAAGAGCGCGACTTCCCGGCCGATCGGGTTCGGTTTTTTGCTTCTGCCAGGAGCGCGGGACAACACCTTCTCTTTCGGGGTGAACCGATTGTGGTGGAGGATGTTTCTCTTGCTGACCCGACAGGCCTAGACATCGTTATTTTCAGTGCTGGAGGGACACTCTCTCAAGAACAAGCTCCTCGATTCGTCGCTGCGGGGGTTACTGTTATCGATAATTCCAGCGCGTGGCGGATGGACCCCGAAGTTCCCTTGGTCGTGGCGGAAGTGAATCCCCAAGAGGCGCGCGCGCCCGCTAAAGGAATCATTGCTAACCCCAACTGCACCACTATGGCGGCGATGCCGCCACTGAAAGCCCTGCACGATGCCGCGGGTCTGAAACGTCTCATTATTTCCACGTACCAAGCTGTTTCCGGCGCGGGACTTAAAGGCAGCGAGGAGCTCGTCGAGCAGGTCATGGCCGGGGCGGGCGGCAAACTTCTGGATCTTGTTCACGACGGTGGCGCGCTGACCCTCCCTTTTCCTTCTGTTTTCCCCGAAACAATTGGCTTCAACGTCGTGCCACGGGCGGGAAACCTCGTCGAGGACGGACTGGGAGAAACTGATGAAGAAAAGAAGCTTCGCAATGAGAGTCGCAAAATTTTGGGCCTACCCGGCCTCCTCGTCAGTGGGACGTGTGTGCGTGTGCCCGTGTTCACCGGTCATTCTCTGCAAATAAATGCTGAATTTGAGAACCCCCTCACCGCGGCAGAGGCAACCGCGCTTCTTGCCGTGGCACCAGGCGTTGAACTTGTGGACACCCCCACACCGCTGAAAGCGGCCGGGGTTGATCCCACCCTGGTGGGTCGCATCCGTCAGGACGAGGGGGTGCCAGATAATCGTGGTTTGGCGTTTTTTGTGAGTAACGACAACCTGCGAAAAGGCGCTGCCCTCAATGCCGTTCAAATTGCAGAGATTGTGGCCGCTTCTCTTTAGTTTCGGCCTTCTCTTATCGCCCTGATGGTGAGGCTGATCGCCACAAAAGCCGTGAGGAGCCCAAAAAGAATGGCCGCCACACGCGGCGAAAGAGCAAAAGCAAAGTACGCGCCGAGGGGTGCTGCCACCACCGCGCCCGTGGCCACCCACGCGCCATCACGGAGCAGGGCGGTCTTGTGGCGGACGTGGAGAATGCTCCCGCTGAGTGCCCCGGGAGCCATGGCAAGGAGAGAAATACTTTTTGCGGCCAGGTCACTGCCACCCAAAAACAGCATGATTGCAGGAGTTGCGATGAGGCCCCCGCCGATGCCTAGCAATCCTGCTCCTACGCCCATCAGTAATCCGAGCCCCAGCAGTATGACGGCGGTGGTGGCCGTGACCTCCAGGGACCCGTCACGATTGGGCACTTCAAGGAAAAGCCCAATAGAGGAAAAAACGATGAAGCTAATGAAGGCCCATTTGAGCGGGGCCAAGGGAATCCGGGTGAGAATGCGAGCTCCCAGTTGCGCTCCTGCAACGCTACCGAGGGCAACAAAAAGTGCGGGGAACCATTCGAAGACGCCCCCAATACTGAACGAAATTGCTCCGATGAGCGATGCAGGGGTAATGGCTAGGAGAGAAGTCGCGTTGGCTCTGCGTTGATCAAATGTTGTCCACCAGAGCAAAAGCGGGACCATGATGAGACCCCCTCCGACCCCGAAAGCACCCGAGAAGAGGCCGCCGATAAGTCCGATTACGACGAGGAAGACCCAGGGTGGGCTGTTGGGCTCATTCACTCGCACAGTCTAGGTGGAGCGCGCCGGGCTTAGACTTAGGCCATTATGGAACGTTTTGATGCGGTACTCGTGGGTGGTGGAATCATGAGTGCCACGCTGGGCACCCTCCTTCAAGAGCTTGAGCCGACTTGGCGTATTGCGCTCGTGGAGAAGTTGCCCGGTATCGGCGAAGAGAGCTCTAACGCCTGGAACAACGCGGGAACAGGCCACTCTGCTCTGTGTGAATTGAATTACACCCCGCAGCGCCCCGATGGTTCTATAGCAATCGATAGCGCTGTTGAGGTGAATGAACAGTTTCAAGTGTCGCGCCAATTCTGGACGTGGCTTGTCAACGAGAAAATTGTCCCCGACCCTGCGTCTTTTCTTTCGCTATCCCCGCACATGAGTTTTGTGTGGGGTACCGAGAACGTGAACTACCTGCGTGCTCGTTATGAGGCCTTGAAGGATCATCCACTGTTTCTGGGGCTCGAATACTCCGAAGACCCGATGGTGATCGCCCGCTGGGCCCCGGTGTTGATTGACGGGCGACGCAAGGGTGAGCCCCTGGCGGCAACCCGAGCGGCTCAAGGAACGGATATTGATTTCGGGGCGCTCACCCGGTCTTTGATGAGCCATATATCGAGCTCATCCACCACACTATTTTTGGAATCGCGCGTGAAGAACCTGACCCGGACACAAAAAGGGTGGGAGGTCCAGCTTCGATCAGAGGTGGGCTACACCCCCACCACTCTGGAAACTCCCTTCGTGTTCGTGGGGGCCGGAGGGATGTCGTTGAACTTGTTGCAGAAATCGGGTATCCGAGAAATTCGTGGATATGGTGGTTTCCCGGTGAGCGGGGTGTGGATGAGGACGGACAACCCCGATGTCGCCTCGCAACACCACGCAAAAGTCTACGGAAAGGCGAGTGTGGGGGCGCCACCCATGTCGGTTCCTCACCTTGACGCCCGGATTGTCGCGGGAAAAAAAAGTCTCCTTTTTGGCCCGTATGCCGGCTTTACGCCCAAGTTTTTGAAGACCGGATCCTGGGGAGATCTTTTTTCTTCAATCCGCTGGCACAACCTCATTCCCCTCATAGCGGTGGGGGTCGGGAACTTCTCTCTCGTGCGGTACCTCGTAGGGGAAATTTTCGCTTCCAGGGCTAAAAAGATGCAAGCCCTGTGGGACTTTTACCCGTCTGCAAATCCCGAAGATTGGTATGAACAAACTGCCGGGCAGCGGGTTCAGGTCATCAAGCCTGACCGCCAGAAAGGCGGCGTCTTGCAGTTTGGCACCGAGGTTGTCGCCAGTGCGGATGGTTCTATTGCCGGGCTCCTCGGCGCCTCCCCCGGCGCATCCACCGCCGCGCCCATCATGATTACCGTGTTGGAGCGGTGTTTCCCAGGAAAACTGGAACAGTGGAAGCCGACACTTCGAGACATGGTCCCCAGTTACGGGTCGAAGCTCTCCGACGACGCCGAAATGGCCGAGACATCACAGTCCAGAACCGCGCAAGTGCTGGGGCTCGTGGCGTCCCAGCGTCAGTGACGAATGGCGCCGCGCGAGGGCCCCACGACATAGGTTGTGGGGACCGAAAAACCGTGCTCAGAAAAGGCACCATCGAGGTTGACCTGGAGCAGAGATAGATCCTCACCGTTAATGAGGGCATAGACAGAGCCTGAATCCCCCACCCCCACCATTCGGGCTCCATATGCGCCTTGGGACAGGGCTGTCTCGATTGCCAAATCAATTTCCACGCTTGACGCGTCATAGTCATCCCGCAGGGAAGCCTGGGATGCGGTCATAATCTCGCCGAAAGCGTGGGGGCTTTCTTGGCGCAGGAGTTTGGCTGCATCGAGAACTCTGTGATTCTCGTTAATGATGTGCTGTGCACGTCGGTAGGTCACCGCAGGAAGGGAGTCTCGATAGTCGGGCAAAGTTTTTGGTGAAAGGTCTCTCAGTGAGGTGAGACTCAGCGCGTCGACCACCTCTTCGCGCTCGACGAAACGTTGTGTGGCCAGGTCGGTGCCGCGCTCGATACCGGTGTCGATAACAACTAGGGTGAGGCCGTGCTCGGCCAGGGCAAAAGCAACCTGGTCACTGTCGAAAGAGCGGGAGTCAAAGAGTATGGCGCGATTATCTTCCCCGAGAAGCGAGGGGATGTGGTCGCTGAGTCCGGTGTTACGACGCACGACAGAGTTCTCGGCTTTCTGGCTCACCTTAGCCAGGGTCATAGAGTCCACGGACAATTGCCAGGCATCGTTGAGCGCGACCGCAACGGCAGTCTCAAGAGCGGCGGAAGAACCTAAGCCCACCCCTACCGGGACATCGGAATCAATAAACACATCGAGTCCGGGCACAGCGGAAAGGTCAGCGCCAAACTGCCCCAGAGCCCACGCCACGCCCAGGGGGTAAGCAGCCCAGCCGTGAACCTCGCTCGGTTCCAAGTGATCGAGGGAAATTTCCGCGATTTCATCGGCTTCGGTACTGGCAACACGAATCTTGCGGTCTTTGCGAACACCCACCGCAACGACGGTGCGACGATCAAGAGCGATGGCCAACACGTATCCATCGGCGTAGTCAGAATCATCGCCAAGAAGACGGAGCTCACCGGGAGCAGACCACAGGCCGTCAGCTTCGTAGCCGAAGATGGACTGGAAACCAGCGCGGGTGTCATCTCGAATATCGCTCATAAGGAATTGGTGCTCTACGTCCTTCTGCGGGAGGGGAAAGCTCTAGTCTGGCCTATCTCGCACCTTCCCGGGAAGCGTCCCCCACACGCACCACTCAGCATTTCTTGGGACACTGGGGGTGTGAGCCACACAACATCGACCACGCTGCCCCGCTTTATGCCCCCGCAGAGGGTGCGAGCCTGGCGCTGGATTCTGGGGACCTTAGTAATTCTTGCCTCCTGGTTAGTGGGGGGGACGCTTCTAGGGCTGGCCCTTCTTCCCTACACCGGAGTAGATCCTCAGGTTTTACTGATGGGTGGCGACATACTGGCGGCGATGCCGGCGTGGGGGTACCTGTTCTTCGCTCTGATAACTTTCCTGCCTTTGTTCTTGGGGACGCTGGTTGCCTATCGGTTTGTGCTGGGTGTTAAGCTGCGATATTTGTTTTCAACTTTCGATAATTTTCGATGGTGGCGCGTTGCATTGGGCTTCTGGGTGTGGGTGGCTCTCATTGGTGGCCCGGTCGTTGTCGGAATCGTTCTGAGCCCTGAGGCTTATCGCTTTTCTCCCTCGTGGGAAACTTTCCTCCCGTTTCTTCTTGTCGGACTCCTTCTCCTGCCGATGCAAACCACCGCAGAGGAATTGTTATTTCGGGGCTGGATCATCCAGTGGGCGGCACAGGGTTTCGGAAACATCTGGTGGCTTTCAGCCCTCAGTGGCACCCTGTTTTCTTTGCCCCACCTGCTCAATCCAGAAGCGGCCGGAGACACGCTTGGGGCCTTTTTCGGCTACTTCACCGTGGGCTTTGCCCTGGCCTGGGTGACTGTGAGAGATCGCTCGTTAGAGATTGCTATTGGTGCGCACATGTCCAACAATCTTTTCGCCGCGCTGGTGGTCGGCTATGAAGGCGGAGTGTTGCCTGCGGAAGCCCTATTCGTGACAGAGCCCATTGAATGGGGGGCGTCAAACCTTCTCGGAATCATTGTCATACCGCTGTTCATTTTGTTAACCAGACCCGGACGCCCACGGGTGAAAACCATCCCCGACGCAGTCTCGTGACTGCCGCGGTTGGGATAGAGTAACCACATCGGAGCCCCGGTCTCACTCTTTACCGGAGGTACCTATGAGGTCTATCCCTTTCCTTTCTTCTGCAGCGCTTGTCGTCGCCCTGGCGGGCTGCGCTCCGGTTGGCTCAGAATCTCTCTCACTGGGCGATGTTCAAGATTGTTCCGGGGTCAGCGTCGTCGTCAACTATGGAATCTTGTCCGATGGGTTAACACTCCAGTGCGTTAACCTGCTCGAAGAAACCGCTGTTGCCCAACAGGTCCTTACGTTTGCGGGTTTTGAGCTCGAAGGAACGGGGACGTACGGCGATCAAGTGGTCTGCCGTGTTGCTGGGCTTCCCTCTGCGACCGAGCCTTTCACCGTGGAGGGGGAGGAGCCGCATCTTGAATCGTGTGCAGATATGCCGCCCGCCTTTGCGTACTGGGCACTCTGGATTAAAGACGGCGACGCATCTGAGTGGACCTATGCCCAAGAGGGCGCGGGAACTCTGGAACTTCAGTCTGGAGACTCGATTGGCCTGGCGTTTTCCACCGGTGGGGCCACTCCTCTCCCCACTGATCCCTAGACCATGGTTAAGCCCCGGCGAGCAACGCTTGTCCTTGTTGCCGTCGTGGGGGGTGTGGGTTTCGTTGTCCTGAGGGTTCTCTACCGCATCATTTTTGGAGGAACAAGTGGCGGGGAAACTACACTCTGGGCTCTCCCCACAACACCTCTCTGGGGCCCTTTTTCCCACATCGTGATTGGAGGGAGCGTCACAACCGAGGGGTTACTCAGCAGTGCAATTTCCGCTCTTCCTTTTGCGGCGGTCATCGTGCTCTCTGGTGTCCTCATCGCAGCTGTCGATCCCCGGTCGCTGCTGTTGGTGGTGCCCAAACTCCTCTGGGGTCGCTCAATCGTGTTGGCCTTTGTTATTGCCCTGGCGACGTTGCCTTTTATTGTGACGACCTATCGGGTGACGAGGAGGAATGCTCTTCGGCGGGGGCTGAAGCCCGGGCGGATGCTGCTACTGCCCGTGTTGGAAAAGACTTTGGAGCGCGCAACAGGAATTGCATGGGCCTTGGAATCCAGGGGAATCCACGCGAGGCGCCGGCGCTCTGAGGTCGCACCACGGGGACCGGTATTTCTGGAAGCGTTATCGATACCTTCCCGAGGGCTTCACAATATCTCGTGGAGTGTCGCCCCGGGAGCTCACATTGTCCTGACCGGTGCCACAGGGAGCGGGAAGACGACACTCCTGGAAGCACTAGCGCGGGTTCTGCCTGATAACGCCGAGGAGCAGCCCTCGGGGACGCTCAGCACAGGGTGTGATGCCGCCGCCGTGGGCTATCTCCCTCACCAACCCCACTTCTTGTTTCTTGCCAGCACGGTCTTGGACGAGGTAGCGCTTGCCTCCATTTACGATGGTGTTGCAATCTCCACCGCCCGGGAAGAGGCGCACCTGATTCTGGACCAATGGGATGTGGCCTCCCTCGCTACGCAGCATCCAGCAACTCTCTCCAGCGGAGAAGCCGTTGTTGTTGCCCTTGCAGCGCTGTGCGTGACGCATCCCCAGGTGCTCCTCCTGGATGAGCCTCTTCAGACCCTTGACCCGACCTGGCGGGCGCGCATCGTGGAACACCTCGCTCACCTTCCCGAGCAGGAGACCACCGTTATCGTGACGGATCATGGGAACCGCGAACTTGAGGCGTGGGGAGGGGCGTATCTGACCCTGTCTGAGACGGGGTTAGCTCCGGGCCCCTATATTCCTCCGGCTGCGGAACGCCCTTCGGGCGTTCCCGCTCAGACAATGGATGCCGATGATGTTTTTATGCTTGGCCCCATCAGCGTCTCGTATGGCAAGAAGACAGTGCTGGATGCGGTATCCCTGACACTAAGACGCGGTCAGACCGTTGTTCTCAGCGGCGACAATGGCTCGGGGAAAACAACACTGCTCGAGAAGTGTGCCGACAGCGCCGAGAATGGTCCCGCTCAGATCGCGCTCGTTCCCTCAGACCCGAGCAATCTTTTCATGAAGGAGTCTGTTGCCGAGGAGTTGGCCCTTGCCGACACGGTCGCCGGGGTGGAGAAAGGTTTCACCCGGCACACCCTGGAGGCAATCCTCTCTGGACCATGGCGGGCAGAGATGCTGGCCCAGATGAAAGATACCCATCCCCGGGATCTTTCCCGGGGCCAGCAAACAGCCCTCGCTCTGGCATTACAGATGTCACACAAACCCCTCGTTCTCGCCCTTGATGAGCCCACCCGAGGCCTCGATAGTGCCGCAATCCAAGCACTTCACGACGTTCTAGGCTGCGTGAAAGAGACGGGGACGGCTCTTCTCATTGCCAGCCACGAGGCGGAATCGTTCCACCACCTCGCCGAGAGAAGGCTCACGCTTTCCCGGGGAGTGCTCGTCGAGGCACAGGAGGTCGCGAAGTGATCCACGCGCCACGCACACGCGGTCGTGCCTCGCGAGTCACCGTGGTTTTGCTGAGCGCCATCGGGTTGCTCGTCTTTGGGTGGCCACTACTGAGCGGCTTCGGCCCTTTTTCTCAGGGTGCTCCCCTGCCTGTCGTGACGCTTATCGCCCCCCTCCTGGTAG
>Ga0209390_10009072_pt1 | contig 12052 bp, 17 predicted proteins | sample BON01_FD_187212 | JGI IMG/M metagenome (GOLD analysis project Ga0209390, IMG submission 187212) | Freshwater microbial communities from Lake Bonney liftoff mats and glacier meltwater in Antarctica - BON-01 (SPAdes) (version 2) | ecosystem: Environmental > Aquatic > Freshwater > Ice > Glacier... | reverse complement strand
GGGCACATCTGTACCTTTTGCGCGCCAAGGGTGGGGAGAGTTGTCGCGAGAAGGAGTGTGGCCGCGAGCAAGGGCGATGCGTTCCGAACCATGGTCACTGAATGGGACGGGATAGGTGCTGGCTGGCTGTCTTGTTTGTGCCTGTGGAGTTGTATGGGAGGGCTGAAAAGTGAGTGGGCCATAGGTGTATGAAGCATCTGTTCCTCAACCTTTTACATCTCTATTGTATGAAGCATCTGTTCCATTCACAGGAAACTAAATTTGTGTCACGGAGCGGCGACGGAAGAGGAAGATCCCTACAAAAAGGACAACGACCCTTCCCAAGACAGAGATCACGATAATGTACTTTGTCGACAATCCCGAGCCCTTGCTGTCTGCACCCGTCGATTCGCTGCCATCGACAGGGTCGCTGAAAGGGACGGCCACCATCGACATGCTCGTCTCCGCGTGGCAGACCGTGTCACGCACTGGGGTGCCGTCTGCCAGCGTCAAAGGGATGGAGCCACTCCGCATGCCGCTGATGACTGACTGGACTTGGTCTTGCTCGGCATAGTTCTCGAGGTCAATTTCCGTCTCCTCCTGCTCGGCCTCCTCCAAACACAAAACTCCTTGCGGTTCCAGCGCCATGGGGATGGTGACCAGTGACATGCAGGAGGACGACGACGACGCCGCATCGAACTGGCGATTGTTGGGTTTGCCCTTGTCTGGTTTGGAAGGACTCTTTTGACCATTATTACCGCCTTGGCCATTGCTGGGGGTACTGCTTGTGTTGTTCCCGCTGCTTCCAGTCGCTTTCCTTGCCCGGGCTAGTCGTGGGAGCAGTGGTGTTGGCATCTCCGTTCGTCCCCGTGGTGTCACCCGGGGCAGGACTGTTGCTCCCCGACCCGTTGCTGGCGCTGCTATTGCCCTGACTGTTGTTGTCCTGGCCGTTGTTGCCTGGGGATCCGTTGATGCCCTGGCCGTTGTTGCCGTTTTGGCCGTTTGCGCCCTGGCTGTCGTTTGCGCCCGTGGTCCCGTTGTCGTCCTTTTCGGTGTTGTTGCCCTGGCCGTTTTGCACATTTTTGTCGTTGTTGCCCTGACCTTCGTTGCCATTTTTCGACGCATTGTTCATCTGGCCATTGTTTGCGCCTGCGGTTCCTTTGTTGGCAATCTCATCCACGCCGTTCTCAGGACCTTTTGTGTGGGCCTTGCCTTTGACTTTGAGGCGCTCGTCAATGAGGGCCAGGATGGTATTCACGGACTCCAATCGTTGTTCCGAATTGCCGCCCATCTTTAGTCTGATATTAATGACAGGCATCTTGGGCTGCTCTGTGGGGGCGCGCGTGACCTGCCCAGGAGGCACGAAGTCAGTCGGAGCCGGATAACCTTCACGGAGGGGGCCGGCGTGGCTACGGCGGAAGGGGCCCCGGTAATTGACCCAGCGGATGAGGCGGACAATCCCTCATCATTTGGCGCCCAGTCGTGCGGCAGCGGCAAGTTGCCCGACATGAGCCGCGCGAGGTTTCCCTGGTACGACTGAGCCGAGTTGTATGTGGTAGTGTGATGACCGAGGATGAGGATTATGTGTGAGGCGTATGATGGCCACAAAGAGCATGGGCCCTTGTTTTGCTGATACATGAGACACAGATGCCGAAATAGGCCCATGCACTCTGGCCGCGGGAGCAGGTTCATACCTTTTGCGCGTCAAGGGCGGGGAGTGTCGTCGCGAGAATGAGTGCCGCGGCCAGCAGGGACGACGCGGTGCGGACCATGGTCACTGGAAAGGATAGAGCAGGTGCTGGCTGCTAAGTGGTATCTGTGGAATCATGCGTGAGGGGCGAAGTTACGAGTGCCGAGACGTCCCGAAGTCCTGCCTGGCCCATGTGGTGCTGCCGGAAATAGGCAGCTTTTTGCGTCCCTCTGGGCAGCCATGATTGGCACCTGGTAATTTGGGTGTAAGGGCCGAGTCTGCTGGGCATACCATCAAAGAGGCGAATTGGGAGGAGGGGTGAGCGTGAATCATGTCCCTGGCTGCAAGGGCAGCAGCAAGTGATTGTCTCATCAGCATGCATTCGAAAATGGTAAAACGGCCAACAGATGGGCCGGCAAAACGCCGTGTGTCCCCCCAAAAGAGCCCCCAAACCCAAACTTTGGTCCTCCTTGACTTGTTTTTTCGTGGTCCTTGCTCGTTTCTTGACGGAGAGCCTCTTCTTCCGATGTGAATGGTGCACGGTGACTGGTAGCACCAGGGAGGGAGGACTCAGAGGTAAGCAACGTGACTGGGGTCGGAACTAAAGGACTAGGCCACACACGAATCAGCCCCGTGGACCATGAAGCAAGAAGAAGGCATAGAGAGGTGCATAAGCTCAAGGTAAAGGAAAAGTCCTAGGCATGGTGGCTCAAATGCCCAGGGACACATTGTATGTTGCCTGTGTAGTGATTGTCTCGTCTTTCCTTCTTTTTTGTCCCTTTCCCCCTAGAGTCACCTAGCAGATAAAATGAGAGGTCTCTGCCTCTTGTCGCCCCATTGCTGATTTCAACATGCCGACTTGATTCCCCTCTCTCTCCTCTCCTAGACTCCTCCTGCACCAGACAAACACAAAACAAAACCCCATACTGAAAAATTGCGCAGCACTCCTCCTACTGACGCTCCCACAAGGCACCAGCACACACACACACACACACCCGCTGCTCCTCCCTCGCTCTCGCTCCTCACCAAACACACACAGCTTAAAGCTTGTTGAACGAGTTGATATCCACGGACTGCACCTGGTCCTCCATCGCCTCGATCTTCTCAATTACATCATCGATCGACACCTCGTCATCAAACACCACCATGGAAATAATCAACTTAAAAATGCCATACGCCACCGGGGCCTTGTTATAGCCCTCCCCCCACGTCAACCCCGGGGGGCTAATCTCCTTCTTGATCGTCGTGTACAGCTCATCCAGGTTCACCTCCGTGTCGGTGGGCTTGACTTCAATCACAATTTGGGAGCGGTCCCTCTTCTTGTTTGCCTTCTCCTTGGCCTCCTTCTGGGCCTTCATCGCTGCCACTTGCTCGGCGCGGGAGAGGGTGGGCTTTGCGGTCTCCTCCTCGTCGTCCCCAAAGAGGTCCATGTCGTCATCGTCCTGTTTTGGGTTGTTGTGGAGGGAGGGAGGGAGGGTGGGTGAGTGGGAGTGAGGAAGGGAGGGAAGGAGGGCACACACACGAGGTGGACAAAGATCATATGAAAGAGAAATGAAAACAGGCTTACGGGCATGCACAGAAAAGGGTAAGTACGTACCGCGGCAGCCTTCTTGGCGGGCTCTGCGGGTGGAGGCGAGGGCGAGGGCGAGGTGGTGGAGAGAAGGGTGCGTGTAGGTGGGTGGGGGGGAGGAAGGAAGGAGGGTAGGAAAGGAGAGAGGGATGATGAGTGTGAGCGAAAGTTTTTTATATCAATTTGGTATATAGAGAATAAAGAATACTGTCTGTATGTGTGTCTGTCTATGCCTGTGTGGATGACGGCGCCATCGACGCATACATTCATTCACCCTTTAGGGGGAGGAGGCTGCTGCAGCAAGCCTCCTCCCCCCCTTCCGATCCACGTGCGCCCCACCTCTCTCGCCCTCCCTCCTATCCTCCCGCCACCGTTGCTTCTACATGAGGGCTCTAGCATGCCTGTAAAGGACGGGGGTTATCCCATCCTCGCATCGCTGTCTGCATCATCATTCGTCATCGAACAAATCAGGCCTAGCCCTCCCCACCACCCCTCCCTCCCTCCCTCTCTTCCCACTTACTGGCGGCGGGAGCTGTCTTGGCCGCGGGGGCACCGGCCGCGCCGAGGAGAGCGTAGCCCAGGGCCACGGAGAGCTCGTCGTACTGAAGGGGGTAGGTCATTCTTCGTGGAGATGCGTGGAAGCGAGGAGAGGGTCTGTGGTTGGGATGGTGGGTGGTTGGATGGTGAGGAGGCTATTAAATAGGAAAAGGCAGCTTGTACGTGTGCTTGTGATAGACCAGAACCGAAAGCATGTATGCAAGAAAGAGGATGAGCAGGAACAAAAGAAGGGCGTGGCGAGGCTGGGGAGATCCACAAGAGCTTGCGGGTGTGTGGCTTTGAGGAGCGCGTCTCCGGTCTTCGGTCTTCGGCGAGCCGGGCTCGCTCACTTCGTTTTTCCTTCTTCATTCTGTTGTGGCTACCCATCCATGCATGTTTTCACGCTATCCTTACCCATACAACCATGACAGGCAGGGACGACAGCGCAAGCGCGACGAGAAGGACGACGAAACGCGCCCGGGCCACGACCCTTGGAGTCCCGCAGTAGAGTCTTATCCCTTCTTCCCTTCTTCCCCTCATCGGCATCATCATCATCCCGCCCAGCCCGCGACCCAAGCAAGCATATCAAACTACCACCAGTGACAATATGGCATTCACCCTCTGGAGCCTCTACAAGTCGGGCTTGCTCTTGACCAACGGCGTGGCTGTCCTGCACCGGAAGCGCTTCCTCCGGAAATGTACGTCTGCAGGTGGAGAGTTTGGGCATAAGACTCCCCTTGCTTTGCCTCTCCCTCCCTCCCTCACTCCTCCACGCAATGCGACTCCCTCAGAACATATACGTACGATGAAGGCTGTCATGGGCTATGGAGCTGCAGCGTGGTTGCACTTTTTGGCTGCATTGTCGGCCCTCCTTCTGTTTCCCACCATCTCCTCGTCTCACCCCCCATCCTCCCTCCCCCCCTTGCTCTCCTATTCAAATCCCACAGACGGCCTGGACGTGGCAGAGAGCTCGGACGCCACCTCCATCAAGACACAGATGATTGGCTTGCTCAATGCCATCCAGTATTTGAAAGGTATATGTGTGAGGGAGGGAGGAGGGAGGGAGGGAGGGAGGAGTGGGAAAGCAAATTGTTGAGAGTAAATGGAAAGCACACATCTAACGGATTTGCGACTGCCTAATAAAAAAGTTTATTGCGTCTGGCATAGAGATAAATAAAACTCACTCTTCTATTCTTCCCTCCCTCCCTCCTTCCCTCCCTCCCTCCCCTACCCCACACACAGTTCCCCTCATCGCCTTGAACATCGTCACGGTCATGATTGAGCTTCTCTTCGGCGGTTAAACGAGGACAAGGGAGGGAGGGTGGGCCGGGAAGAACGGAGGATGGATTGTAAATGTGTGAGCCATTGAGTGTGATTTGATAAGAAGTAAGCTAACCCAAAGCCAAAAAGAAAAAAGGAAGGCAAATGACATACCAATATAGGAGGGGCAAACGACAGGCCAATATTTTGACAAGATTTCCATTTATTTTCGTGTACATTGTCTTTTTTTCTTTCAAGTATTTCCTTATGTAAGCATTCATCCTTACCTTGCCTTGTCTCTCCCCCTTCCTCCTTTTTCTCTTTCTCATTCCTTGCGCCACCAGCGCCTTGAATGAACACAGAAAAAAAGGAGGAGGATGGCTCTGCTGCTGCTGCTGCTGCTGCTGCTGCTGCTGCTGCTTCCTCTCCCCCTCTTTTTGTCTAGTCCTTTCCACAACACACACGTACACACACACGCACGGGATCTTCATCTTCTTCTGCCTCTTTAGGCAGTCTCTTCCTTCCTCTCTCCCTCCCTTCCTCCCTCCCTCCCTCCCTCCCTCAGTCGTCATCATCGTCGGCATTCTCATCGTGTGTGGCGCACAAGGCCGCCTTCTCTCTCTTACTCGTCTCCACGTTTTTCAATCTTCGCTTCTTCTGCTGCTCCTTCTTCTCATATACCGCTCTTCCTCTTCCTTGCTGCTGGTTTGTTTGGTTTTCTCTATGTCGTTTTGCTCTTCATGCACCCTCTTTCTCTTCTCTTCTTCCTTTCGTCTTTCCTCGTCCTCCTCGTCTTTCTTTCCCTCCTAAAAAAACAAAGCAACAAGAACACTACTGCTACTACCGCTACTACCACTCATACCACACACGTACTTTTCTCCCTCTCTCTCTCATTTTCCGTTTTCTCCCTTCCTCCCTTCCTCTCCCTTCCTCCCTTCCTCATTATCTTTCCTTGTGTAGAAAATCGCCACCTCTGGCCCCCTCTGTCACTCTATTATTCTCACCCACCTCCTCTTTCTTGAACCGTCTTTCTCTCTCTTTCATATCGTATCAACATGCACATATACCTCTCTCCCCCCCTCCCTTCCTTCCTCCTTCCATTCAATCATCCTTTCTACCCACATCTCCCTCCTCCATCACTCACAAAAAAGTGCAAGAAATAGACGGAGGGAGGGAGGGAGGGAGGGAGGGAGGAACGGGACCGACCGACCCAAGCCTTACCCCTACTCCGTGCACAAATCCCCCTCCAAAAAGGCCTTGGACCCGGGGCAAGCACTCTCCACCTTCTCCATAAACGTCTCGGGTATCTTGCCGAACATTGCCGCATACTGAGCATAACAGCAAGACAAGTAAAAATCACACGCAGGCGCGTTCGCAGCAGCATCAGCAGCGTCAGCCGCCTCCTTCTTCGTGGAAGTGGAGGCGGCGGCAACTGTCACCGAGGCACGCTTGACGGCACAGTACTCGTTGTCCTTCTTGTCCTTGATGCAGCCCATGCGCAGGCCCGGGTAGTCGGCAGGGTAGGTGGGTTGGCCCTTCTTGCTGCTGCTGCTGGTGCTGCTGCTCGTCGTCGCCTTGTCGTTGTTGCTGCTCTGCAAGGTTTTGGCGGGCTTGGTCTTGGTGGTAGTAGTAGAATCAGCAGCCACGGGGCCATTAGCCGTATTGACCGTCAGCCCCCCGGGGGCCTCCACCTGCACTTGACCAGTGGAAGGGTTCCGCGTCACGGACGTCCCAGGCGCTTGCACATTCACCCCTCCCCCTGGCGTGGTGTTAACCGCAGCACCCGGTACATCAGCCACCACCCCATCATCAGACACGTCCACGGTGTCATTGCTGTCGTTATCATCCTGCTCCTGCTCCTGCTCTTGCTCAGGAGTAGGGCAACTCAGATTCTCTGCCACCACACCCGAGGTCCACACCTCCCCGCAAGGCACACCACAAAAATCGTCCATCTCCTTCTTCCGATCCTTGGGTTTATCACCCTGCCCGAACGTGGCGGTGGCATCAAAGAAAGCAGGCAATGCGGTGGTGCAGGTCGGCTCGGCGTCCGTATCCCACGACCCAAGCGTCTCACAAGTCAGGCTGCCCAGCGACTGGGGCGTAGGCCCGTGTACGTGCGTGCCGTTGTTGACTGAGGCCCAGGGCGTCTCCACGACCACGTCACCGTTGTCGTTCACATTGACGCTGACCCCCGGGAGGTCCAAGACCGTCTCCAGCTGTCGGTTGGTGGGCTGGCCACGGAGAAGGAAGGCGGCGTAGCTGCCCCAAGGAGCGGCGGCCAGGAAGAGCGTCGCCAGGGAAGAGCGGGAGGGACGCATGTTAGCTTGTTGGTTGTAAAAGGGCTTGTCTTGTAGCTGGTGGTTTCCTGTGAAGATGTGATGGGAGGGAGGGGGGAGGAGAGAGGCGGTGAGAGAAGGCTTGTGGAGAGGAGTGAGGTAGGGGGTTGCAAGCGGTCTGCCCACGCGGCAGCATTCAGGGAGGAGCAGGCAAAGGACGACGGGCCCCTTTCGCGATGTAGGCAGGGCTGAAGTGCCTGTGGTTGTGGGCGCGCGGTAAGGTGTGTGCGTGCAGGGGTGGAGGAGAGGGTGCCGCTGAAACATAGCTAGGCAGAGCTGACTACCCAATGGCGGGCCTCAAAGCGACAAAAACACCGGCACCACACGCATCCCAACCTCGCCGCGCCAGCCTGTGCGAGTGTGGTATGTAGGAGGGTTGTGTCTAGAGGACAGGGCAAGGGCATTTGCACACAAAAGGTGTGGTCTGGAGGCATAAAGGCGCCGAAACCATAAGGAGGCAGATCATCTTCTTACCGTACCTCCTCCCTCTCCGCTGCTGCGTCAAAACAACACACACAAACAAGAGGCCAGCCACCCAATGGCACCGAAATAGAGCCACCGCTCCCAGTACAACAAAGACAACAGCGCAATCAGGGAAACATAATTACAGGAGCGTTGCTTGGGGATTTAGAGCACTTGCGGGGCACGAAAAATATTTCGCCTTGCTTCAAGCTGATTTTTCGGACTTCTCAACTTCAAATCCCGAACAAGGTCCCACCTTTCGACCCCGAGCGACCCCGAGGCCTTATAACCCCCCAGCTGTGTGGCTTACTCCTTTTTTTGGCCGTCACTCGCACGTCGTCAAAGCCTTTTCCAAGCCTTGTGGGCTGCTGATAGATACATATACAGCCCCTTCCCAAAAAATGTTGCCTTGCCGAAAGGATTCTGCCGCCATGCACTTCCTGCCACTTACCCATTCTTGTATCCAAACACGTACATGAAGTCTCCGGCGCCTTGTGGTAGATTTTCAATACTAGTTTACAATTCTTCACAGTCCGTCAGTATATGCAATGCTTTGTGTTCACCAATTCCATGTTTTTATTCCTCAACCGAAAAAAGGAAGCAGCCACATCAACACGTTGACCGCAAAGGGCGCGAGGCCATTGTGGTTCCTGGGAGAACAAAAACTTTTCAACTTTTCTCGAAAATCACATCTCATCAGTTCAGTTTTCTTTTGTCATCTTGTCATTCAAAGGTCATTTGATTTGCTCTCGCGACAAATTGTCGCGGTCTGGATTTTTCTAATAATCAAATTATTGTCATGCTGTGTTCCACACAAACATTTCAGGCTTTTACTTGAGTTGTGCTCCACACAAATTTTTCTGATTTCTATCCTTGTGTGCCTTTGCGGCATGCATCAAATTTATGCAAATTCTTGCATTACATGATTTAGAGTAATATTACTAAGCTTTCACATACTGCTCCTACCAAAATTTCCAGAGGTCGATCGGGGCACAGGCATCTACTTGGCCATCCAAAAGAGATTCCAGATGTCGTCTTCGTCGTCGCTATCTGCTTCCTCATTTTTAAGTTCCACGTCGTCACCTCCATCTACTGCTCCTCCAGTCAGAGCGGGCGGTGGCAAAGCAATCACCGCAGACGACCTGCCACGCTGGCGGAGGGCATTGCGCCGGCGGTCCGCAAACATGCCCAGCATCAGCCCGAGAATAACGGCCAAAAGACACACCACAATCCCAGTGGCCGCCGACGCCGGAAGCGAGGAGCGTTTCCATCTTTTAGCATACTCCAACGGGATCGCAGCGTGGCTGTAGGTAACTATGGACGAGGGTGTGGTTACACGGCAAATCAAGTCTCGAAGCGACACGCCATCCGCCGTGGAAAGTGCCACATCCCCGTCCAAAGTGATGACAATTCAGCCCTCGGTGGACTGCTTAGCCGCAAGGGTGCAGCGGGCGCTCGTAACATTTGGCTGCAGCACGCTTAAAGCTCGGCGGCCGTAGCGATAGCTTCCTCCCTGACTTTGCATGAAGACAGAGACGAGTGCTGCGGCCGTCCCATCCACATCCGCGTGTTCTGCCAAATGCCGGCCAAGGACGTCTGCTGCTTGGTTCTGCTCTTGCAACGTGCCGGCTGTCGTCAGGTTGACCATCGTGACAAGCACCCCGGGGGTAACCATGGTGCCGGTGCTGCCAGGAGAAGTGGCGACGGTGGGAGCATAGGTTGTCGAAATGCCGCTAGGACTGGGACTGATTCCATTGTCAGTTTCCCCGGAGCTATCTTGGCCAACGGCGGGAACGGAAGCAGCCCATCGGATTCTGAAACCGAAGTTCAGCGACATTCCTTTTCCGTCGACGTCGAGCAACGGCGATTCATTTCACTTGCAGGAGATAATGATTCCGCTTGGGGAGGGTTCAACATAGCCTCCTCAGTCGGGCTTGCGGACGGCATGCTTGAAGGCGTCGATGTAGGGGAGCTCGATGGATTCGACGAGGGGCTTAAAGAAGGAGACGTCGAGGGCAATGTGCTCGGACTGGTGCTTGGGGTGGCGGAGGGCGCGGCCGAGGGCGAGGCCGAAGGATTGCTCGAGGGGCTCGACGACGGACTCAAGGAAGGAGACGACGCGTGGCCCATGGGGGGCGGTTTTTATATAGAATGCAATACTAGATGATGAATGCCCATGTTGGCGATCAACGCCTCTTTTGTCATTTTAGTATACTAAGTAAGTGAAAAATAAAAATAAAATTGTCGAGTATGATTGGGAATAGTACCTAGAGGGAGATTTCGTGGATTTGCTGCTGGGCGATAGGGATGGCGTGGCTGAGGGTGACGCCGACGGACTGCTCGAAGGAGACGCAGAAGGGCTTAACGACGGGGTCAAGGAAGGAGACGCAGAGAGAGATCCCGTCGTGCTGCTGCTAGGAGAGGCGGACGGGGACGCCGACGGTGTGGCCGAAGGCGAGGACGACGGACTGGTCGAAGGAGAGGCGGAAGGGCTGCTTGAGGGAGACGACGACGGGCTCGCAGAAGGAGAAGCAGAGGGCATCTCCGTCGGGCTGCTGCTAGGCGAGGCCGAGGGCGACGCGGACGGGCTGCTCGAGGGAGACGCGGAGGGGCTGCTCGATGGGGAGGACGACGGTGCTGCCAAAAGCGAGGCCGAAGGACTACTCGAGGGAGACAACGAGGGCTCTTCGGTCGGACTGCTGCTAGGCGAGGCAGATGGTGTGGCCGAGGGCGAGGCCGATGGGCTGCACGAGGGAGAAGCAAAAGGGCTCGACGACGGACTCGCGGAAGGAGACGAAGAGGGAAGTCCCGTCGGGCTGCTGGTAGGTGACGCGGAGGGCGTGACCGAGGGGGAGGCCGAAGGGCTATTTGAGGGAGGCGCCGATGGAGTTGCGGAAGGGTTGCTCGTCGACATTGCACTAGACAATGAGGACGGCGACGCTGAGGGCGATTCCGTGGGACTAAACGGCGATTCCGAGGGCCGTCATGCCTGCCTGCCGCTGCCGCTGCTCCTGGCCCATGACGGTTGCCGCCGCGCTCGCCGCGCTACACCGGGGGCCCAGCGCCATCAACCATGCGACCACCACCAGGAGCATAGCCGGAGCACGAGGGCGGAAAGTGGCCTCCATTCCACCATTCTGTGTAGTGGTGTGATTGCCGGTGAGTGCGCGCCGTGGGGGGCGGCGTCAGGGTGCTTGTAGTGCCCATATTTTGCTCGATGTGTTGCTCTCTGCCGTTTTTTTGCCGCGTCGCCCTATCAGTTCAGAGCGGACACGAAAAGGCGGTGGTTTGGCAACACTCTCTGCGATATGCAGAGGCTTTCTTTGGTAATGACAACGCGGCCATGCCACGTCGACTCGGTGAGTGGTCACTGAGAAGCACAAAACGTGAGGCGGGGCTCTTCAACATCACCGTCAGGGTTCACGACTCACGAGAGGAGAGAGAAACGCCCTCAACATCATCATCAGCTTTCAGGCAGAAAAAACCACTGCGCCTGCTGCCTCAGGGAATGGTCGAACTAGTCCAATAGTTCGATTTTCGAACTAGTTCGAGTTCGATAGTTCGAGTTCTGAACTCGGACGCCCGAGTTCGAACTCGAATCGAACTATTTTATAGTATGACCCTTTTAAGGGGTAAGAGGGTTTTTAATGGGTGAGTGGGTGGATGGAAATCGATCGCCATGCCTTCGAAGAGCAAGAGAATCGAATCTGAGTGAAATTTAGCGCGCGAGACTCGAGTCGCCGACTCATCGTGTGTGTTCAATTCAAAAATGGTGGTATGCATGCAGACCATTGGTTCCGAGCCCCATCCACCCAATCCACAGATCCACAACGACAGGATGGCGTCTTCGTCCTCAAGCCTCTCTAGCCTCTCGGTGGCCTTGTCTGGTGGTGGCGCGGCCGAGGAGGCCAAGCGGAAGGAGGAGGAGGAGCGCATCAAGATATGGAACATATTGGTGGAGCTCGACTAGAACCTGCCAAAGACAGTGTCTCGATTTTCTCGTGCTGTGTTGCGAGTAAAACCTATGAAACCAAAGATGTACTAAGAAATTAAATGTTGTTAAAAATGGCTGTGTACTTGGTTTTATTGATTTATAGTGTTTTTTTGGTACACTGGCCGCTGAGTCAAAAAGAGGGCCTTTCTCGCTGCTTGACGCTTCGCTGTTTTGATTTCTGCTCTTGACCTCCTTCCCCCCCCGTTTTTCCTCGCGTCGATATG
>Ga0209390_10009071_pt1 | contig 12054 bp, 10 predicted proteins | sample BON01_FD_187212 | JGI IMG/M metagenome (GOLD analysis project Ga0209390, IMG submission 187212) | Freshwater microbial communities from Lake Bonney liftoff mats and glacier meltwater in Antarctica - BON-01 (SPAdes) (version 2) | ecosystem: Environmental > Aquatic > Freshwater > Ice > Glacier... | reverse complement strand
TTTTGTGAAATGGGTCTCTTTCACGACAAAAGAGACTTGCCTATTTGAGTCGGAGACAGTGATAGTCACATGATACTAAATTATCAAATAGTGACTATTTTTATGATCACATGTACGGAATAAATGCCTTGGCAACAGCGGCGTTGTGGAAGGCGAAGATGTCGTTGGAGTCGCCAAAAACAGAGGCAACTCCCGGCGCCTTGATGCCGGCTGACTCAGCCTATTTATCATTCAAAAAAAAGAGGGGGGTGGGGGGAGTGGGTCATGGTCATTTTACGAAAACAAGTCATGTGCGTGTGAGATAGAAAGCGAGAGAGAAAGAGAGGCGAATCATGGTGTAGGTGGGGGGGGGTAGAGTTTGCGTTTGTATATGAATAAGGTACGTGACATACATCAAGCCTGTCAGAGGTAAGGAAGAGTAGCAGAATTTCAACTTTTTTGTCATCAGGCATTATTATGTTACATCTGCTACATATATGCATCATTGATTGCTGTTGCTTTTATTACTTCGTAAGAAATAGTCTAGTAGCTTTGCTGGAAACTCTATGTGCTCTATGGTATCATGTGATTGGTTGATACGCACACATAGAATGATGCCTCCGAAGCCCAGCATGGCAACGTGAGCATGCACACATGCTGATTCTACACAAAACATAAACACTTGCACATACCATGATGCCAGCGAAGCCAAGCATGGCAACACGGCCGTGCTTGATCTCAGCCTCGCGGAGGAAGTTCATGTTGAGCACATCCCAGTTTCCGATGCCGAGGGGGTCGAAGCCCTGTATCCACCGTCCACATATTAAATTTGCGACAAGAACCCATTTGACACATGTGAGACGACCGCAGACATGCGAGCGGCGTGACTCATTGCACGCTCTGTATTGGCGCTCTTCGTGTAGCACGTCGTGTGTTTTACATAGCGTATTTGTTGCACATACCCTACGTGCTGGTTTCGCACTTGAGAGCCTTGGTGTGCACGCCCCATTCATCCAATGATATGTCACACTATGCACACAATGTAGTGGCAACGATTTACAGCCCCCCTCAAGTCAAGTGTTATCTCTGTGGCAAAAAACCCCAAATGTTTGGCGTTTGTTTGGCAAAAGAATCACAACAATTTAGGGCGCCTGCAAATGGTTGCCACTCCATAGCAATCTCGAGGGGATTGAGGGCCCCATCTACATGCATGTGCACATCTAGAGACGCACACATACACGTGCATAAAAACATATTTACACTCACTTTCACACAGACAATATCGAACCCTACGAAGTCACTCGTCATCAACACCTCTATTCTTTGAATCTTGTATGCCTATCGACACGCAGCACAGCACAGAAAACTGCCAGACTATAATGAACCAATTGTAGTCCAAAGACAGAAATTATGACATGCATACATACAAGTGTATTCAGAAAAGGCCGGCAGTCAGAGACTATGAATCGGCAGGGGGGATGTCCACTTTCCTCGTTGATCCCTCCCCTGCTGTCTTGCTCTCCGGGGATTAATCCGAAACGGCCACATTTCGTCATGCTACACGCAAGCACAACACACACACACTTGAAAAAACTTCTCGGACCATCACTGTGCATTTGTCTGTATGAGAATTTTATATACATATGGGGTTCGCGGCGGCGCAGGGGCCCGGAGCTGCCGCGCGCCATCCGGCAACCTTCGCGCAAGGAGGAAATATGGGGAAGGGTGATTCCTTAGTAATGACCGTAGTCAACCCTCCCCAATTTCCCCCCTGTTGTTGCGCAAAGGTGACCGGATGGCGCGCGGCAGCTCCGGGGCTGTGCCGCTGCGCGCCCAGCCAAGCCAAACAAACTCGGGAGGTGTGCGAGAGAAAATAGGCCCGTTGGAGTCAGACGATGTCGTGCAAAATGCATGTGAGGAAGGAGGAAGGTTGTGCAGAAGCGTGAGAAGGCAACTGACCATGTCACCGGGAATGGTGCCGTCCAGGTATGCGGGACGAGAGAAGAGGGGGATGCAGTTTACACCCTTACCCTGGAGCGAGCCGGCCTTGTAGAGCTGCATCGAGGGGCTAGCATCTGCCAATACACCACAGCAATGTTTTTGTGTTACGATTCACCTGATCCACGATGCGGTCAACAGGTGATGCCCCCTTTTACTTTGTGCTGGAACTCAAGGTTGCGTCCCCAAACACTGCCGGAACTCCACAAGGGGGGCCTGCTCTCTATATAGCCCTATTCGAACCAGCTGGCAAGATCTGCTGCGGGTGTGCTACAAGCCGTGCGATACGAGTCTGGCTGTGGATTCTTTGATCAATCTAATCTAGGCTGATGAATTCTCCAGCTCTCAGCTCCTTCGTTCGCAAAGTAAGAGGAGCAAAGTCAACAGAGAGGCGCTTAAGGGATTTGCAGACTCACGCGCTGTTCTTGGGAGCATCGTCGGCAGGGGGGCGAAGGCCGCAGCCGACGCCAGCGAGGCCAGAAGAGCAAGGCCGCTGCATCACAAATACACGATGAGTCAGAACTCGTTCATTTAAAGGCTTCGTTCCAAACGTAGCATTTCGGCAAGATAAATGAACAGTTCATCAAGTACAGGACTGCAGCATGAATGTTGGTGGCAGGCGTGGGTGGGTAGAGGAGCGCGTGGAAACCGCATCATTGATTGAGTGCGATTTGTTGCACCTTTTTCAAAGGTACTGTTTGTGGTACTGAAACTGATACGTAATAAATTCCCGATGACTAAAAATGTATCTTGTTCGTGAGGGAGCCCGTCTGAGATCTTCTGCATTTCCACTTCTGTGATTCATGCGCAACCGACGCGCAGTCTGTCAACTTGTTAACCTCAGATGAGGTTCTAGGCGGTGGTCCGCCCGCCCCTATGAATCATGTAAAATATTGAAGGGCCGGCCCCGCCGAAATGCCTTTTCAAACCTGGTACACCGCCAATACAAATCATTTCCGACTGACAGATTTCTGTCAGGGGGAAATCAAGAACATAACTGTGTTGAGTAATAAACCCAGTACCGAATAATCTTGTGCAGAGGATCAGATTCTGGAGAATAAAATCTCAGGAACAGGATGTTAAATATTGTACTGAACAATAAGTAAAATGATTTTCTGAAATCTATTTACCTGTAAGGGAACATAAAGGATTGATTGGGTCGGGCGGGTACCTTTGGTAGGACCGCAGGAAGCGCTACGTCACAGTGGCCCGAGTTGATATACTTCCAGAGGGTTTACTTTGAGCCCAAGACGGGAGGCGTAGTAAGATTTTTCGGGTTTTATAACAGAAAAAAGAAAAGAAAAATAGAAACATGCGTTTGTGCATGTCCACTTGTATGAGCACTTCCTTCCTCTTCCACATTCATAATGTATATATGTGTCAATTATTGTTTAATTACCATGTACAGACCACTTATAATATGAATATTCCAATTACAATATGTGTTTGTGTGCCTGTTGATGAAGGTTTTGCAAGCTGTTTACACACTTGCGATCTCATTTTCAAGGGTCTCTATTTCAATATTCATACGTTTCTAAGCTTCCTATGAATACACACATACCATGTTCATAATAAAAATGTTCACTTCTGTATGCACCTCCCCTTCCCATGTGTGCGTTTATCAAAAAAGAAAAAGAAAACATCGTCTTTATCCGGATCTATTCCATCTGTATGTATTCCAACCACCTGAACACGTGCTCATGTGTGCATGTGTACACCAAGACTGTCCAATCCAAATAAACCGAATACATGTAAACAAGTGAATGCGAAACAAACTACATATTTATGCCTACACACATATGCATATAAAATGTTCATTAAACAATTAAAATGATAAAACACACATTAAAATGATAAAATACACATAAAAATAGCTTTAAAAAAAAAAGTACAAATAAAAGAATACATATACATTAATAAATAACAAATCAGTGTGCATATATATATATGTATACACATACATAAAATGAAACAACAAAAATAAGCAAAACTAAAATAATGCTTCTTGAACATAAATAAATTAAATCTGAACAATTCCAATAACATCAATAAATACATGAAACAACAATAATTCCAATACACACAATAAAAAATGAAGTATATTAAGGAAAATTCTAATAAATATGTCAAAATACAAAATTAAGTACTGTCCCAGGTGCGTGATGTTCATCCATGTTGCAGGTTTATGGATGTGTGTTTTGTTCTATTTCTCTTTTGTCTGTCTACATGTGTGTGCGTATGCCTTTAAGTTCAAGGTCCATTGCAGGAGTGCCTTCGAGCCGGGCCCGGGGCGCTCTCGGGCTACCCTATTACTTCACACCACCTATGTTCTTTCCTGTTGGTATTGGAGGGCTAGCTGTGTGACAACAACCAAAAAAAAAAAAATCTAGGAGTCTTGAAAAAGAAACAAAGGAGGATAGGAAAAAAAAAGGAAAAGAAAAAGGACAACACAAACGCACTCACAAAACAAGACAAAGCACAACATACACATTATAATACAAACAACTACGATCCCTCGAAGGACTACCAACATACATATACATCTCTTCAAAACAACATTCCACATCCTAAATACACTACCCACATAACAATACATGACTTCCATACAACATTCATGTGTCCAAGGTCCATTGCGGGAGTGCCTTCGAGTCGGCGCTTCTGGGCCTCCTTATTACTGCACACCACCTGTGTGTGTTCCTGCTGTAATTGGCGCCCTAACTGTGTGGCGACAAAGCATTAAACAAAATTTTTGTCTTAAAGTACCATTTTGATCGAGGAAGCTTTGTAATTGCACAACACTTGTTTATATGAAAGTTAAGTAATATACAAGAATTTGAATATATGTGACCACTAATTTCATTTGATGGGATCCCAAAAATTTCATGTTATATTTCTAGGTCCAAATTTAAGATTAGCTGCAATTATGGTGCACTTGCACAGTAAACCTGTTTGTTTGTGTATTCATTACTTTTGTTTGCGTGTGCCTTGTCCTGCTTCGTCTGTCTGTCCTGTCATCTTTGCCAGAAGAGCAACTCCACTGCATCACAAATACACTATGCAAGTCAGAACTTGTACATTTAAAGGCTTTGCTCCAAACGTCTGTCCTGTCAAGAAGACAGGACAGAGGTCGAGGGGACCTGAAGTTTGAAACATATGGACCCTTCCCAAACAGTCCAGATGGGTGAACTTCTGGGGCAATCAAACATCCAGGGCACGCAAACTTCCAAAGTGGGCCAACTTGCAGGGCACGCAAACTTCTATTGCAGGCAAACTTCCAGGGAACACAAACTTCCTCATAACGCAAAGGTACTCGAATGCGTGCGCCCCGCGCACCATTGATGCACAGGGCATAGAAATTGACAAAGAGGCTGCCCTGGTGCACTCCTCAGCATTGTCCATAGTGCCTGCAACTGCATTGTGAGAGTATTCACCTTGTGATCACACCACCAGCCCTTGGTTTTGACATGCCTTGCCTCTGCTTTCGCGTGCTTTGCCCTGTCTGTCTTCCATCTTGGTGCGGGCGAAGCGGGAACTCTGTTGTGGTACGATTGGCAGGACATCCTTCATTGTGGTGAGTTTTTCCCCAATGAAGGCGTTGCACACCACTCGGGATACCTGGTTTGTTTTCCCTAACATGCATTACCAGCTTGCTTTCCCTAACATGTATAACCCTGCTGTGTCGACCCACAACCTCAGGTGTGTTTCCCTGTGCAGACAACTCCATGTCAAGTTTGTTTTTCGAACACGACAAATGATTGTGAATAGAGACTGCATGTGACGACAATTCGCAAACAATACCTGAAAATCGTGTTGACGCCCAGGTCAGTGAAAAGAGAGAATCTCAGTCACATTAACCTTATTTTCGTTTTTTTTGTAAGACGCTCCAGTCTCATATTTTTTGCTTTTTTGCAGGCGCTCTGACTTACTCCATTTTTTTTAACCCAAAAACGCCCCCGAGTCTTCGCACCTTGTACAAAAAAATGAAAAAAGTATCCATGTGGAGGTAACCAATTGGGTCGTGACAATTCAGGGTTACAACCCGCGAGCCCGAAACGAAATACTCATTATTGATCAAAAACGTGTCCATGTCTGTGTCCTCTCCCAGTTTAGGACCCCGAGTTCCGGATGCTGTCGTGCGGGCCTTGTTACTACCCACTATTCGTGTGAGTTCCTGAATTCTCGTGAGTGTGCGTGGCGGTTCATGTCAAACAACAAAAAATCAAACCTTGATACGTTGGGATACCCACTCTCAGTTTTCAATTGAAAATTTACTCTCAAAGTGGAGAAATTGTGGTGTTAGTGGTGGTGTGAGACAACAAGAAGTGGTAGGTAATGTCAGTTGTACCCTGATCCAATCAACCGCAATAAGGAGGACAAATTTGGGACAGACAGTGCACCATCTGATTTACAAAGTATTCCCGGGCGGTCTGAGACCTCCAAGGTGGGTATCTGAGGTCACTAATACTAGTATACATATGCCACGCCTGCCATCAGGTGTGTTCCAGACCCTGACATTCTAAAACACAGAGAAATCACGTCTACGAGACTGCCAGCGCTGTGGTGTGGCTGCCGTGGGACCTAAAGTCACGGGTGGATAAATCTGCAGTACATCTTAACTGGGGGAACCTTCAGAACCCGTGTCTTGTCACGCACACCTGACTGACAGTCATGGTGATGCTCTTTGATTGTTACACCCGGAGTTTGTTGTTTGTTTCTTTGTTGACTGACAGTGGTTTTGGTTTGGTTCAAGTAGTATATTTATTACCACACCGCGTGACCCCACGAGAACTTGAATATTAGAAAGGCTTCGGCACACGAATGGTGCGCAGTAAATCCCTGAGGGTAGGCTGAAGACACCTGGCACAGAGTCACTCTCGCAATTGGTTTGAAGACATATCTACACAAGAGAAGTCACAAAACAAAGAAACACAAGAACAAAAACAGAACAAACATTGAACCTCGGAAAACAAAATATAACACAAACCTGAGAGGGAGATGAAAAATGGAGCGAGCGGGCCGACGCCACTCGCTTCCAACCACAATTTTTTCCCCCCTTTTTTTGGTCAGATTCTTCCCCCAAGAAAAACAGGAAGGTTGGTAGACTCGCAGAGATGTACAGAAGAATACAGAAAATCTGGAAAAGTCGAGGGTAGACCAACAACGTGAGATTAAAAACAGGAAAGGTTGGTAGACTCGGAGAGATGTACAGAAGAATACAAAAAATCTGGAAAAGTCGAGGTTAGACCAAGAACGTGAGATAGAAAGGTCACTGGGTCCTACAGGCCTGTAAGACCTTCCCAAAACGTCAGCCGGGTTTATTTAATCATTTATTTGGTCATCACACAGCTAGCGCGCCAAGCGACCAGGTCACTTGTACATCAGGCACGCAAACAGGTTTTTGGGAGTTAAGGTTTCTGTTTTTGTTGTTGTTGTCATCATGATGCCACCACAGCTAGCCCTCCCAGGCCAATAATAGAAGGAACGTTTTTGGTGTGTTGTTTTTTATTGACCCGAGGGTGAGGAAGATGGGCGCGTGGCAAGCAGAGGGGCTTTAATCCTGGAGCCAACGCACGTCATAGGAGTCAGACCAGAGTGCCACTAATTTTTGTCTGTTTCCTGTTCATTTTATTTGAGTTTGTTTTCTTTTCCCCTTCTTTTTTTTCATTTTTGAGATCAGACATCTCCTCAATCTGAGAACGGACAAAGAGTCATGTCCGATCTCAGATTTTCCGGAAAAATCAAGTGGGAGACGTCCGATTTCAAACAAATCAGGAAAACAGGGCTAAAAAGTGGATTGGAGATCCGTAAAGGCTCTGGTCCGACTCCTGTGGCGCGCGGCGGCTGCGGGGCTAAAACCTCTCCGCTTGCCGCGCGCCCGAAACGAGGCCTCCAGTTGCCCTGGGATCGTCTCCAGAACTCTTCGCTTTTACCATGTCGCAAGCTCCCCCGGTTCACCCCAGTCATGTTTGGTTGGTTGGTTTTTTTTTTTTTGGTCTGGAATCCACACAGCTAGCGTGCCGAGTACAGCCGGAACAAGCACAGGTGGAGGCGCAGTACTGGGGAAACCCGAAGGTAGCCTGGCTCGAAGGCAATCCCGCAATATTGTTTTGAAGTAGACATTCGTATAATTCGCATACGCAAGGTTTTTGGTTTTTTTGCAAGGGTTTTTGTGTGTCGCTTTATTTTATTGACCCGAGGGTGAAGAAGATTAGAAACGAGGCCTCCAGTTACCCTGGGATCTTCTCCAGAACTCTTCGTTTTTACTTTGTTGCTAGCTCCCCCGGTTCGGTTTGGTTATACTTTTCCATGTCCTCGTTCTCGTTCTCACACTTTTCATTTTTAAGGCACCGAATTATATGTTGGCCCGGACCCTTACCAAAAGGGTAGTATAACCGGGAACTAAACCAAACCCCGACCCACACCCCCCCAGGGGGTGCCCGTCCAACTCTCTCGGCCCAGTGTGGGACAATATATAGCCAATATGTACTCGAACCCCTTGTTCAGTTCAGTTCAGTTCAATTCTCATTTATTTTTAAGTCCGATTGGGGCCCGGACCCCTTAAGATGCCCGTCCCTTACCCGCCTCCCAGTGTGGGAGCCTATACCCGGACCCCTTCTCACCAACCACTCGTGTTCGGCCGTAAGGGCAAAGATCATCTCCCTTAGGTCGGATGATCTCGTCGTGCCCAAACTACCTGCATGCGGACGTGAGTGATGGCAAAGACGTGTCTCGTCATCAACAGGAGGTGACTGATGAGCAACTTGTCACGATGAGTCTTGTGCCCGGTACAGTAGACTGCGATGTGGCAATGGAGTGTCACCTTTGCTGCCCCCCCCCTTTACCTACAGAGGAGGTGTCCTCCGTGGACTGCAGCTGAGAACTCTGTGTCTCGAGACTGAACTGGAAAAAAGAAAAAAAGATAGTGGCGATTGTCCTTGTTAAGTTGTGCAATCCTTTTTGTTTTTTTTGTCCCATGGATTTTTGGTCCCATGTGCCAAATGGCACATGGGACAAGTCGGTGACTTCGGACAACGAGACCGCCCGGCTGCGGTGTCACCAAATCGACTACAGGAGCAACCCAAGGGGAAACACTCACTGGCCTACCATACTCTACTCACTGGCCCTCCGGCAATACTGGCAAGGAATTTCGGGCCGGGTGAACTTGCGGAGCGGGTGACCAGGTGTGTGAGTCGAATGAATGGTGTGGTGTGTGTGTGCATGTGTGTATGTTTGTGTGTGTGTGTGTGTGTGTGTATGTGTATGTGTGGTGTGTGAACATTGCATGTAATCATGCACCTCTCGGCAGTCAAACATGTCAATATACTCTCACTGTGGCTGCGGCTCTCCCCGCCCTCTCCCGTGCAAAAAAATTCATATGCATGGAATTCGAATGTGAGCATTCGCTCTTCTGTGTGTGTGTTACTATCACACACAAGCTCTTACGTTGCTGCCCGCGTCTGGTCCCCGTGACGTGTCTCTACTCTTTCGGTCCCGTCCCGGTCCTTCCTTTTGTCCCGACAACAGGGCAACGTGCACGAAGATATATGAGGAGGGAGTAGGACGAGAAGTTGTGCAGGACATTGTTGTCCATGTCAGCTGTCAGTACGCCTGCCTCGGGCAGCAGCAAGTCCAAGGGCGTGGGTGATCTGAAGTCGCGTCTGCAGAAGCTGCAAGAGTCGCCATCGTTTTCTGTCTCTGCCGTGCCCTCGGGCACGCCGCCCCCTGTAGGGCACCATGGCGACTGGTCTATTCACTCTGCACGCACGCCGTCTTCAGGTACGTTGGCAAGGAGCCTCTGAGTCGATCGCGGGGTTTCCCTCGGTCGCTTCTGTGCCCAAAATCATATATAGGACGTGGGATTCTCAATTTTTAGTGCTTGTACGCTGCTGATGGGCAGGGAGACCGCCGCTGCCCGACACACGGGCATCAGCGCCGGCGTACATTTCGCCCGTGAGTCTCTACTCGGAGGTCAACCTCGGCGATGAGCAACTGAATGGCTCTGCGCCGCAATCCGCTCGTCCGTCGGCGGCGGTGCTGTCTTTTGACCATCTTGCTCCTACGCCAGGTCCCTCCCAGCAAGGTAGTTACGTATGTACATGTGCAACCAATTTGCATGCGAGAGAAAACAAAGAGAGGGAGTGTTTCAAGACTGGTCGCCAAACTGGCCGTCACTCACGGCCACCTGTTGGTATGCAGCTCCCATATCAGCGTCAGTGGCCCCGCAGAGCCCCGTCACAGCCAAAGGCCTCGAAGTGCTGCACGAAACAGAAGGAATTCTGCATGCACTATCCTCCCTCCCGGCCCCAGAACAAGTTCGGGTGTTGGAGACCCGCTTACGCGCCTCGGCCACAATGTACGACCAGCTGGTGCAGGAAAATTTGAAGGCGCTCAGGTTCTTTGCACCTGCAAACTTGTATATCTTCCTCCATGCGCCAGTCGTTAGTTGTGTGTTGCAACTTTTCCCACTTCCTGTATGCCATACATTCCATGGCAACGTCAAATGGCGCCTTTTAACACACGTCGCGCCACAGGGACAAGGGGTATGCGGAAAAAGAAATGGCTCTGGCACAAGAGCTGCTCAAAAGAAGTCAGGGGATGCCCCCCGACGTAGTCTCGGAAAATTCGCCTGTGGCAAATCGGCAAGAGCTTACCTTGATGCAGCAGCAAATGTCTGCTACTTGTCAGGTATCAGGGTGTGCGTTCATGGTTTAGGGCGATTTAATTGGGTGGTATGTGCCCATATTACATATTTACATACCTATGTATACATATATATATATATATATATACATACATATACATGTATTTACACATATTTATGTACATACTTATACATTCATCAACACACATACATACATATACATATATGCATGTATGTATATATGTACACACAAACCCCAACTCAAGAGCTAATTGTAGCCTAAACCCAACAGTCTAAACCCTAAACCCAACTCCCAAAACCCCAAACCTTAATTGCAGGAGCTAATTATAGCACGAAAGGCTGTGCGCGAAAAAGAAGAGGAAATAAGCTCTCTCAAAGCACGACACAGCACGCACATTACCACCATGGAGCGCGATTACCAAGAGACAAGGTATTGTGTTTATGGTTTTCAGGTTTAGGGTTTAGGTTTAGGGTTTGGGTTGTTGGGTTCGGGGTGTTAGATTTAGGGAGCACGGCATTTCACGCACATTACCACCATGGAGCGCGATTACCAAGGGGCAAGGTATTTTGTAGAGGGTTTAGGGTTTAGGGTTTATGGTTTAGGTGTTGTGTTCAGGGTGTTGGGTGTTGGGTGTTGGGTGTTGGGGTTAGGGTGTTAGGTTTAGGGAGCACGCCATATCACGTGCGTTGCCGCAATGGAGTGCGACTACCAAGAGATCAGATATTGGGTTCAGGGTTTAGGGTTTTAGGTTTCGGGTGCTGTTTGTTGGGTTTGTGGTGTTGGGTTTCGGGAGCACGAGATATGACGCACATCTGCGACTATGGGGTGGCTACGATTAGTAGGAGCCTTAAAATTATAGGTCTCTTTTGCAAGAGAGCCCTATAAACGAGACGATGTTCTGCAAAAGAGACCTACAATTTAATGACGCACATCGCCACCATGAAGCGCGACTATGGGGTGGCTACGAGTAGTAGGCTCCTTCAAAATATAGGTCTCTTTTGCAGAATATCATCTCTTTTATAGGTCTCTTTTGCAAAAGAGACCAATAATTTTAAGGAGCCTACTAATCGTAGCCACCCCATACCAACAGACAAGACATTTGATGCAGAGATTCGGGGTTTGGGTGTAAAGTTTCGGGTGTTGGGTTTAGGGTGTTGCCACTTTCGGGGAAGTTCTGGAGAAGCTGTGCATTGAAATAAGTACGACAATCTGGAATCTAGGTGTACTTTGATGTTCCCTGACGTTCCCAGACATGTATATACATATATATATATATGTATACATATATATATTTATACATACATATACATATATGTTTATGCGTATATATACATATATGTATATACATTCATATATATATATATATATATGTATATATGTATACATATATATATATATATATTTATATATGTAT
>Ga0209390_10009070_pt1 | contig 12055 bp, 11 predicted proteins | sample BON01_FD_187212 | JGI IMG/M metagenome (GOLD analysis project Ga0209390, IMG submission 187212) | Freshwater microbial communities from Lake Bonney liftoff mats and glacier meltwater in Antarctica - BON-01 (SPAdes) (version 2) | ecosystem: Environmental > Aquatic > Freshwater > Ice > Glacier... | reverse complement strand
CCTGCAGTTTGTCGATGGCGGTCTGCACTTCGGTGCTGGCTGCCAACAATTCGCCGACTGACTGTTCGCGCCGAACCTCGATATAGGCGTTCGCGTACGCGTTGGCGAGCGTGGCAGCGTTGGTCGCGTTCGTGCTGCGAAGGGTCAAGGAAATGACATCGGTCGTCCCAACGGCGCTGGCGTTGACCTCGGGGGCCTCAACTTCGAGTTGCAGGTTGTCTTGCACCCGTTGACGCACTGCTTGGCCTTCGATCACCTGGATCTCGGTCTGGATGGCACGATCGTTGAGGTTCACAACGCTGTCCGCGAAAAGACCGTCTTGGCCGCGAGGCTGCACGAGCACCTCAGAAGATGAGGAGTACGCGGGTGTCTGTGCAGCTGACGAGACCACCGCAGCGGTCGTCGCCAGCACAACAGCAGCGATCACGACCCATTTACGTCGAAAAATCACGCTGGCGTAGTCGCGGAGCGTCATTTCTGCCTGCAGGTCCATACGGTGCGTGAGCGTAGCCTCGTGGCGCATGTTCCTGCTATCACTCCAACCCGATCATCGCGGATGTGCCTGATCGCTCAGAGCGCCAGCATCGCCGGAGCGCACATCAGCCGCAATCATTGACGTCGAGTCAGACGATCAAAATGTGCAACGATCAGCGATCAGCGCTCGCAGCGAACCCAGCAATTCCGTGCAGTCTGGTGTCGACTTGGTGAAGCTAAAACACCCATGATAATCTTGATAATCTTTATGATAATCTTACTAAATCTTAGATGACGGGGAGTGATATGCCATTAGAACGTGATGCCCGGGTGTTCGTCGCAGGCCATCGCGGCCTGGTCGGTAGTGCGCTGTTGCGTAAGCTGGAGGACGAGGGGTTCACCAACGTCCTGACGGCAAGCCGCCATGAGCTCGATCTGCGTGACCAGTCGGAGGTATCGCATTGGTTCAAGGCGAACAGGCCCGAGTACGTGTACTTAGTGGCCGGCACCGTTGGTGGCATCCTCGCCAACAGCACTCGACCGGCAGAGTTCATCTACGACAACATGATGATCCACGGCACCGTGGTCCACGCCGCTCACGAGTACGACACAACCAAGTTGCTGTACCTGGGTTCGTCATGCATCTATCCCCGCAACGCCGAGCAGCCGATCAACGAGGAGCAACTGCTCACTGGGCCGCTCGAGCCGACCAACGAGTGGTATGCGATCGCCAAGATCGCCGGCATCAAGCTGTGCCAGGCGTATCGCCAACAGTACGGGCGTGATTTCATCTCGGCGATGCCGACCAACCTGTACGGGCCCGGCGACAACTTTGATCTCGACTCCAGCCACGTCCTGCCCGCCTTGATGCGCAAGTTCCATGATTCGATTGGCGGGGCGAACCCTGAAGTGATGGTGTGGGGCACCGGTTCCCCGTTGCGTGAGTTTCTGCACGTCGATGACCTCGCCGATGCCTGCTTGTTCTTAATGGAGCACTATTCCGACGCCATGCACATCAACGTCGGCACGGGAGTCGACCTGTCGATCCGCGAGTTGGCCGAGAAGGTCCGCGACGTCGTGAACCCGCAAGCGAAGCTGGTATTCGACCGCACCAAACCCGACGGAACCCCTCGAAAGGTGCTCGATGTGTCGAAGTTGAACGACCTCGGCTGGTCGCCGACATACGACCTCGACGCCGGTGTTCGCAGCACCTACGACTGGTTCGTCGCCGAGCAGGCCGCCGACGGCGAACTGCGTGGCATGACGAGCGAGCCCGAGACCGTTTGATGCCGACCGCGCTCGTCACGGGGATCAGCGGTCAAGACGGCTCCTATCTCACCGAGTTACTCCTTGCTCAGGGCTACGAGGTGCACGGGATCGTGCGCCGCTCCAGCACGATGACCCGCAGCCGGCTCGACCACATCGAGTCGGAGCACCTCGACCAACTCCACCTGCACTATGGCGATCTCGGAGATCCACTCAGCATGGTGCGGGTGATCGAGCAAGCCCAGCCCGATGAGGTGTACCACCTCGCAGCACAGAGCCATGTAGGGATCTCGTTCTTGCAGCCCGAATACACCGGCGACGTCACTGGGGTGGGCACGATGCGCCTGCTTGAGGCGTTGCGGATGTCGGGTTGCGAGGCTCGTTTCTACCAGGCGTCATCATCAGAGCTGTACGGTTCCACGCCGCCACCGCAGAACGAGTCGACGCCGTTTCATCCTCGCAGCCCGTATGCGGTGGCCAAGCTGTACAGCTACTGGGCAACGGTCAACTACCGCGAGAGCTATAGCATGTTTGCCAGCAACGGAATCTTGTTCAATCATGAGAGCCCGCGTCGCGGCGAGAACTTCGTGACCCGCAAGATCACCAAGGGCGTCGCCGACATCGTGCAGGGCCGCGCCAGCGAGTTGCGCCTCGGCAACCTCGACGCCAGCCGCGACTGGGGTTTTGCGGGCGACTACGTGGAAGCGATGTGGCTGATGCTGCAGCAGGACGGTCCCGACGACTTCGTGATCGCCACTGGCGAAGCGCACTCGGTGCGCGAGTTCTGCGAGCTGGCCTTCGGTCACGTCGGGCTCGACTACGAGCAGTACGTCGTGTCTGACCCGAAGTTCTTCCGCCCCGCCGAGGTCGACTATCTCCTCGGCGACCCGACCAAGGCGATGACCGAATTGTCTTGGAAGCCAAAGACAAGTTTCGACCAGCTCGTCACGATGATGCTCGACGCCGACCTCGCTGCAGGATGATCGCAACGACCCGCAGGCTCCCACTCGGAGGGGTTCAGATCGACTTCCTCGAGCCTTCCGCCGCCGCGGACCTCGTGGCGTCAAAGGACTTCCGCGGCGACGTCCACCTTTGCAATGCGTACACCCTCGCCCTTGCCGAAGAGCGCTCCGATCTAGCGTCCGCCCTCGACGGTGCAGCGTTGAACCTCCCCGACGGCACGCCGCTCGCCTGGTTCGCCCGCCGCCGAGGCATCGACGGCTGCACCCGGGTGTACGGCCCCGACTTGATGGGCGACGTGCTTGACCGCGGGCGATCGGCTGACCTCGGCCACTATCTGTACGGCAGCACCCCTGAGGTGCTCGTCGCCCTCGAGCAACGGATCGGCGAGCGCTGGCCCGGCGCTCGCATAGTCGGAAGCGAGTCGCCCCCGTTTCGCGACATCACCGACGAGGAACTCGACACCTCCCTGCGCCGAGCTCAGGAACTCGGGGCGGACATCGTCTGGGTCGGAATGGGTACTCCGAAGCAGGATCTGCTCGTACGACGGATGGCAACCGGCGGCGACGCCACCTATGTGGCCGTCGGTGCAGCGTTCGACTTCATCGCCGGCGTGAAGAAGCAGGCGCCCACTTGGATGCAGCGCGCCGGCCTCGAGTGGCTGTTCCGACTCGTCACCGAACCGCGTCGACTCGCCAGCCGCTACCTCGTCTACAACTGGAAGTTCCTACGCCTGCTGTGGCGTACTCGCGCGCAGAAAGCTGAAGGTGTGCGCTCATGAGGGTGGTGATCGTTCACAACCGGTACCGCTCGGAGAACCTGTCGGGTGAGAACCGAGTCGTGGAGAACGACATCGAGCGGCTACGCGCCGACGGCGTGGAGGTGTACCCGTACATCCGCGACAGCGACGAGATCGCCAACTGGACGGCGATTGGCAAGGCAAGCCTCGCCGTTCGCCCGCTCGTGTCTCCATCGGACGCGCTCGCTTTTCGGAGAATGTTACGTCGTGTCCGGCCAGACATCGTTCACCTCCACAATCCGTTCCCAATTATCTCCCCGTGGATCGTTCGCACCGCTAAGGCCCAGCGGATCCCCCTAGTACAGACGGTGCACAACTATCGACACGTGTGCGTCAATGGCATCCACTTCCGTGATGGCCACCTCTGCACGGAGTGCGTTGGCAAGAAGTTCCCATGGCCAGCCGTGCAACACGGCTGCTACCAGGGCTCCCGGGCCCGCAGCCTCCCGATGGCTGCGGCGGTGACAGCCCACCGAAGCACGTGGAACCTGGTGGATTGCTTCTTGCCAGTGGGTGACGCCGTAGCGGATAATTTACGCGAGCTCGGCATTCCTGACTCCCGAATCGAAGTGCGCCCCAACATCGTCGATGATCCGGGAGAGCCGGCATCACTTGGTGAGGGTGTCTTGTTTGTTGGGCGACTTAGCGAGGAGAAAGGCATTCGGCCGCTTCTCGAAGCGTGGAGCACCCTTGATATCGCCGGAAATCATCGTCTTTCGATCGCGGGAGACGGCGACCTTCGCGATGAGGTCGAGGCTGCTGCATTGTCTGATCCATCTATTCGATACCTTGGCTTTCTGTCGAAAGCGGAACTCGATGGCGAGTACCGTCGTTGCGCGATCGTCGTCGGCCCGTCCCTATGCCCTGAGGCGGACGGGCTCTCCATCGTCACGGCCCTCTCGCATGGGCGCCCCGTGGTTGCCTCAGATCTCGGGTCGATGCCGGCAATCCTGGGTGACGACGCCGGCTGGATCGTCGCCCCGGGCGGCGCAAGCCTGTCGGCCGGATTGCGGGTGGCTATGAGTGATCGTGCGGAACAGGAAAGGCGCGGTGTCGCCGCCCGCAAGCGCTTTAGCGAAACGAGATCTTCGGCGACTCGATCATCTCTCTTTTCGACGTATTCTTCGGTTGCCGCGGCAGCGGCGGCGCGGGACCGAAACCAATGAACCGGCACTTTCGCCTGAACACGCACCGAGAAAAGCGGAAGTTGTCGAAATGGAGCCGTCCCGCGATCAGATTTGCCGTTCGGATGACTCCAAAGCGACGAAGTGCAGTAATTCGCACGTTTCCCGACTTTGATGATACGGCATTCGTTCTTACACGCGGGCTGCAGAAGGTCGGTATCAGACCTATTCTCCTCGTCTCGAGAGGTGCCGTTTCACGGGACTGGGTATCCGAACACGGCGCGGTGGTTCAACCGGCGCTGAGCCTGAAGGGAGTCGTGAGTTACTTGCGGTCGAGGTACGTATTTTTCACTCACAGCCTCTACCTGTCGCCCAAGCCAAGCAGCAACCAACTCAGCGTCAATTTGTGGCACGGAATGCCCCTCAAGAGGATTGGATACGATCTTCCTGACGCTTTAGTTCCGAATTTCGACTTGACCGTCGCCACGTCGAGCAGATTTGCAGACATCGTTGCCCGATCCTTTGGTGTTTCAACTGAACAGGTTTGGGTCGGCGGCCTCCCCCGAAATGATCTGCTTACAGAAGGAGAAGTAGCAGAAGTGAGCGCCTCGATCCCCTCACCGTACGTAGTGTGGCTTCCGACGTATCGAAGTTCTGTCCTGGGGTCGACGCGGGACGATGGCGATGGCCAAGACGCCCTACCGTCGCCTCAGGAGCTTGACCTGATCTGCAGTGCACTCATGTCGAAAGGAATCCTTCTTATTGTCAAAATGCATCCCATGGCATCACTTCTAGAGACGGAACGATTCCAACATCCAAATGTCAGACTCATAGACGAGTCGTGGCTCAGGTTAAGCGGAATACACCTGTACCAACTTCTCGCTGGCGCACAGGCACTGATATCCGACTATTCATCGGTGTTAGTTGACTACCAAATATCCGGTCGACCAACCTTCGTTGTGGCGACTGATGCAGATTCATATGAAAAATCGAGAGGACTGAACTTCAGCTACTCTGAATTGTCCAGTCTTGGATCTATCCAGACAAGTTACGCCAACCTTGCATCCAGTCTGCGAGAGTTAGTAATCGGGATTGAATCTTCAGCGCGTGCTGAATCTCTCTTCTATTCGGCGGACAGAGAGAATGCCACTTCTCGACTACTGTCGCATGTGATGGCGACCAAATTTCCAAAAAAGCAGCCACCGAATGTATAGGAACAACCGGTACTCCACAATCTAGAGTCGCTAACGTAGTGGGCTCCAGAAGAAATCAGCCACTTCGTGCGCCCTTCAAACTGGCGGCAGCTCACGATTGGTCTTCGATCCAAGATATTCGATTCTTTGGCTTAAGAAGCACCTCATGTCCGATCGGCTTCGCGCACAATTTGTGACTTCAGGCCAAGCGAGAAGGGCCTCTACGTACAAAGATGCCGTTGAATTGCAACGCCCCACCAGTCGATTCTTCCATTAATGCATTCTCCACCAAGGCAAGCACGAAGCCATTGTCTTGCATCGTCTGCAACATAGGAATCATCAACTGTTGGCCGGCGTAGATCTCGGCTGGGCTGAGTTCTAGTTCCACTACAGTTGATCGCTTGAGAGTGTTGTTCGCACCAGCGATCACTTCACTCTCAAATCCCTGAACGTCTGCTTTGATGGCTAGCCGTTCGCCTTGCTCGGCATGCAATAGCTCATCGAGAGTTCGGACCTCCACACGTTCGGTGCCGATGGCCTCGGCGCGTGCATCATTCGAAATCGTTACCTGACTAGTCGGGAGAATGGAGTTGAAATAGTCGTTGGTGCTGACCTGCAAGTCGGCGAATCCTGGTGCCGCACCGATTGCGAACCTCCTACACGACCAGGTCTCATCCGCCGCACAAGCGCTGACCAGGCCGTCGTAAGGATCCGCTGCTGGTTCGAAGGAGATAACCCTCCCCGAATACCCTGCAGACCTCACGGCCCGAACATACTGGCCCCTGTTGGCGCCCACATCCACGAGCAGGTCTACGCCATGAGCGTTCAACAACTGTGCACGACGAGAGCGAGTCGTATAGTGGGAACGACCTATTTCGATACCTAATCGCCGCATGGCTCGCTGTAGCGCGGAAAAATCTTTCATGATTTATCTTTCTATTAATTCGGCGCAGATATTCCGGACCCAGGGCGCGGTTTCACTCGTCAAAGGCACGAAGAACCTCGGAAATCGCTGTAAGGGAGTCCTTGAGCCGCACAACTTCACCAGGACTGAAGGTGTGCACCGCATCCCGGATAGCGGTTGAAGAAATCCCAGTCGTTCTGGGGAGGTAGATGACCGCACATAGATCGGAGAGGTCATCAAATCGGCCCTCCCAGTCGTCACCCATGACGAAGAGATCGATGTCGTACTTCACAATGTCGAGACGCTTCTGTTCCCAACTGTCCTCCGGAATCACGCTGGTGACCATTCGCATCGCAGCTGTGATTTCTGCTCTCTGTTCGAAGTTTGCCATCGACCTCTTACCCTTCAACGCATTGAACTCATCGGTCGCTACCCCGACAATCACCTCCTCGGCGAGATCGGCGGTTCGGCGAAGCAATTGGAGGTGTCCATAGTGGAAAAGGTCGAAGGTGCCGTAGGTGATCGCCCGCCGGTACCTGCCGTTGATATTGTCGCGCACAACTGCTAACTATATATGACGGGACGGACCCAGCGTAGGTTGACGGTTGTGCGAAGTCTCAGACCGCTGCGGGCTGGGCGTTGAGGAGCAGTTCGTACTCCAGTGCGGGGGCAATCCCGATCGCACGTGCCGATGGTTGACCATGACGCCGCATGACGAACCTCGACGACGTGACAGCCGGCATGCCGACTTCAGACCATGCCCGTCAACGCCGAGTTGGTCAACGATCGGGAACAGCTCTCTTGGGTGCACCACCCGACCCCCACCAAAGAGCTCCGACGCACGTTACATCGTTGACAGCTCGGACTCGAGTTCGACAATCCGTGAACGTGCGGCACGCAGCTCGGAGCAGTCCTCGGACGATTAAACAAAAACGTCACCGGCGTCGATCTCATCCTGCTTCTTCCACCGGTAAATGGTCGCCGCGCTCGCGTCCAAACCCTCGGCTGGGTCAGACATGGAGCGGCCAGCACGTGCCTGGACAAGGACCATATAACGGTACTGCGATGAATATGAATCGGACAGCAGAGCCTCCTTCGGATCGGCCCTACTCTCACAAACCGACGTCGCAACTTGGGGACGTATCAACGTTGCGACCGCCGCGACGCCTTCGGCTGCGACGCCGACAACGAGCGGATCCACTATTCTTGGAGATGCCTCCTTTGCGAGGAACGCTGCTGCGCGACGCAGGATCAAGTTCTCCTCTTCGACGCTCACCTCAGTTTCGAAAAGAGCCCAACTTGCCCGCATCGTCCCGCTTGGCTAACGATGCGGACGCTGGGTCTCTAGCCCCGTTCCAGCTTTCACCAGCTTCCGGCACGCTGGTCCCTATCTTGAGTGACCGCTTCCCGGCGTCAAAGACACGCCCGGAGCTCACCGTGATTGCCATCATCAGGAGCCACGAGGGGGAAGCGGTACCGCCGAAACCTACCACCGTGAAGTTGTTGACTACGAGAAGAGTGACGACTGCGAGGCCAACTGACCTGTTAGGACGAGAGCTGTGGCGGAATAGCCGATAGGTCGCCGCAACCCAGCCAGCTACAAGGAAGAGCGCGATCGGACCACCTGCGTAGATCGCCGCCATGAACCCACTGTGCGCATGTAAGGCGTCCCAACCAATTTCTCCCGCGGTGTCTCTGAGAGAGACCAATCGATCGGCGGCCAGCCCGAAACCCAGTAAGTGCTCGTTCACGTCAGCGAGCATGAACTCCCAGAGCGGGACGCGCCCTGTCCAGTTTGTGACGAGCACCTCCTCTCTGCCGTAGGAACTCCCCAGCCTTGAAAGCATTGCGTTCGGCCCGAACCTCGGCTCGAGGAGCGCAATGACGAATCCAGCGGCGATCACGGTGAGCGCAACTACGCGTGCCGACTTTCCGCGCACCCGCCATGCGATGAAGACGCCGCCAGCGATCACCAGCGCTCCCGTGGTTGCCAGAGAGTCGAACCTGATGAACAGCCACAATGACACTAAGACGCCAAGGACTCGCCGTGGGGACCCACCAAGACGAAGCACTGCATCCACGGAGAAGAGCAGAAGGGCTGCTGCGATCGGGGCGAGAGAGTTAGACCGGGTGAAGTTCGAGCCAAAAACATTTAGCGTTCCACGAGATACTGCGGCCGAGACCAGTCCCAACGAAACCATTGCAATCAGCAGTATCAGCAGACGGCGTCTAGCGTCCGGATTCGAGAAGGTGTGCAGCGAAAGGATCCACAACATGCTGAGTTCGACCACGCGAAAGAGTGACAGCGCAGGCGTGATCGCCCATAGAACCGCAACGGCGTACAAGAGGAGGAGCAAGGTGACCCAAACCCTTGGCCCGGCGAAGGCTTCGCTGACAACGACTCTGCGAGACGTCACCAAGAAAAATCCCCATACTGCCGCCAACAATACAACGACGACCTGTATCCGATTCTGCGCCGAAAGACCCTCGGTGAACAACGCCTCGCGGTCTTCGCGCACCTGAAACGTGATTAATGTGGCCGCTGCGTACAGCAAGAGAAGTGCAAACGAGACACTGCTGCGGCGGCGTCGAATTGGGGCGAGATCGGCCCGAAGCTCGAACCGGCCCAGCGCGATCCCAAGGATGGCGGAGGTCGCGACTAAGGCGATCACGACAGCTTCACTGCGCTGATTGCGGAATGACGGCCATCTCGCGTCGGCTTCGCCGCATCGAGTCGACCGCGGGCCAGGGCTTTCCGATCATCTCCATAACAAACAATAGCCCGCTGAAGCCGCTTACAGGTGCGACGTCTCACTTGGGATTTCAGATCGCCTAACAACATATTCAGCCCGGCTTGCTTCTGATCGAGCCGTGTTGCCGAAGCGAAGTGTGCACGCTTCGCCACCAAACGGGCAAGGCGATTGTATTTGCGAGCGCTAGGCCTGTGGCTGCGCCGAGCGGACCTGCGATTGCAGTTCCGGACACTCCGGCTACAATTACGAGGGGACTGAGGGCAAGTCGGATCTTCAAGCTTCTTGGAGCATCAGCCAGTGCTCGAAGACTGTAGAGGGCACCAACCCCGGCGGCTGACACCACGTACAGCCAACTGAACACCGGCAACAGTGGCGCGGTGACGTCCCAGGAATCGCCGAGCAGCACTTGCCCGACTCTGTCAGGAATCACCAGAAGTGTGAGTGCCCAGACGAGCGCCACAGCGGCTAACCCTGTTGACGTCAACTTGGCAGTTCGCCACACCTGATCGAGCTGATCGCGGACCTGATGCACCATAAAGGGAAGCACCTGCATACCCACGCCCATGAAGAGAATGTTGAGCGGGCCCATCAGTACCGTGGCTCCTCGAAATCCGGCCGAGTCTTCGAGACCCCCGATCGCTGCGACGCCAATCGTGAGAGCGTACGAAACACCGGTCACCAAGAGGAACTCGATGGCGAACCGTGCGCCAAGGTCGCGATGCCTTTCCCACCAACTCACTGCCCGGGCTGACGGTCGGCAGCGGAGTTGAACAAGTCCGATCCCCGCGGCCACAAATGCACCCACTGTCCAGCAAGCAATAGCGCCAGCGGGCGACAACTGCAAGCGGGTGCCGATCGCGAACGCCGACAGCATGATCAGCAACCAGAGCCCGTCGTTCGCAGCCGCTGATCGTTGTCTGCCTTGCATGATGAGCGCGAAACGCCACAGATCCTGCAACATCAAGAACGGAAGTGAGACCGCAAGGACCAAGAGCACGGATCGCAGAGCTCCGTCGAACATGAGTGCGACTGCCCCGATCATGGCTCCTGCGGACAGCCCAATCGCGATCGAAGACCCGGCCGCTCCCGATACCGCTGCGGCTCGATCACTTGCGATCGCCGCGGAGTACCGGATGACCAAGGGCTCACTGCTCCATGCTCGGGATACCCCCAATACGAGTAGGAACATCGAGAATCCGATGGCCACCGCACCGAAGTCCGATGACGTCAGCGATCGGGCGGCGAGGATCGATCCTCCGAAGTTGGTAGCGCTGGACAGTGCCTGATCGACAAGCCCCCAGGCGAACCCGCGACGTGATGACGGCGGGCCCACTTGTTCCTCTGTCACGGGGGAGGACCGCTCATCCGCTGTGCCGGGCTGCGGAAGCACGTTCATGACTTTACCGATTTCGATCCGGCGTGCGCCAAGTGGATCCCGTGATCATCGAAGGAAGACCGTCCGTAGACTTCCGTCGAGGTGCAGACTGGTTGGCACGTGTGCGGCAAGATGGCCGACACCGGTGTGGCCGAAATCGAGGAATTCGGTGTGGCGTCGCAGTGCCTGTAGCCCCTCCCGTTGGCCCCGGCCACTAGGCCCGTCGCCGAGGAGCGGGCCAGGTATACAGGGTGCCGCACCTCGCGCAAACGCCCGCTTCCAAGCTGCGCGTGCGTTTGGTGGGCGCCTAGACGAGACCGAATGGCCATCTCGGCAGACGACTCGGTCTTTGCTCCGAGCGGGCGGCCCCACGCGAGGCGAGCCACATTCGCCGCAGGTGTACTGCTCCTCGCCGACTGGCGTTGAATCAACAGCCGAGCCGGTTCGTGATCACGCGGCGTCAAGCAGCCCTGCTGCTGTCTCTCCTTGAATGGCCCAGCCAGGGACATCCTTGATTGACGTCATGGAAGCTCCACCTAGGATCTCACGGGCGGTTCGAATCAACACCCAAAGATCGAGCCGGATCGATTCACTATCGACGTATAGCAGGTCGTACTCCGGGTTCTCGCCAATCAGGCCTGCAGAGGCTTTGGAGATCTGCCAGAGACCTGTGCAGCCGGGTTTGACGGTCAGGCGTGCGGCGACGAAGTCGGAGTCGAAGGTGGCCGCGAGGCTCGGCATTTCTGGCCGCGGGCCGACGAGGCTCATCGTGCCCCACACCACAAGCCAGAGCTGAGGGAGTTCGTCGAGGTGGGACTTGCGGAGGAAATTGCCGAAGCGGGTGTTTTGGACGGTCTCGAGTTCGTACTTGTCGGCTGCTGCAGGCGCTGTCGCCGGGAGGGAGCGGACCTTCATGAATCGAAACTCTTCGCCGTGATGGCCGAGCCGGATCTGCGTGAAAAATGGCCACGCCCTGAACGAGATGGCCGAGCCAACAGCCAACGCCAAAACGATCGGGAGCGTGAAGACGGCGGCGGGGATGGCGATTGCAAGATCGAAGAGTCGCTTTCTTATTGCGTCGGCACGGCTGATGCGCCGGCTCGTAACGGTGACCGACGGCAGATCAAGCGTCGGCTGGGTCGTTACCAGTCTCAGCAGTACTGGCTGGACGTCTAGGTACGTGTCGGTCTGCAAAGTCTTGGCGAAT
>Ga0209390_10009069_pt1 | contig 12055 bp, 8 predicted proteins | sample BON01_FD_187212 | JGI IMG/M metagenome (GOLD analysis project Ga0209390, IMG submission 187212) | Freshwater microbial communities from Lake Bonney liftoff mats and glacier meltwater in Antarctica - BON-01 (SPAdes) (version 2) | ecosystem: Environmental > Aquatic > Freshwater > Ice > Glacier... | reverse complement strand
GGGGGGGCATGTGTGTGCATCTTTTTGTGTTTGGTGTGTGGGTGTGGGTGTGCGGGTTTTTTGGTGCGTGTGTGGGTGTGTGCGGGTGTGTGGGTGTGTGTATGTGTGTTTGTATGTGTGTGCATGCGTGTGTAGTGTGTGTGTTTGTGTGTGTGTGTGTGTGTATGCGTGGGCGGTCAGTAGGCCATATCGTTTCCAGCACGCATGCACACACGAACATTTGTACGCACTCACATAGAGAGATGACTGTCCATCGGGAGGGTGTGGTGCAGACATGTGTATAAGAAAGAACCTGATGTGACAGAGTTGGACGCACGACGAAACCTTGGCAATCCGATGTGCCAATTTGTCCATCTGTGGGGCATAAAAGAGCAGCACCTGCACCGTACAAAAAGACACACTGCAGTCAGTGCGCTTGAATTTGGTGCACACCAAAAGAAGAACTCCCCACTGGGTACACCGTCGCGGGTCTGTGAAATTATCAGGCTCGACCCATCCCTCCACACGTTTGCTATATCACTGCCCGCTGATAGCCTGCCGTGCTGTGTGCGCCTGCTTGATCATATATTGAATATTAATAATCATCACCATCAACGATGGTATCAGGCTTGATAATTTGAGGGGACGTGCGGAGGGGAAAGAGTGAGACCTTGGGGATATCGAGATCGTTGATCGCAAACATCTGCGCCATGATGACGTGCTCACCCAACTTCTTTCTTCACGACCCACAGCTGCAATTGCACCCAGATTCTGATCAATTTGGATACAAAATTGAGTAAATGTGTTAGGTCTCTCTGTTTTTGAGCTCGGGAACCCGGTTCTGTTTTCTTCTCCTCACGAACTTCTTACGTACGGCCCGCGTTTCTGCAGAGGTCAATTTTGACGTCCGGCATATCGTGCAAGACCTCACACCTTCACGTAACCATGTCATCGGCCGAGAGATACATGGCGCGCGGCGTTTCTGCATCCAAAGAGGATGTCCATAACGCCATCGCAAACGTATGTTCGACCCTCTCATCAGCCCTCTTGCAAAAGAAATCTTCAATTTCCTCCAACCCCCCCCTTTGCGCCTTGCAAAGGGCCAGCAGGGACAATGAGACGTCATCATGAGAAAGGGGAAACAGGCGGGAACAGCATATATGCAATGGCAGGGATAGTGAAGGCCTGTGTCGTTCGTGCGACGTCACTTATATATACGTGGTTGTTGTAGCACGACCACGCATTCTCTTGCTAGACTAAAATGTAGGCCACTCCATGTGCATGTGCATGCACGAGGTACCGGCACTGTGTGGATATTGTTGCCGGTGTGGCTTCTTGGGATGGGGGAGAGAATGTGTTTTGGTGTGTGTCCGCTAATGTGTTTCTGATACATACGTTCCAGATCGACAAGGGTCTCTACCCCAAGGCCTTCTGCAAGATCATTCCGGATCTTCTTGCTGGCGACCCTGGTCAGTTGCTGTTTCCTTCTCCTACCCGTTCTCTTCTCCCCAAAGTTTAACGCAGTTCCACACCAGCACGTCTCTAGATTTTATATTGTTTGTTTTGATTTTTAACAACCCCCCACAAAACCAGAATACTGCAACATCATGCACGCTGACGGTGCGGGCACCAAGTCCTCGTTGGCCTACATGTACTGGAAGGAGACTGGCGACGTGTCTGTCTGGCGCGGCATTGCCCAGGTGTGTGCTTCAATCTTTGAAACTCCATGCCGTCTGCCGATGCATTCCGTTTCAAAAAATGTGCACGAAATACAAACAAATCTTCTTACATGTTTCACAAACATAAAAATTATTCACAAGCACAATCAAGCAAACAAATGGACAAAACACTAGAGCAAGCAGTATAGTTGTAAACAAAAGCATGTATTCATAAAACGTACTATAATGTAATCAACCCCAACGCGCGCAGAATTGTATAATCAATACACACACAAAGAATGAATATCTGAGGGTACTGACATTTGGAAAATTTGGAGATGATTGCACGGGAATATTGTACTGACGTGCATGCCCGACATGCAGGATGCGATCATCATGAACCTCGATGATCTGCTCTGCGTCGGTGCGTGCGACAACATCCTCCTCTCCTCCACCATTGGTATGTCAATTTATATATATGTCATGTGTTCATGTATATTTGTATGCATGTGAGAATCAATATACATCATACAGCTGTGTATGGCAACATATCAATTCAAACATGTGGAACATATTCGTGTACGTGTGTTTGACACATGAATATATATGTATACATATATATATATATATATATATATATACATACACATCCTCAACTTCTCACCCATCGGTATGTCAACATATTCATGTATGCATGTACATATATCACGTATGCACAAATCTATTTGTACATTCTTTTTTCCTCCATCATGGGTTTGGTGTGGCAACATATATTCATGTGCATTTATAAACGAATGGACCAAATTGAATGTCAGCATAAAAGTGTGCATATATGTATAAACGTCTCTGTTGACCTCCCTCTCTCCCCAACCGTGGGTATGTCCATATGTACATGCATGTGCGTGTATATATATATATATATGAATAAATATATTCATGTACGTATATTTACATATGTCATTCAATGCTTTCTCTCCCCCACCATGGGTGTCAAAATGTTCCTGCATGTAAGTGTGTATGTATATGTGATGATATTAGACCTCATGCTCTACTAAATCATCAGCATATCAACGTGTTCACGTGTAATTGTGGGTACACATAGATATTTATATATGAATCCTTGCACATTTACATTTCTACATATATATGTGAATACACTTATCTAAGCATCGCATCAATCTGCTCCCATTATCATCAATGTGTACATATTTATGAATACATTCACGTACATGAACAAAATGTTTTTACCCATCACATGTGTCTGCCCTGCACCATCAGTATATACATATTGATGAATACAGGCACGTATACATATGTGCATATATATATAAATAAATTTATCTACCCATTACATGTGTGTACCCTGCACCATCAGTATACACATATTGATGAATACGTGCACGTACACTTCTACATATCTATATGAACATATATATTAAACCATCACTTGTGTCTCTCTACCTTGCACCATGAGTATATGCATATTTATGAATACATGCACGTATACATATGTGCATATATATATAAGTAAATATATGTACCTTCACCTATTTCTGACCTATATTCATGAATACTATCAGTATTTATATATTCATGAATACATGCACGTATACATGTGTATATATATGTATAATAAAAGTATCTAAGCATCACATCCATCTACTCTTCACCATCAGAATATATATGTAAGTAAGTTGACATACTGATGATCAATAGGGTAAGTAAAAAATTGCATCGATATTCTCGCAAGCACTTTCTTGTGTGTGTTGACATACTGATGTGAGAATACTTGCAGTACATGTGTGTGTGGATATCATCCATTGACATACAATATACTCATTGGGTTGTACACTTGTATAATTTGACACACTAATTTGACGAATACAGTTTGTATGTGTTGACATACAAGTGTGCATGTATGCATTGACATGCATCATACCGACTAGTATGTACACATGCATGATTTTACTCGCTGAGCATTCATGAAGTATGTACATGTATGCATTGACAAGCAAGCGTACATGTATGCATTGACATACATTATACTTTCAAGTATGTACACGTGTATAAACAATTTGACACTCTGAGCATTCATAAAGTATGTACATGTATGAATTGACATGCAAATGTACGTGTAAGCATTGGCATACATTACACTTTCAAGGATGTACACGTGTATAATTTGACATACTAATGGTCCATAAAGCTGTGTTCAATATATGTGTTGACATGCATACTCATATTTAGTGCATTCACATGTACGTGTGGACGTACTCATGGTTAACACAGTTGATATATGCATTTCATAGGTATCATCGTATTCGTTTAAAGATACATTTCGTATAGACTGATTTTGACTGTGGGGTTGACTGATAAATAAGGGAGCAACTTAAATAAATAAGGGAGCAATTTGTACCAGAACTGCTCCCTTACTTTGAAATTTCATCGCCTTATTCCAGGGCCCACGAACAAGGTTAGTACGGAAAATCGGCAGTCAAAATCAGTCTATTATTCAATCGTCCTGTAATGTCCTGTACCATCAATGTATGTATATACATATATATGCACACAAATATATATGTATACATACACATACATGTGTATATATTTATATATACTTACACACACACATACACACGCATATGTGCATCAACATACATATATAGGAATAAATCTGCCAATACATAGAAATATATGCACACGTACGTATATATATATATATGCACACCAGAATAATTGTGCCAATACATGTAAGCGTACTACACGCACGTGAAAACAAGCAGAGAAATTCGCAAAATGCCCAAAACAAAAATGCACGTGCACTAAACACAATACAATGTTAGATACCTATTTTTGGAAGTCACCAAAAAAATCACATGTTACAATTACACATATATCACAATATGAAAGCAAATATTTTTTCTCTCCGACAAATCCTGTACGTGTGTGTGTAACATGCTTGCATATTCATACGATTTCGCAACATCTACAATCACATCGCAACCCACTAAAAGGCAGCATGTTCTTCTCTCTCTTTCTCCCACCATCCATCGATCTTTGCACAGACACACAAACGCCGGAACACACGTTTGATCGCACACACACACACACACCTGCCACACACATGCACACACTGGCCGCAGCAAGAATCGGATCCCCCACACAAGTTTCAACAAGAATTATCACACACACACATCTGATCACACACACACACACACATAGTCCGCAACAAGAATGTGATCACACACACACGCAAACACATCTGTTCACACACACACACACACACAGGTCGCAATAAGAATTTGATCCCGGGCGAAGTGATCTCAGCGCTCATTTCTGGAACTGAGGAAGTGCTCCAAATGCTCCGCGATAACGACGTCAACATCGTCTCTACAGGTCTGCATGTGTGGCAGAGATATATATATGTGTGTGTGTGTATGCGAGAGAGCGGCAGCGAGAAAGTGCTATAAATTCTCTGCGATAACGACATCAACATCATCTCTACAGGTCTGCATGTGTGACAGAGAGATATATATGTATATTCACATGTGTGTGCGGAAGAGAGAGCGGCAGGGAGGAAGTGCTCCAAATGCTCTGCGATCACAACGTTAGCATCGTTTCTACACGTCTGCATGTGGGACAGATAGAGAGAAATACATACATATATATATACGTGTGTAGGTGGGAGAGGGCGGCAGTGAGGAAGTGCTCCAAATGTTCTGCGGTAAAGGCACTCGCATCGTCTCTACAGGTCTGCATGTGTGACAGAGAGATATATGTATATCTACATGTGTTCGTGGGAGAGTGTGCGGCAATGTTGAATTGCTGCCAATGCTCTTGAGAAGGGCGTTCGCATCGTCTCTACAGGTCTGTACGTGTGTCGGAGAAAGAGGGATACGACGGTGTCGAAGAAAGAGGGATATGTGTGTGTGGGAGAGAGTGAAGAGGTGCTCCAAATGCTCTGTGTCTGTACGTGTGTCGGAGAAAGAGCGATACGACTGTGGGAGAGAGTGATCATGTGCTCCGAATGCTTTGTGTCTGTACGTGTGTGTCGAAGAAACAGGGATATGTGTCTGTGACTGTGCGGGAGAGAGTGACGAGGTGCTCCAAGTGCTCTGTGTCTATCGTGTGTGTCGAACAAGCGGGATGTGTGTGTGACTGTGTGGGAGAGAGTGATGAGGTGCTCAAAATTCTCTTTTATCTATACGTGTGTGTCGAAGAAAGCTGGATATGTGGGTGTGGGAGAGAGTGACGAGGTGCTCCAAATGCTTTGTGTCTGTATGTGTGTGTCGAAGAAAGAGGGATATATGTGCGTAGGAGAGAGTGACGACGTGCTCCAAATGCCTCGTGAGATCAACGTCAACGTCGTCTATACAATTGTATGTGGGGGGATGTACATATATTATGTGGGGGAATGTACTTATATACACCTGTGTGAGTGAGAGAGACAGAGAAAAGGTGGTGAAGTGTTCCAAATATCTGTTAGAACAAGTCAACATCGTCTCTATAGGTGTATGTGAGATGTATATATATAAACACACACGTGTGTGAGGGTAAGAGAGAGAGAGTGGGTTCGTGGTTCAAATGTTGCGCAATAACGACGTCATGGATGTGATTTCATATCATTATGACATCTATATGTATGTATATTTATATACATACGCGTACATGTATATATATATATGTGTATATATATATATATGTATGATTCTACATCATCATCATATCTGTATACATATGTATCACACATGCATGATTCTAAATTATCATGATATCTATGTGTATGTACACACACATGTGTGTGTATATATATATATTTATATGTATATATATATATATACATCACGCACGTATGATTTCTATATATGTATATATCATACACGTATGATTCCAAATCATCATGACATCTTGCCATCTTGAATGCTTGAGATGAGACAAATTTCGACATTCTGCGATCGCATTGGCTATGGAGTGGCTACGATCAGTAGGCTCCTTCAAATCATACGTCTCTTTTGCAGAACATTGTCTCTTTTGTAGGGCTCTTGTGCAAAAGATACCTATAATTTTAAGGAGCCTACTAATCGTAGCCACCCCATAGCAAACAATTAGGACACTCTCCACTTCGCTGGCTTGCTTGCTCTGTCTCTTATCTCTTGATCGATCTCCTGCCCTGATTCCACGTTACTCAAATCACACTCTCTGTCTCTCTCTCCTCTCTCTCTTTCTCTCTCTCTCGCAGGAGGCGAGACAGCAGACGTGGGCGATCTCGTGCGCACCATCATTGTCGACTCGACCGTGACGTGCCGAATGAAGCGCGCCGACGTCATCGACAACAAAAATATCCGACCCGGCGACGTCGTCATTGGCTTCGAATCCTACGGCAAAGCCACCTACGAATCCGAGTATAACGGTGGAATGGGCTCCAACGGCCTCACATCAGCGCGCCACGACGTATTCAGTAAATACCTCGCCGAGAAGTTCCCGGAGTCATTCGACCCCTCGGTGCCCAAGGATCTGATATACTCCGGCAGCAAAAAGCTGACAGACAAAGTGGACAACTGCGAGCTCGACGCGGGCAAGCTTGTGCTGTCAGCGACGCGCACCTACGCACCAGTGATCAAAAAGATCCTCGACAAGCACCGCAAGGACATCCACGGGATCATGCACTGCTCGGGCGGCGGGCAGACAAAGGCGCTGCACTTCATTGAAAACGTACACGTCGTCAAGGACAATCTATTCCCTGTGCCGCCCCTCTTCGACATGATCCACAAGGAGAGTGGCACTGACTGGAAGGAAATGTACAAGGTCTTCAACATGGGCCACCGCATGGAGGTCTACTGCGCACCCGAGTTTGCGCAGTCGATCATTGACATTTCACACACTTTCAACGTAAAGGCGCAGATCGTGGGCAAGTGCGAGGCGCTCGACGGCAAGAAGGTCACGATCAGGAGCGAATTCGGCGAGTTTGTCTACGACACTGCGTAATTGCGCAGGCCCTGCTCTCGAGCAGTATTACAAGCATTGAAAGCAGAGAAACGCAACAAAACCCAAAAGAGTAGAGGGTCCAACAGTCTCCGTTCCTTTCTGCTATGACACATACTTTTGATAAATATATATTTTTGCGGGGGCGGACAGTGGGAATAGGTCGAGGAGAGAGATAGTAGAGGTAGCGAGGAGAGAGAGAGTGTGTAGAGGCAGCTCCAAAGATTTGCGGAGGGTGTTCGATTATATATAAACCAGAAATGCCAGTTTTTAAATCCGTTTCAAATTCTTTATCTCTGTGTCTTGCGACTCTTGCCTGCTCGTTCTCTCACGTACAGCTTCGCTAGAGTGAACTTCTCTAGTAGCTGGTGTGTGAAACGTACCTAACTGTGGAGGATCAATCACCAGACAACAGTCGTATTTCGTGACAGGTACTTTGTTTTGCTGCTTTTCCACATGGACCGGCAGGCGTAGAGGGTTTTGCCTGATGCTGCCGCGCACAATTCGGGCTACTTGTATTCGAGGGCCTGCACTGCTGACTCTCCGTGTATGATTTGCAATACTATTACTGAGTCATGTGGTGTCCAATACAGCCTGAAACTTGAGCTAGAGTCTACACCAAATACAAGCAATGACACGTTATAAAATGATTCGTGCGGGAAGTTAGAGCCGGTCGGCTTATCAAAAGAATGTGCATCGCATGTACATCCAACACTGGCAACAAAGCATCTGGTCCTGCCCGAGCTGGTGTGTCATTGCTTTAGGCTTCAAGTCCCTTTCAGTGAACAGGACTGCGGGAAGTTTTGAGTAATCATGATTGTGAACTCTGCAAGGTACAGTTCCGGCACATACAAACTGGCAGATAGAAACCGCAGTCTGAAATTTGGCCGGTTTCTTGCACTAGTGGTTTATAGAAACAACGCTGGCAGGCTGGGTGCTGGCTTCCTCAGTGTGTGCTTACAAACGCGCTGGCTGGGTCAGAAACGTGGTTTCTATGTGCTGGAACTCCACTGTAGCCTGTAATGCTGAAGAGCACAGTGGCTCCAACTGAAAGCAAAGTGCCCGCTCGGGCTCTGAACCTGTTGTCCGCAGGATATACAGGACCAAATCGTTTTTTCCTTTGTAATTCAATATCATACACGTGTTTGGCCTCAAAATTCGTCGGAAGTCGACATTGCGCAGTGGCATTCTCTTTGCAAGTACAGAGGTCTTGCCAGCGCCCCGACCCAGATCCGACTTTCCTGTACATGTTGATGTTAAGGACATCTAGCAAATTCGTACATAAAAAACAAAACACTAGTGTTTGGCGTTTGATTCGTGCAACCTTGTCCAAGCGCTGGCTGCAGATTTGCCGCGTCAAGAATCGAGCAACACGTTTGAATTACTACCGAACAATTGGTTTTTTTTCATAAAAATGATTCGATGAGATGCTTTGTAAACTGGATTCAACTGAATACGCACGTTTATTCTAAACAACCCAACCCTGCCTTAATCTTCTATATACTACAACAGTTTGTCGATTGAGCACTGTCTGGCAAAAAGTTATGCCTAGTGATCGCTTGGAAACAGATAAAATTAAGCAAGTCGTTCTAAACATGCAAAGAGATGAAATTAAGTGGGTCGTTCTAAACAGCTTTCTGAAGGGGCAGGTGGTTTTGTTTGAAAGCAGTTCAGTAGCATCCCTGGAAATAGAAACTGGCAAATAGAAACTGGCAAATAGAAACTGCAGACTGGAATCTGGATGTACGCCTAGATATATTAGGATTCAGTAAAGAAACTCTATGCACGCCTAGAAATATTGCTTAGAAACTGGCTGGCTGGGTCAAAAACCGTGGTTTCTATTTCCCGGGATGCTACTGTATGTGATGACAGAGTGTGCCACGGTGGGTGCATCGACAACTTGTCGATGCACCTGCAAGTTGGGGATTGGATCCCCTCATCCTAAGATTGGAGCAACTTTCTGTTCAACAGGCTACATTTGCTACGGTAAGTGCGATAGTCCGAAGTTACCTGCTATGATCGCCCTAATACTGTCCTGTGATACTGTAGACATCCTTGGATCACAATTCCATCAGAATTCTGATCAAAATAAACCATACAAATACAAAGTGTTTACTGTTTGAGCAATACTCCTTTGGTCACAGAATATCCATGAACACACACGCACACACACACACGCACGCACTGGTAAGAAGTAGCGTGGAAACGATTCAAATACCTCATATTTGATTTCGGGGACTTACCGAGTCTGGATTCAAGTAGACAGAACCAAATTTAGTTGTAATTTGCTAGTGATCATAAGTTTTTTGCATTGCTGCGAGGCTCGCCTCCCTGAAAAGAGGGAAATGAAACTCAGCCGGGGCAGGACTTGTTTCTTTGATTCCGAAAAATTGTACTATCCCACATTGGCAGTAATATACCCAGCACTAATCGCTGATTATTTGAGGCTGACAGTGGGAGTTCAAGTTGCAGTGTGTTGCTTTGTTTTATTGACCTGTGGGTGAAGAAGATTAGACGCTTGAAGGAGGTCTTCAATTGCCCTGGTCCAAGGATCTTCTTCTGAATTTTCTACTTTTACTTTGTCACGAGACGCTAGCTCCCTCGGTTTTCTCCTTCCTAATCTACGAATCCCCAAACTTGACTGCACCATGATTCCTCAAAAAGTTAAGTCAGGTTATGTGTTATTAAATCGTCCAACTATATACGTCTCTGGTCATGTACATCCGGTGTATTACTTGTCAGTTTATGAGACCCTCAAACAGGATGTTTTTTGCACCCAGTACAAAAGTGTAATGAGAGAATGTAGTCAAAAAATGAATATACCTGAAAGATGAATATACCTAAGATTCTGGGTCGAGAAAATAAATTCACAGGGATGGAGCACTTTTCAGATTCGACCGTGACAGACATAGAGGTCCTACAGGACTTGGATGTAATGCAGTCCGGTAGATCATCATCGGGGCATTCCCTGGGCCTGTTCCGTATTGGAAAATATAGTTGGATTTAAGTTTTTTTTTTTTCTTTCTTGATTGGCGAAGACCTAATTTGATCATTACTAAACTGCGTAACACCAAAGACTCGAGTTCATATGAATTTGAGTTATATAGACCCTCACTCAAAAGTACTAAACTACTACTTATTGATTGATGATTGTTTTTATTACTTGTAACAGTATTTTTGTACCCTTGCTTAAGGGTCTATGTAACTCAAATCCATATACTAGTAGATTTGAGTTCTCGGTTTTTTGAGTTTTTGCTGGAATCGAACCGACGACCTTGGGATCAACAGTCCCGCGCTCTGACCAACTAAGCTAGTTGCACATCGTCTCGGATTAAAGTCGCGGTAACTTGAATAAAATCAATCATCATCATAAAGGGGTGTGTTGCTTTGTTTATTGACCCGAGGGTGAGGGCGATTAGAAACGAGGCCGAGTTGCTTTGCGAGTTTCTCCAGTACTCTTTGTTTTTACTTCTGGTGGTGGGAACTCCTTCCTAAACCCTGTTCAGTTGAATCTCGTTCATTTTTAAGTCCAAGTGGGGACCGGACCCTTGAGCATGTTAAGGTGCCCGTCCCTTACTAGCCTCCAAATGTGGGAGTGCCTGGACCCCTTCGCACTGCCGTCGTAAGGGCAGATCACCCAGGCCCCCTCTGGTCGGGTGATCCCGTTGTTCACGAATATATTTATCTGTACTGGCATGCGAAGTGAGTACTGGGGGTGGCTTGTCTCTCCCAGCCTGAGAGACTTGTCTCTCCCCATCGACAGGAGGTGGCTGATGAGCACCTCGTCACGCGGAGTCTTGCTCCCGGTACAGTAGACTCCTGTGCGACACCAGAGTGTCGCCTTTGCAGGCCCCCCCCTTAATCGGCGGGAAAATGGCAGAAATGTGAATCCTGAGAAAACGGCGGGAAAATGGCAGAAATTTGAATCCTATGTCGGAGCATTGACTCCATGGCTCGCGACTTGGGCGGGTCATGAACTTGGTGGATCGGCTCCGCACCAGTGCAGATGAGCGGGTGTTGTCTGGGCGCCGCACTGTCGTGATTGCGTGATGGGCTGCTTGCGGAGGTTAGTTGATATTCATTGACCCTTCGTTTCTCGTGAACAGTCACCTTGATCATTCTCGGGCTTGGATTCCTGCGTGCTCGCTTACTGCGACTCTGCTACAGTGGGGAAAACAAACGTACTATAGGCCGGCCAAAGGTTAATGAATGAATGAATGAATTAATTAATTAATTAATTAATGGATTGATTAATTAATTATTTAATTATTGAATTAATTAATTAATGAATTAATTAATTCGAATTAATTCGGGGCCTAAAATTCTGATAAGTTGTTTTCTTCACTGCTCTGTTGCACCGCTGCTTTCCCTCCAATCTTTCTACAATTACGCAAGGGGCCTTTGTGAAGCTGCGCGGAGCTTCTCCAGAGCTATGC